>NPIF01002155.1_pt1 | contig 12571 bp, 13 predicted proteins | sample 8637461 | NCBI WGS metagenome assembly NPIF01 (sample SAMN07420641, study PRJNA396082) | bioreactor metagenome | isolation source: sample BR12 brine-fed electro-methanogenic bioreactor BR | place: Japan: Kochi | collected 2016-12-09
CGGGCACTAAAGCTCAGATCAGCATCCGGATTTCGTACAGGATGGTGAATAACTGCACCTGCAATCGGCTGTTCAGGACGGAAATTAACATCGTAGAGGCTCTGTATATACGCATTTCTGAATTGGACAGGTATCGAACCCATGGGATTACCCGGGATATTTGATTCGATATAAATGTAACTTTTACTGAGAACCCCGGGATTATTGTGATAGTAATCCCGGATATTGTTATTCTCATCAAGATAATTGCCTTTCAGGATAGTGTCTGCATCCTTCTGGTACAGGTATACCTTATTTGCATTCTTATCGGCTTCGGTCAGCGGCAGGACAACCGCATAATGCCGTGGCGTCTCAAGAAGAGAGGCCTCGACACCAAGGAGACGAAGGAGTGCTGTGAGAAGAATAGCCGTATCCTGACTATCACCACCTCCATCGTACAGGGTCTGGAGAGGGTACTTTGTATATTCATCATAATCGACAACAGAACCCCACCGGTTGTTTGGGAGTGATTGGACAAAGGCAATAACCATATCGCGTCTCTGGTCATCATTCAGATTCCTTGAATCTGCAAGAGAGATGAGATCCTGAATCACGAGATGCAGTTCTGCCCTCCCACGATCGGACATGATGTAATCGGCTGGTCCTGGTTTGTCACGAGGCAGTGTGGCCAGATAATTGTACCGGCTTGCCGGAATATGAATCGTCCAGGTATAAAACGACTCCCCGTAGTACCAACTATATGACCGGGCGGTATCGCTTGTCTGGAGTTTCACCTGATCAGGCAGTTTTGTATCTACTGTGCCCGGCTCATCAACGGGGATCTGAAAGACAACCTGCGTCGGCTGTCTGGAAGGGATGGTGATCTGATCCGGCATTGGCGGAGTCTCCGGAGCCACATCAGGGATAAATGAAGGACCTTCCTCCATGTCCCATGGAAGGGAAAAGGGGAGCGCAGGCTGTTGCACAAAAAAACCGATGATGAGAACAACAGCTATTCCCGCTATAACGATGATCAGCTCATCCCTGGGCATATAGATATTCTGATCCCTCAGAGGGTAAATGAGTTGTGATGAAAATGAGTATGTGGTGGAGGGAGAGAGTGCTTATCCGGCACGTAGCAACAGTTCCAGTTCATTTCTGAGGAACGGTATTTCACGGTGTATCTTCAGGATTGCAGCCCGCGTTCTCAGAAGTTCTGCGTTCTCTTTTGAAGAGAAGAGCCCCTCGGGAATTGTATCAAGGCTATATGCAGCAGAGAGGGCAGTCTGCTCCATTCCCTCAACCAACGCCTTTGCTTCGTTCAGCTCCCTTTTCCAGTCTACATAATTGAATGCGTCATAGAACTGTTCAGCCCGTCTCAGGTGCACAGTATATCGGGAATAATCATCACTGACCACTTTGCTTCCTGATCGGAGTGCATCTGTCCAGATACGATATGCGGTATAGCGTGCCATCAGATTTTCATCATCTTCAGGTAACTCCTCCATCGAAGCAAAGAGGATATCGATCTCATAGATCTCATCATCAAGGGTGAAGGTATTTGTCCGGTCTTCGATAATACTGAGTTCTTCAAGTGCATCGTTGGCTGCCCGGATATGCGGGGGGATGTCATTTAAGGGCGTTGCTCCAAACGGGCACCCGGACACCAGTACTCCTGCAAAAAGAAGAACTATGAATGCGAGTGAATAACGGTTTATGGTCGGCATCTGAGAAGAGAGTGTATATCCGATACTGATGATAGCTTTTGTGGCAGCCAAATCAATTCAACATAAGATCAGGAGGCCTGAAGAAGAAAGCTCATTGCTTTTGAAAGATTACAATACTGGAAAGGATCAATGTGTTACCATGTCAGAGAAAACCGTAGTATTATCCTTTTCCGGGGGTCTTGACACCTCCATCTGCGTTCCTTTGTTAAAGGAACGGTATGGATATGACCGTGTCGTTACCGTCGCAGTAGATGTCGGCCAGCCGGAAGATGAAGTGAAGATGGCAACAGACAAAGGCGAGCTGATTGCCGATCGCCACTATACCATCGATGCAACTGAAAAGTTTGTTCAGAACCATATTTTCCCGGCAATCAAGGCAAATGGCTCCTATGAGGGTTATCCGATGGGAACATCCCTTGCACGTCCACTGATTGCCGAGGAGACGGTGGCGATTGCGAAGAAAGAAGGGGCGCTTGCTGTTGCCCATGGTTGTACTGGGAAAGGAAACGATCAGCTCAGGTTCGATTTTATCTTCAGGCTGCATGGATATGAGATCATCGCACCGATGCGGGAGATGAACCTTACCCGTGAATGGGAGATTGACTATGCCAAACAGCATAATATCCCGGTTCCTGTTGTGAAAGACAAACCATGGAGTATTGATGAGAATATCTGGAGCCGGAGCATCGAAGGAGGACGGCTTGAAGATCCGGCATACCATCCCCCGGATGAGATCTATCACTGGACAACCAATCCAAAGGATGCACCTGATACTCCTGAAATGATCACAATTACCTTTGCAGAGGGAGTGCCGGTAGCATTGAATGGAGAGGAAATGGACGGCATATCCCTTATCAGAAAAATGAACGTGATTGCCGGAAGAAATGGAATCGGCAGAAATGACATGGTTGAAGACCGGATACTCGGCCTGAAGGCACGGGAAAATTATGAACATCCGGCAGCAACCGTGATTTTAGCAGCACACAAGGATCTTGAGCGGCTCTGTCTTACCAGGCAGGAGCTGGCATTCAAAGTGGGGGTTGATGAGAAATGGTCCGAGCTTGCATACATGGGACTTGTTCATGAACCACTCTACCATGCACTGAATGCCTTCATTGACACCACCCAGAAACGGGTGAATGGAAACGTCGATCTCGAGCTCTATAAAGGAAACCTCCGCATCCTTGGACGTTCATCCCCTGACGCCATTTACTCGGATGATCTCGTTTCATTTGACAGCACAACCCTTGATCAGGCTCATGCTATCGGATACTCGGTCTTCTTCGGCCTTCAGGCACGAATGATACCAAAAAAATAAAAAAAATTTACTGGATAGGTGCCCCGGCATTCGGGCCCGGGGCACAGTTAAATATCTCAGTTACGGTGAGAATAAGAAGTGATTTTCCGGGGAGATTGGGTTTTTTTTCATGAAGTATCGCCCGCATCTTCTCCACATTCTCTCCGCTCTTCTCAACTTTTACATCACATTTCAGCTGTGTGCATCCGCCAATCTCCCTGCTCCAGACATAGAGGGCAGCATGGGGGTTCTCCAGCACATTCTGCAGCGTCTTTTTCATAAAATTGTCACCTATCCAGATCGTCTTCTCATCGATAACCCAGACACTCCCCATTGGGACAACATTGGGAATACCATCTTTTGATGCGGTAGCCAGTGGAAGGATACCCACAGCAGTGATTGCTTCTTTTAGTTTCTCATCTATGATTGCCATAATAAAACACTCCTTTCTGTTGTTATGATAAACAACATGGATACATAAGGGTTGTGTCTGACAACCCTTCTCTTATTCCTCGATGAAGAGACTGGTTCTGGTAAAGCTGGTGTTGTCGAAGAGCCCCCGCTCGGTCAGTCTCAGTTCCGGAATAACGGTGAGTGCCAGGAAGGAGAGGTACATAAAGGGATTCTCAATTGCACCAAGCAACCGGGCATGATCGTCAATCTCCCCCAAAGATGCCACAACTTCGGGATAGGGTTGATCTGACATAATGCCACCCCATGGAAGTGGCAGAACGGTCGTCTTACCCTGCGAAGCAACCACCATCGCCCCATTGTGGGAGGCAACGGCATTGATTGCCAGAATGATCTCGGAATCTTCTGCTCCAAGAGCTACAATATTATGCGAATCATGTGAAACACTGATTGCAAGCGCCCCTTCAACAAGACCAAAGCCACGGACAAGACCAATGCCAAAACCACCTGCCCGATACCGATCACAGACGACGGCTTTTTGGATATCAGATTGTGTATCCGGGAGATTCGATCCAATGACGTCATGAATCTCAAGGCGGGTAGTAATCTGTCCGGGAATGATACCAATGACGCGTGCAGGTCCAGCTCCACTGATCTTCAGGTCCCCGATCTCCGGAAGCCTGCAATTGAATGTTGTCCGCAGTGGTGCGGGTGAAGTATAGGGAATATCCCGGATTTCCTCTCCTCTCTTAAACACCCTCTCTACAGAGAAGCGATCAGACTCTTCTAGGACGACGAAATCCGCAATTCTTCCTGGTGCCAATGCACCCCGGTCATGGAGGCAAAAACGTTCAGCAGGTGTGAGGGTTGCCATTCTGAGAGCAACTTCAAGCTCCAGTCCGGAATCAACGGCAATTCGTATACAATCATCAATTGAACCGGCAGTATCAAGCATATCGGCATGCCGGTCATCTGTGGCGAATGCACAGCGGGGGGCGGTCCGGCAGTCAGCGATCGGTATGAGATCCCGGAGATTGCGTGCAGCCGCACCTTCTCTCATGAATATATACATTCCTTTCCGAAGCTTTTCAAGCGCCTCATCACGGGTGATACACTCATGATCGCTCTGTATCCCGGATCTGATATACCGGTCGAGGAGAGCTCCCGAGAGCATCGGAGCATGACCATCTATGATGTTACAGAGGTGCAGCTTGGCAAGGACATCCGGATCATCATTCAGAACGCCCGGTACATTCATCATCTCCCCAAGACCGATAACGTGTGGGTTACCAAGGAGAGGCAAGAGATCATCTGCCAGAAGTGTTGCTCCGGCTGAATCCATCGGAGTTGCCGGAACGCAACCCGGAAGCATAAAGAAGATGTCAAGCGGTGTCCGTTCTGCATCACGGATCATCGCCTGTATGCCTGCTATACCGGCAACATTTGCAATTTCGTGAGGATCTGCGATCACCGTGGTCATGCCATGTGAAAGAACGAGCCTCCCATACTCCGCAGGAGTGAGAAGCGAACTCTCAATATGAAGATGCGAATCAATCAGGCCGGGAACGATACGCCTCCCTTTGAGATCAAGTACCCTTCTCCCATTATATTCTGGTCCAAAACCAAGAATCATGCCATCCCTGATCGCCAGGGTGGTTTCTTCCCAATCAGATGTGAAGGGGTTATATAACGTTGCATTCTGAATGATCGTATCGGCAGAGAAGATATCAGGAGTCATGGTCATTTTTATCAGTCAACGCGAAAATCCAGAATTCTGCCAGCCAGTCGTTTTTCATCATGGAAGAGCGTGATATGTGCTTTATAGCTCCCCTCAGGAAGAGGAGCCGGAATGAAGAGGGTAGATTGATCGTATCTGATGGAGAAGCTTTCAAGAATAAGCTGCTCCTCCTCCTGGTGAAGCCCGCCCACATCATAGATCATTATCTGAACAAGGACATCCTCTCCTTCATTCAGATCAATTGGAATCACAAATCCTGAGTCCTCATAGGAGATAGCTCCAATACCTGCATTTGTCATACATCCGGCAGACAAGAAGCAGAATATACTTAATCCGATGAGAAGAGGAGCCTTTGACTTCATTGTGAGAACGTAGCAGAGGAGATGAGATAAAGATTGCGATATAAATTCCCTGTATTCCGGATATCAAAAAGAATCCGTGAAATCATTCTTTTTAGTTGAACACCTATATATCCAACAAAGACAATATATGATAGATAAAACTTATGGACGATCTCCAACAGCTCAAAGCCCTTATTGAAAAAACCCTGAAAGTACGGTGCTCTCAATATAAAGAGGAATATATCAAACGAAGGCTCCTTTCACGGATGCGAACCACCGGGGCAGGTACCTATGATGAATATACACAGTATTTAAATAGTCATCCTGCAGAATGGGAGCTCCTTCGCAATGCCCTCACCATCAATGTAACTGAATTCTTCCGTGATGCAGAGGTATTTGAGATCCTGAGAAAAGATCTGATACCGAAGATAATTTCCGAACATAATCGTATCAGGATTTGGTGTGCCGGATGTTCCTCTGGTGAAGAACCATACTCACTTGCGATGATACTCAATGAGTTGATTGCCCATAAAAAAGGTGTGTCAGTCAGCATCCATGCAACCGATATTGATGAAAAAATCCTTCAGAGAGCAAAGGAAGGAATTTATGAAGCAAAAACTGTTGAAAAACTGAATACTGCAATCATCAGAAGACACTTCAACCAACTTCCTGATGGGAGATATCAGGTCAAACAGCATCTAAAGGATATGATTCACTTCAGAAAACATGATCTGATGAGTGGAATCCCCGCATCACGGTACGTGGATATCGTAACCTGTCGAAATGTCACCATCTATTTCACTGAGGGGCAGAAGAATGATCTCGCAAAGACAATCCATAGTGCATTAAACACTGGTGGGTTTTATGTTATGGGGAAAACCGAGTATCTGGGGAGGGAAGTCGAGCATCTCTTCTCCCATTATAACGCTCTCCAGAAGATCCTTGTAAAAAATGAGATCCGTTAATACATTACCAGAGTTTCTTTTGATCAAGAAGGAACTCAGGGTCTTCATTTCTTGATATAGTCTTTAAACGCTCTTTTTTCATACTTCTTCTTTTGATCTCCATTGACACCGTAAAGAGATTGACCCCGATGAGTAGAATAACAAGGAAAAGACTGACCCAGAGCAGTACTCCCTGTGTTGAGAGGAAGAGGGCGAATAGCAGGACGACAAATGACAAAAGATAAAAAATTACCCATGTCCTGAGCATCGGTATATCCATACCTTCACATTCAGCACTGGATTTTAAGAAGCTTTCCTTTTATGCAGAGAGCATGATCGATACCCTTTGATCAGTACTGCTCCGATCAACAGCTACATCTATTAAAATTTACATCATTTTAATAGTATGAACCGGTCAGATGTCATAATAGTCATTGCCGGACTGGCTGTTGTATTGATCATCGGACTTGCAGTACAGCAACCATCACTTTCACTTCCATGGAAGAGTGAACCCGTTTTTGATCCAGTATCTCCAGATCAGATCTCAGATACGATCATCCTGACACCATTTGAACAGGAAGAGTCTTTATTTTCGTATCCTGTCTCCACCATACAGCTTGTTGACAATCCTTTTGGATATCCGCGGGCATATATGCCAGGTACAGGTTCATTCCAGAGCAGGACATTTCAGATCATCGATGGTGAACGATACGAGGTCTTTCCACTCTTTGGATCTTCTCCCTACACAACTGCACAGATTGAAGCAATTACCACAATTGAATGGATACCCGTTGGTGTGCTGAATCAAAGACGGGGGGGTGTCTCAACAACCTTCTCAATTCCAGAAACACCATTTTTGCGCATACGAACGGAAGTGACAGCTGAAAGGTTTCCAGGGCAGGCGCAATTTCGCTATGTCCTATGCGATGCAGAAACCGGTTCAATCCTTGATGGTGGCGAGGTGATCGGGGGGGGTTCTATGAGGAGTATTCTCGTTTCATCTGAAAAAGAGATGTATTTCATCATCTCTGCAACAAGTGTCGATGCATATAGAATCTTACTTGAAGTACCACGGGAATATCTCTGAAAAAAAACGCTCATGTTGCCACCAGAAGCAGCAGGTATACAGGAAAAATAAAAAGTGTTCTCCTGTTCTCTCATATAAAAGGGTCTTTCAGACCTTCTCAATTGTTACCTTAATCCGATCCCCTGCCTGCAATCCATGACCTTTTGGAACATCAATATTGAACCAGAGAGATTCCGGGGGGTCCTGAGACATCAGGCAATCTTTTTCTTCATCAATATGGGCGACAAACTCGATCGTCTCAACAATCTCAATAATATGATCTGACATACTAGAAAAAGGAAGTGAAAGAATAAAAAATTATATGGCTTTTGACGTTACCATCCAGGTTGTGCTATTGGAATAACTCCAGCGTTTGATCTCCAGATCCTCACAGATCTCAGAGAGGATGGCAAGATTGGTCCCAACCTCTTTTGATGAGAGGCCAAGATCGTGGGCAATATATTTAGACTTAAAGAAATGCCTGCCTTTCTGCAGACCCCCACGCAGATATTTCAGAATCCTGTCCTGCGTTTCGTTATATTTGTCACGAATAGTATCTGGTACAGTCATCTGGCTAACCACCGGTTGTACTTCTGGGTTATATTAATATAAAGCATTTGTGGTTCAATCTATTCTCACAATCAAGTTTATGTAATTTTTTCTGCAATCGGAGCCTCACCGATCTTTGCTATAAGACTCTCGATCACCACATTCCTCATCCCCTCGACGAACTTAATGCTGCCAACAACAAGGTGTCCCCCGCCATTGACACCACCTCCGGAGATCTCGTCACGGAGTTCCCTGACCATCTGTGGAATATTCATCATAACTCCTCGTGACCGGAGGACAACAAAATCCGGCCCGATTCCAAGTGTGACAACAGGCTCCCCCGCATGTTCGTTGCAGAGGAGATCATGGATCTCACCAGACGTCTTTCCGGGTGGTGGGAACGTGAAGCGGTGTGCATACATCTCGACATCTGCGAGGAAGAGATGAGCACCGGATGCAAGCGTTCTCCTTTCAACATGTGGCATCAGGGTTTTCACCTGTTCTGCTATTGCCGTCTCAGCCTCTTCAACGAGGAGAGAGACAAGCCTCCTGTGCCGGAGGGGATTGTTGCTTAGATTGAGAATATCCTTAACGATCTCCCGGCCGTCATTGAACCTCAGCCAGAACTGCTCATAATCAAGAGCAAGAGCGATCTTTTTACACTCATCCAGGGGATATTCGTCAGCAACAAGCGAGAGGTACTGGGGGAGTTCAATTGAATCACTTCGATCAGCCACTCCGGCAATTGCCGGAAGATGGCGGATCCGCTCTTCCACCAGAGGATTGATCATTCGTGCAAGTTCAGTTCCGATCATCCCGGCAGTCAGTCCGAAATCCCCGCCAACATGGTAGGGATTGACATGTGCCTGTAAGAACTGATTCACAATCTCGTCAGGATGATGGTGATCGGCCACAATGACATCGAGATCATAGACCTGTGCCACTTTATATGCCGGCATATCTTCTTCTGTTGATCCATTATCCATCAGGAAGATGAGGGGCAGTTTCTGTCCAAACCTGATGGCATCCTTCAGCATGAAATCCAGGTCACGGGTTATATCTTCTATCTCATAGAAAGGAGCCTTTGAGGGCGAGCGTTTAAAGAGATAATACTCTGAATCGGTCTCACAGAGATGTTCCCGGATCAGAGAGACAACTGCCGTCTCAATAGCAACAGCCGCAGAAATGCCGTCAGCATCGGCATGATGGCGCAGAATAATCGGCTGCTGGGTAAAGACTGCACGCCTGACGATTTTTGCGAGCTTTTTCATCTCAGGTCTCAGTTTCACGAGTGTGTCACTTTCAACAAGGAAGGGAATGTCGGCGGGCTCGGCTCGTTTATCAAGTGCTGCGTTAATCCGCAACCGAACCTGGGCAGCCTCTTCACCATCAAGGCGACTCAGAGAGGATACCTCAATCTGAAGCTGGTTGTTCCTCTTCATCACCTCTCCGGAGATCTGGACGATATCGCCGGTTTCTGCCTCCGGGTAGGCTCTGACCCCTGCCTCAATAAATGCTGCGGCATTCTCGACTCCGGTCTCATCAATGATCGTAAAGATCGTCGGGCCGCTCGTCTGTTTCACCTGCCCGAGTTCACCCTCTACGGTGATCCGTCTGCCAACTTTGTCACCGAGATTGGAGAGCTGTGTCGTCCTTACAGCCCTGTTCACCACTGTTGTTTCATACTCGTCAAGGAGGACTTCACGGAGATCGATATTGCCATTTGGGCGTACCTGTGCTACCATCACAAGAATATCTGCCCGCTCCCTGTGCTGTGTCAGGGCATTACTTTTATGAATCAGCCCTTTTATTGAATTATTCAGCTGGACAAACGTGCCAAAGTTGGCAAAACCCTGAACTTTTCCAAGATATATATTCCCTTCCTGTACATCCTCAACCTCGCATCCCGGGCCAAGCTTATAGACTGTTTCTTTTGAATTACTCATATTTTATCTCCATTCATCTTTTTATTGATCTTCCGGCTTGCAGAGCGCAAGTAACCGGCATTCACCGTCACGGCGTCCCTTGGCGATGATGAAATCACCTTCATACAGCCGTACATTCTTTTTTGGACGATAGATCCATTTATCTCCCCTTTTAATTGCAAGGACAACCATTCCAGTTACTGCTCCAAGTGATGCCTCTTTGAGGGTTTTTCCCGAGAGGAACGATCCTCCCTTCACCTCAATCCGGGAGATGATTTCATCGGATTCACGGATAATCTTCTGGAAAATTGGAGGGATCTCAATATCACGCATGAGCACATCTACAATTGAGAGTGCCGCACTACAGATCGCATCAGCAAATGCCGACATATGAAGAAGTCCACGCAGGTATTCCACATGTTCCACCTTCTTTGCTGATTCAAGAACCCAGAGTTCAAGCTGCAGCCGCATCGAATCCATGCGTTCATTGAGCCAGACTACCTCTTCGGCGATATCCTGACTATCAAAGAGAAGGGCGGTATATGCAAGTCCTACTGCCAGTTCGCTGATATTTTTCATCTCAACGATCAGGAGAACGGCCCGGTCGAGATCATCGAGTGCCTCTTCTATGAGTTCCTCATCTGGTGGAGGAGGTGATCCCAATAGTTTGTAAAGTGGTTCAATGCCATCTTCTGGTCCCTTTGCGAGGATGATATCGCCTTTCTTCAGGTATGTCTCCTTATCCGGATCATAGGTCCAGACACGTCCACGCCTGATTGCAATGATACGCATTCCTGTTGTACTCTGGAGACGAATATCACCAAGGATGACACCATCAAGATCGCATCCTTCTTTAATTTCAGCACGTATAGTAACTTCTTCAGCTTCAGGTAAGGCAAGCCGCATTCTCGCAGGGATTCGAATGTCCTTCAGAAGAACCATCGCAATCTCAGAGGCAGCATTTGAGATCCGCTCTGCACCTTCGGCAATCTGAAGAAGACCACTCATCGATTCGGCCTCCTCCATCCTCCGCGCTCCAAGGATGCTGGTGATGCGTGCCTGATAGAGGAGGAGGTTCATCGTCTCTTCAAGGTTGACAACTTCATTTGCAATCTCTTTACTTTCAAAAAGGATTGCGGAATAAGCCAGATCTACCATTAACTCAGAGACATCCTTCATTTCAATAAGGACATTCTTGAAGTTGACAGGCTGACGATCAAGATCGAACATAACTTCATTACTAATTTATCTTTCACTACTTATCACTATAGCAGCAGGTGGATCACCAGGATCAGGACACTTGCCCCGATGAGATCGATACTGCTTGTTACAACCGGTATCCCAAAGTTGTCGGGATCATAGCCTGATGAGAATGATACACTTGCTGTAATATATACCAGAATATTCAGCCCTGTTACAACAATGAGTCCTGAAAGTGTAGTAATTACGACCATCAGAAAGAGTCCGGGAGTGTCAAGGTGCATCATCAATGCTGCCAAATGAGCAATCCCTGCCATGAGAGGCAGAATGATGAGGGCATACAGGTAATTGTTCAGGAAACCGGAGAATACCTCCCTTCCGGGGATGAGCCGTGGTTCTATCTCTCCCATATGCATCCCGGTGGCAAGTTTGGAGCTGATTATCCCTCCAATCGCCCCGCATCCGTTCATAAACGGTGGAATGATGATCAACAGGGCGGCAGTTGCCACGAGATCCTCAAGTCCTTCTGTATAGATCACCCCGGCTATTGTTCCGAGAATACAAAGCGGGGCCAGGAGGGGGAGCCCTTCCCTGACAATTGATTGAATGGTATCTGTTCCCCGGAGGATTCCGACGATACTGACGGCCACCAGCAGAAGAACGATACCAAAGAGGATGAACTGCCAGGATAATGGAAGATTGACGACAATCACTGCTGATGTCACAAGAAGAGGGAGAGTGATCACGTCTCCGGCAGTTGTGACAGTCGGAGCTCCCACAATATCGAGATCAAGACCATACCGGTAAGATCCAAGCGCTACAAGAAGGGTAATCAGCGTTACAATCATCCCGGCAACCGTCCCTGAAAGAACTGATACCAGAATCATCTCATGTACAGCAATAATATCGAGACCGACTGCTTTTCCGATAATGAAACCGATGATGCCGACAATTGTTGCAATCAGAATGGTGAGAATAAACGTTGCCCGGAGGTTATCGCCAAGAACCGATCCCCGGCGGAAATTAATATCAAATGCACCGAGGTGCATCGATGATGCAAGACGCGAGGTGAGAATACCTGCGATTGCACCCCGCATATTGATAGAGGAGGGGACAAGAATCATGAGACCCGGAATAAGTATGAGCACCTCCTTCACGGAGCCAAGGTATATACCTGCAACTGATGCCACGAGTGTGGTGATGATGAGGGCAAGAAGCCCCGTCAGTATATCGCGGTAACGGTGGCTGAGTCCCTCTATCTGCTGGTTCATCAGGTATTCCCTCCATAGCAATCAGTCCCGAAATGGTATCTCAATCATAGTACAGTCATTTGGAAATAGAATTTCGCCCTGATAATGTCGTTTTGCATCCTGTATATGGTTTGCTGTTGATGT
>NPIF01004357.1_pt1 | contig 12561 bp, 7 predicted proteins | sample 8637461 | NCBI WGS metagenome assembly NPIF01 (sample SAMN07420641, study PRJNA396082) | bioreactor metagenome | isolation source: sample BR12 brine-fed electro-methanogenic bioreactor BR | place: Japan: Kochi | collected 2016-12-09
CCGATGATGTCGTGGCCGTAGCGTTCGCCGACTTGCCACACGCCGAGATGCACGCCGCCCTCCTGGCAGCCTTCGGTAAACAGCAGGTGCGTGTTCGGAAACGCCTTGTGCACCTTTTCGAGATTCTCGAACTCGTCGCCGCTGTACCAGTGGAATCCCACGCCCCAGACGTACTTCGCCGCCTCCGGGTCGCTCAGGATGGGCTTCGCGCGTTCGAAGATGATGTCCTTGTTGTGATCCCAGACGATGATCTTGACGTCGCCCAGTCCCGCGTCGGCCAGCGTCGGCCCGAGGTGATCGCGCACGAAATCGCGCTCTTCCTCGGCGCTGTAGATGCACGAGTACCAAGTCTGGGTGGCCGCGGGTTCGTTCTGCACCGTGACGCCCCAGATGTCCACGCCCTCGGCCGCGTACGCTTTAATGTACCTGGCGAAGTAGCGGGCCCAGACGGGATACAACTCGCGCTTGAGTTTGCCGCCGTGATTCATCTGTCCGTTGGTCTTCATCCAGGCGGGCGGGCTCCACGGCGAGGCCAAGATGCGCAGGTCTTTGCCCGCGACGGCCTTGGCATCCTTGATGAGCGGCAGCAGGTATCGCTTGTCGCGCGAGATGTCGAAGTGTTTCAACTCAACGTCGCCGTCCTCCTCGCAGTATGCGTAGTTGCCGAGCGAGAAGTCGCAACTGTTGATGTGCGTGCGGCAGAGCGTGTAGCCGTGGCCTTTTTGCGGATCGAAGTAGGCGCGAAGCACCTCGGCACGCTTCTCTTTGCCCATTTGAGTGAGCGTGTACGCGGCTGCTTCAGTGAACGCGCCGCCGAAGCCCTCGATGGTCTGAAACGTCTGCGAATCGTCCAGGCGAACGGCCGCGGCCGAGGCACTGCCGAAGTCTTCACGAAACGTGAGCGGCTTCTGATCGCTCAACAGGGAGGAGGTATCTTTCGCGGTGAGGACAACCCGGGCTTCGACGTGACGTGTTCTATCCTGCATCTCGTTCCCATCCGTCTGGCCGACGGTTCCGCAAATCGCCAACAGACTGACTGCAACAACCCAGTTCATGATGATTCCCGTAGCATTGTAGGCCGATTGGGCGGCGTCCGCGATGATCCGCGCGGGGCGCCGTCTTTACTCGTGCCGTGCGTCCTTCGAGGCCTCGGTTTGAGTTTGCCCTTCCTTTGCCTCTGCGCGAACGAGGACCGGGCGATTCGCCGTCGCCGCGTTATCAAGCGTGTCGTACGCATAGACAAAGAGCCGGTACGGCCCCGGTGTCGCCGGCAGTCTCACCACAACGCGGTTTGCCTCCGTCGAGATGATCGCATCAGGATGAGCCGGCGGGGCGATCTCCGGATCACCGCCCTCGCGTTTGTCAGTCGACGCGGAACGCAATTCCCATCGGAGGCGAACCGGATCGCCGTCGGGATCGCGCGCCTTCACCTCGCAGACGAGTTCCGATTGCGGCGGATAGATTTCCTCACCCGCCGCTTTGCCCAGTGACTCGGTGGATGCCTTCACGACGCGAATCGGTTTGATTTCAGGACAGCGGTTGCTCGGCCACTTGCCGGTCCAGCCGTACGTCATGGCATCGACGGCCGCGGTACGCTCGCCTTCCGGCAGGAACATGCCGAACCATGTGCGCGTGTGTTCCTGCTTGTCGCCCCAGAGAAAGGCATACGATCCGAAGCATCGGTCGCGTTGTGATGCGACAGCGGCACGGTAGCTGTTGCGATACGTGTCGGCCTTCTCGGTGCTGGTGGGTTCCAGTTCTTCGCCCCACGAAGTCTTCTTGACCTGCCACCAGCCGAACGGGCCGAACTCGGTGATGATGTACGGGCGCGTCAGGCCGCGCTCCTTGAGCTGCTGCGGCAGCGGGCTCAAATCTCCGTAGGCGTTGATGCCGACGATGTCGATGTCGGGACAGTGCCTGTTGATGGCCTCGATCTTCTTCTTCGAAGCGCCGGCAATCACCGTCATCGTCGGATGGTTCGGATCCTCCTGCTTGATCATCTTCGCGATGTCGTTGACCGCCCGCCAGACGCGGACGTTTTCGCCGCCGCCTTCCATTTCGTTGCCGACGGCCCAGATGAGCACGGCGGGGTGATCCTTGAACCTGCGCACGGTCTCTCGCGCCGCTTCAAACTGCTTCCTGACGGCATCGGCGTTTTCGTAGCTGAAGCCGTGGCGTTCGTGTGCGAGCCAGATCCCGACCGTGACGCTGAGGCCGAGTTCGTCGGCGCGATCAAGCAGCTTCTCGAGATGCCGGGCCCGCCACGTGCGAATCGAATTGCCGCCCGCCGCGACCAGCGTCTCAAGATAGCGCGAACCGCCCGCACCTTTGATGAAGTAGGGCTCGCCGTTTCGCAGCAACTGAAAGCCAGCCGCGGTTCTTGATACTGTTACGACGGTTGGCTTCGCGGGCTCGGGCTCGTCGGCCTCCGCGATTTCTCTCGTGGCGGACGCGATCCCGAGACTGATGAGCGTGATTGTTGTGAACCGGGCTATCGAGGGCATACGCATGGGACGCTTTCGGTTATCTGTTGCGGCGGGACAACGTCGGGCCGTCGCCGCTGTCGCATGTTACTTCACGACGACCTCGAACTCGCCTTGCAGGCCTTCAGCGGAATTCGGCGCGATCCAGACGTGGAATCTGCCCGGCTCGACGACGTATTCGAGCTTTCGGTTGTGGAAACGCAGGTCGTTCGCCGAGAGCTCAAACGTCACGGTCTCGGTTTCGCCGGGTTTGATCGCGATGCGTTGAAATCCCTTCAGTTCTCGGATGGGTCGCGTAAGGCTTCCGACGAGATCGCGTACGTACAACTGAACAACCTCGACGCCGGCTCTGGCTCCCGCGTTGGAGATGTCGGCTTTTACGGTAAGCCGGCCGTCGATCGGCATCGTGTCCGCACTGAGCCGGAGATTCTTGTACTCAAACCGCGTATAGCTCAGGCCGTAACCGAACGGATAGAGCGGCGACCAATGCACGTCGATGTACTTCGAGCTGAACCGGTCGTCGCTGGTCGGTGGTCGTCCCGTGTTCTTGTGGTTGTAATAGAGCGGCACCTGGCCGACGTTTCGCGGGAAGGTCGTCACGAGCCGCCCGCACGGGTTGAAATCACCAAACAGCACGTCTGCGACGGCGTTTCCGGTTTCGGTGCCGAGGTGCCATGCCTCGACGAGGGCCGGCACGTTCTCCGAAATCCAGTTGATCGCAAGCGGGCGACCGTTCATCAGCAAGACGATCGTGGGTTTGCCGACGGCGTAAACGGTACTGATCAGCGCCGTTTGTGCGGGTGGAATCTGGAGATTCGTGCGGCAATGACCTTCGCCGCTCATGTCACGGTCTTCGCCGACGACGAGAATAACCACATCGCTCTTTTGTGCGGCGTCGATTGCCTTGCTCAGTTCATCCGAATCGGCTTCGTGAATGCCGCAGCCTTTGGCGTAGTTGATCGTGACAGCCCCACCCGTACGCTGACGGATGCCCGCCAACACCGTTACGACAGCGTCCTCGAGCCGCGGTACGACGGATTTCGGTTTGCCCGTCAGCGCCCAGGTTCCGAGCGGATCCGGCTTGTTGTCGGCCAGCGGACCGATCACGGCGATTGACGTGAGATCATCGCGAAGCGGCAGCAGGTTGTCTTCGTTCTTCAGGAGCACGATCGAATGGCGGGCGACGTCGCGGGCGGCTGCGCGATGCTCATCACAAAGAAGGAGTCGCTCTTCCTTCGAGGCGTCGGAGAAGGGATCGTCGAAGAGGCCGAGCCGCTCCTTCTGGATCAGAACCCTTCGCACGGCGCGGTCGACGACTTTTTCGGAGAGTCTGCCTGTCTTCACCATGTCGCCGAAGTGATCGCGGAAAGACAGCGCCGACATATCCATGTCGACGCCCGCCTTGATCGAAAGCAGTGCGGCGTGCGCTTCGGACTCGGCGTAGCCGTGCTCAACCATTTCCGTGATCGACGTCCAGTCGCTGACGACGAATCCTTTAAAGCCCCATTCCCGGCGGAGGATCTGCTCTAGCAGAAAGTCGTCGGCTGTCGCGGGCACGCCGTTGATTTCGTTGAAGGCCGTCATGAGTGTTCCGACGCCCTCGTCGACGGCGGCCTTGAACGGTGGCAGGTATATGTCGCGCAGCGTTTGCTCGGAGATATCGACCGGGTTGTAGTCCCGACCCGCCTCCGCCGCGCCGTATGCGGCGAAATGCTTCACGCAGGCCAGCACGCTGTCGGGGGCGGTCAAGTCTTTGCCCTGGAAGCCGCGGACGCGCGCGGCAGCCATGATTCCGCCGAGATAGGGATCCTCACCGGCGCCTTCCGCGATGCGGCCCCAGCGCGGATCGCGCGCGATGTCAACCATCGGCGCGAGCGTCCAGTGCGTTCCGGCGATTCGGGCTTCAGTCGCGGCCACACGCGCGGCTTTCTCGACAATCGCGGGATTCCAGGAGCAGGCTTCCGCGAGCGGGATCGGGAAGATCGTGTGATATCCGTGAATGACGTCGTTGCCGACGATGATGGGAATCCCCAGCCGCGATTCTTCCTTTGCAACGCGCTGCATCCAGTTGACGTAGTCGGCTCCGTGGGCGCCGATGAACGCGCCTATTCGGCCGTTCTTGATCTCGTTACGAATGGCCAGCCGCGATTTCTCGCGAATGTTGGGGTTCGCATCCGCCGCCTCGCCGCCCCATTGCAGCGTCAACTGGCCCAGTTTCTCTTCGAGCGTCATTTCCTCGATGAGTCTCTCAATTCGATCGCTGCTGCCGTTGATGCGATCGTTTGCCTGTCCGTCGGATTGTGCGATGACGTCGCCCGCGAAAGCGAGTGCCATCACCACGACAGTCGCGAAGGCGGCCGCGCGCATGCGTATCGGGGAAACAGACTTGCGATGCATCAGATTGGATTCCTGCTCGTTCATAAGGGTGCTTCGGCGTCGGGCGGTGAATTCTCGCGGTCTACCGAGAGCGTTTGGACACAGCCGGACAGATTATTCCAGTGGAGGGCGGCATCAAACTGACTCTATCATTCTGGTTTCGATGTACTGGTGTCAAGCGACGGTGTACGAGAATACCAATCGAAATGAGACGCTGCATCCGCATGAAACAGTGTTTCAGGAGTGACGTCTTCAACGCGGAGCCGATGGGTCAATCCGCACGCGACGTTCGCGATCCTCGAACACCAACGCGCGATCGCGCGCTCGACCAGTGAACTAATCCATCTCAAGGAAGCGGCACATCGCGTCCACCCGACTGTGCAATGCGTTGCGGTATGAGCAGCATGGCCGTGGCTCTGCCGCCCGCGGCGGATCCTTCACCTCGATATGCAGATGCGTCTCCTGTGGAGAGACGCCGCCGTAATCGGCGAATCACGACGCTTCATGCTCTCGCCGTGCGGGAGTTCAAGTATCAGTCCCTCGAAGGAGCGATAACGCCATTGGCGCGGCCATCGCGAGACCTCCATGAGGCATACAATGACGGTGTACGCAGCGAGTTCAGGCGTGTATTCGCGGACGAAGGCAGCGGCAGGCTGTGGAGACGATTCGCCATTTTGAGGAGGCCTTTTTGCACGGAGGCAGGCGACAGCCGCTGTCTGCAAAGGCGTCCTCCGGCGGCAGCCGTGCGTGCCCGGCTGAACCGACTGCGAGTTGTAAAATGTTTTGAGATATTGAGTTAAGTTTTCATTTTGCGGCTCAAAAGACAAGTGTGCATGGATAGCGTTTTTTACTTTGACATGATGAATGAAAATCGTTATAACAGTTCCTGAAACAGTTGCGGTACATTTTCACTGCAGTGGCCGGCTTAAGATTTCTAGATGGAGTAGTGCATGGCATCGGTAAGGGAAATCGCTGAGGGGGCAGGGGTTTCAATCACCACGGTATCGCGTGTGCTCAACAACGATCCCGCGGTGCATCCGAAGACGCGCGACCTTGTGTTGTCGATCGCCAATCGAGCGGGTTATGTCCCCACGGTCGGCCGCCGCGCCACGACGAACATCGGCTTCGCATACACGCAGGATATCACCCTGGCTCATCCGTTTGACGCTGCTGTTCTCGACGGCGTGTTTCAAGGGGCGGATGAGCACAGATTCGATGTCGTTCTGTTGAACCTCCGCCGTGACAAACGCCGTGAAGAGAGCTACACGCAGTTTTTCATGCGAAAGGGAATTCGAGGCGCGATCCTGCGAACAACCGCGTCGACGCGAGACACCTGCCAGCACGTTGCGGACGAGGGCTTTCCGCATGTCGTCATCAGTGAACGCTTTGACGGCACGGACATCAACTGCATCGACTGCAACTCGATGCCGGAAACGGTTCGGGCGGTGGAATACCTCCTCGCGCTGGGCCATCGGCACATCGGGTTTGTCATGCATAACGTCCCCGACCGCGACCACATGGACCGTTTCGAGGGCTACAAGGTTGCGCTCGGCAAGCGGGGTATTCCGGTGCGAGATGATTTCGTCTTCCGGCATCCCGTTACCCTGGCCGGTGGCGCGACCGTCATGAAGATGGCGATGAGCATGAAGCCGCGTCCGACCGCGATGTACTTCGCCGACCCGATCCTGGCCGTGGGCGCGATCAAGAAAGCGCACGAGCTGGGCGTCAAAGTGCCTGACGAGATGTCGTTCATTGGATTCGATGACACGAACACACGGCACACGGTTTATCCGACCTTGACGGCGGTGTGTCAGGATGCGGCGACGCTGGGGCTGGAGGCGGCCCGCTGGTTGACGCGGACGCTCAGCAAACCGGCCAAGGAGCCGCTTCGCAAGACGATTCCGGCCTTCTTCGAGGTCAATCAATCGACCGCGCCGCCGCCCGAAACCGTGGCGGACGTGGACTCGAACGGCGGCAACGGGCATGAGTCGCACAGTGGGGATCGGGAAGACGATTCGCAGTCGCTTCCCGGCGTGGGCAGCGTCGAGAGCTGATGGCGCGAGGACTTGAGCGATGAAACGGAGTCACGTGAATCAAAACAGGATCCGGAGGCGTGGGGGGCGATCCGGCACAACGCGTCGATCCGCGTTTACGCTGATCGAACTGCTTGTTGTGATTGCAATCATTGCGTTGCTGATTTCGATTCTCGCACCGGCTTTGTCGAGTGCGAGAGAGAAGGGCCGCATGGTCAAGTGTCTGGCGAACATGCGTTCGCTGGGGCAGGACTGCGAGAGCTTCCAGACCGCTTACGGTCGCATGCAGCTCGTATCTGATGAAGTAGGCACCGAGCGCGCCGACCCCGGCCGCAACATGTACGCCTACGGTGCAGATTCCGAACTGCTGGCGTGGCCGGTCGCGCTGGCGAGCTGGTCCGGCATCGTAACGAACAACTGGGAGTGGGGTGTTCGAGCCGGCAGTTACGAGGAGGTCGTTGCGAAGAAGGGCCTGCTGGACACGAAGGCGACCTTGGGTTGGGCAACCTGTCCCTCCGACAAGGTGGGCATCGCCTCGGCCTACTATCCGCGGGGTGAAGGGCTGCGCAGCGCGGGCGATCCGCTCGATCCCGTCAGCAGTTCGCCGGGCACGTCGTATTGGGGCACGCTGAGCTACGCGATCAATGAGGATATCTGCGGCGCCGAAGTCGCAGAGAGCGGCGACAACCCGGCGTGCTGGCGAAAAGTCGAAGGCACGCATTGCCGCGGCGAGTTCAATTATCCGCCCACACATCCATGCGGTCGTGATGAAGGACGCAGATTGCAGGGGCGGATGGACAAGGTATTTCAGCCGTCGAACGTCGGCCTCGTCTTCGAGGCAGGTCGTGACGACGTGACTCAGGAGAGCACCGGCTTTGCGAACCTTGTGACCAGCGCGAGGGCGAACGGTCCGTATCTCTCCGACTTCCAGCAGTTTCACAATGCACGAATGCCGACAACGCGACATCCGAAGGGCGCGATCAACGTGCTCTACGCGGATTCAAGCGGAGGAACGGTTCGGCCGACGCAGATCAATCCGCAGAACGGCCTGCCGCTCCAGTATTCACCGCGAGTGCGTGTATCTCCCTACCTTCCTCCTTGATGCGTGCCGATTGACGGATGCGTTCATGGGGAGGCCAGGGGGTCTCGATAGAGGTCTAGAGGGTCTTGGTTCAGAAGGACGAGGAAGACAGCAGTCGGAATGCGAGCTGAAAAGACTGGCTTTTCGCAAGCAGAAGATGCTTCGGATTCCATTTGGGAAAGGAGATTACCATGAGCAGAGGTTTCCTTACGGTATTGGCAGTCTTCGCCTTGGGGGCGGGGGCGTTGATGTCGCCGGGCGCGGCGTCGGCCGACTTGATGCAGTATGCGCAGAACTTCGAGGGCATGGAACTGCCCGTCGATGGCTCCACTGCACTCTCGGATGACGGGTGGCTGGTGTTCGCGAACGTGTTCGGCCCCGATTGGGCCTATTGGTACGGCTACGGTTCGTTCCCGGCCCCGAACAATGCCAACGGGCCGGCCTTCTCGAACGTGGCGACCGGCGAAGGCGGTGTGCCCCAGGGCGATCGTCAGCTTTCGGTCTTCAGCGACTACAACAACGGCGACCATGCCAACGGCGCGTACATCGAGTCAAACGTCTTCCAGGAGATGACCGTCGGCGCCATCGATGTGGGTTCGACATGGACGTTCACGTTTGATGCCAAGCGTGGCGACATCGATCTCCAGAGCACGGCGCTGGCGTTCATCAAGACGCTGGACCCGAACAACGGCTGGGCGCTGACCAACTTCATCACGCTTGACACGACGTCACTGCCCGACACGTGGGGCACGTATTCGCTGTCGATTCCGGTCGACGCTTCGCTTGCCGGTCAGGTCTTGCAGATCGGCTTCTCGAACACGGCGACGGCCTACGAGCCGAGCGGCATGTTCTACGACAACGTGTCCTTCACGCCGGAACCGACCTCGCTGGTTCTGCTCGGCGCGGGCGCGTTGGTGTTGCTCCGCCGCAGGAAGTAATGCGAACGCATCCGGTTCGCCGGATGTTCCGATCTCGCCTCTCGCGTGCCCGCATCGTCGGGCCGCGAGAGACGAGAAGACATTGTTGAGATGAAGACCGGCCGGCCGGTCGCATGCGCAGGCGTGCGAAGTCAGGGCGCCTCCATGGGGGGACGGGTCTTCACGGCGTGGGCGTTGAATCGGCGGCGCCGGCGTATCGAGGCCGGGAGGCCGGATCGCAAGCGTCGTCGTAGAGACGGGGTCCGCGCGATATCGGTGGACGAATCGAAAGGGAAGGCACCTGATGCCGAGATACGCCCCAACGTGGATGGTGCGCGCCGCCGCAGTGGTTGTCCTGCTCGCAACGACGCCGACGGGCGCGCAACTTCTGAACGGCGGATTCGAAGACGCCGGCGGCTCGCTCGACAACTGGACCACTTTCAACAACGCGATACCCAACGTCATCGCCAGCGGTTCGACGCAACGATCCGGCGCGTATTCGGCCAAAATCTTCGGCGGATTCAACGGCGACCCGAACTACTCGGGTTTGCAGCAGAGCCTGCTTTCCGGTGTCGGCGACGAATGGACCGCAACGGCCTTCGTCCGGCACAACGCCGGCGATTCCCTCCAGGGAACACCCAATCGCCTCATCATGAAGATCGAGTTCTATCGCGTGATCGGCGGCACCTGGGGCACGTCCGACATGATCAGCGAATCCGAGGTGGAAGTGCTGAACGCCGCCTCTCCGCTCGATGCCTGGCAGGAGGTGACAATCACGGCCGTCGCCCCGGGCGAGACCGTCGAGGCACGGCTTTCGTTCGTCTTCGTGCAGGAAGACAACGAAGGCGGGGCGGTCTTCCTGGATGACGTGATGTTTGAATCCGACTCGGCGCCGCCGCCGACCGGCTGGACGATGATCTGGCACGACGAATTCGACGGACCTTCGGTCGATCTCACCAAGTGGCGGATCGAAGACATCCACCTCATCAAGAACAACGAACTCCAGTACTACGCGCCGGACGAAGTGTACATCGATAACGGCAATCTGGTGCTCCGCAGTCGCGAACGATCCTACTGGGGATACGACACCAACGGCTCATGGCGGCACTTCGATTACACGTCCGGGCTCGTCGAAAGCCGCAATCTCTGCTCAACCACGTACGGAAAAATCGAAGTTCGCGCGAAGTTGCCCCGCACGCAAGGCCTGTGGCCCGCGCATTGGATGCTCCCCTCAGCAGGGCAATGGCCGCCCGAGATCGACATCATGGAACTGCTGGGGCACGAGCCCAGCCGCGTTCACATGAGTCATCATTGGGGAAGTTGGCCCAACGTGCAGACGTTCACGAGGCATTGGGACGGTCCCGACTTCACGCAGGACTTCCACACGTTCGCCGTGGAATGGTGGCCCGATCGCATCACCTGGCTGGTGGACGACGTCGCGCGTGCGGCAAGCACGAGCAACATTCCGCAGGAGCCGTTCTACATCATTCTGAATACGGCCGTCGGCGGTAACTGGCCCGGCAATCCGGACGGCTCGACCGTCTTTCCGCAGTATCACGAAATCGACTACGTTCGCGTGTATGCGGCGGATGACGTCGGATCGCCGCTTGAAGAACTCAGAGATACGACGCCGACCACGGCGATCACCGACGGAAACCTGACGCCTGATGAATACGTCGCCAGTGCCAACGGCATCAACTCCGGGCTTGCGGATCGTATCGGCGAAGAATCGCTTTTGCACATCGATTCGAGCGCGAACGGACGCCTGAGCGTCGCCTTCGAAAGCTTCAATCCGTGGTCTATGCCCGGCACCTATGGCGCGGTGATCTACATTGAATCGCAGGATGGCGGCTTCGCATCGACGGCGGATCTGGCCGACGATACCGATCGATCGAGACGGATGGCGTCCGGCGTCGGTCTGACGCTGTCAGCCGATCTGTTCTTCGCGCCCGGCTTTCTGGCTGACTACGCAATCGTTGTCGAAGCGGAAACGATGAGGATCTTCGAACTGGGTACGACCTCGCACACCCAGATCGGCGGAGCGGACCTCGGTGCGGGCACCGATCTTCAGGGCGGAACGACCGTGCTCTACGCGATCGACGACGGCAGCTTCGGCCAGCGGTTACGTGAGCTCACGCTCGCTCTGGGCCAGATCGGTGTTGCGCAGGGCGATTCCTTCGATCTCGTTGTGACATTCATCAACGGCGATTCCGCGTTTCGATCCAACGAGTTTGTGGGAGTCGCGCCGGGCAATCCATGGGATGGGGCCAATATCGGTCCCAATTCGGCGGTGTTGAAAGTCGGCGATTTCCTGCGATTCGAGACGGCCGTGAGCCAGCCGTGCGGCGTCGTCGGCGACGTCGATTGCACCGGCTATCTGTCGGCTGCGGACGCGGAGACGTTTGTCGTGCGTCTGCTGGATCCCGACGGTTACACACTGATGCATCCCGACTGCCCCGCGTGCGCGGGCGACGTGAACGAGGACGGATCAGTAGATGGCAATGATATCAGCGATTTCGTGTCGCTGATTATGGGCGAGTGATTCTCGCCGCTCAGACGGCGAGTGAAACAGTATCAACAGGCAAAGGGCCTCTCATCGAGGTCCGATTCGATGGATGTGGTATAGCCGGTACGCGGCCTTTTCNNCGGCCATGTGGGTGGGACAGGCGGTCTCCCTGAAAGGAGCTTCTTCAATGCAGTCCAGACGGTTTCTTTCACGATTCACGACATTTATTGTGGCGGCCGCCGTGTTCGCGGCGTGCGCTCAGCTTTCGCAGGCGCAAGTGCTCGAAGACGACTTCGAGGGCGTTTCCGAAACCGGCGTGCAGACGATTCTGCTCGGCCCCGGCTTCAATGTGGTTGACGACTGGGACACCGGACTCACCGGCGAAAACGCCTTTGCTGGAACCATCGGCTACACCAACCTCAATCCCGCATCAGCCGTCGGATCGCTGACGGCGGGCGTGGACAGCAGCGGCGGCGCGATTCTCGACGTCGCGAATGTGAACTTCAACATTCTCGATCAGTACTTCACGACTGTGACCGGTGTCGGCGGCGGCGTCTTCCTCGCGGGCGACGGCGTAACGCCGGACACCTTCAACTACACAGTCAACTGGGACGATGCCATCTTCGGCGAGGGCGCGTTCGGTGGTACATCCGGCGGCGCGATCCTTGTCGGCGACAAGTCGGCAACGGGTGTCCCCGGCGGCGGCTCCGACAGCCAGGGCGGCGCGCAAATCGACGTTGATAATGTCAATCTCGGCGGGGCGGGCAACTGGTACGCCGGCCTTCAGTTCGAGATCGGCGCCCTGCCGGCGACAGGCGGCGTTCCGACGCTCGACAACCCGGGCTTTGATGCCGGCGGTGTCGCGAGCCTGGACGGTTGGCTCGAATTCGGGCCGGGCTGGAACATCCTCCCCGAAACAATCACACCGCAGTCGCCGCCCGGCGTCTGCAAGATGTTCGGCCAGTTCAATGGCTCACTCAATGAATCCGGCATCGTCCAGGTACTTCCCGCCTCGGAAGGACAGACCTGGATATTGGACGTGTTCACACGTCATAACTCCGGCGACAGCCTGGTCGGCACGTCCAACACCGCGATTATGCGGATCGAATACCTCGACGGCGGCGGTGCCGTGCTCGACAGCGTACAGGCCACCGTGCTCGACAAT
>NPIF01001495.1_pt3 | contig 12533 bp, 10 predicted proteins | sample 8637461 | NCBI WGS metagenome assembly NPIF01 (sample SAMN07420641, study PRJNA396082) | bioreactor metagenome | isolation source: sample BR12 brine-fed electro-methanogenic bioreactor BR | place: Japan: Kochi | collected 2016-12-09
GCGTAAGCGGATCGGCCTGACTATGCGCAGCGGCAGGTTGGAAAAAGCGCCGGAGAATAAAGAGCCGCGCAACAAACCACCGGTCCAGAAAACAGTCAGCAAACCGGTCAGCGACCTCGCAGCGGCCCTCCAACAAAGCGGCTTCAAGGTCAAACAAAACAAAAAATCCTGAGCAGCCATTTTCGAACCCGGATGTGTGAAGGGGCCGCTGCGCCGCGGCCCCTTCACACATCTCCTCACCACAGCTCCCGGCGAGCAACCTGACCGCACCTCCAGCTTTCCCCGTCCCGAAAATCACAAACCTGCACAGAGATGATCACCGGCACAGCCACAAAATTTCAGCATTACCCCTGCGGACTTCAACCACCCGGAATATTCATGGTAATGTAAATAAGAAGCACTGAACTACCTGACTTCGTTACCGGGTCTGTATCGGTACTGTAGAACACTACACGAAGCGATAGAAGGGAGACATCCATGACCGCTCGGAGAACAATCTGGGGACTCTTTCTGTCCGCACTGCTGCTTGTCCTATCTCCGAACATCGGAACGGGAGAGGATCTGCTCGAAATTTTTTCTGCCGAACAAGGGGAGTATGTGATGAGCGAAAAGGTGATTAAGAGCGATGCCGAATGGAAAATCCTGTTGGAGCCCATGCAATACCACGTACTGCGGCAGGAGGGAACCGAAAGGGCCTTTAGCGGCAAATATGACAAGCACCATGAACAGGGCATCTACCGCTGCGCCGGCTGCGGGCTCGACCTGTTCCGCTCCGAGGCCAAATTCGATTCGGGAACCGGTTGGCCGAGTTTTTATGAACCCATCGACCCTAAAAACGTGGAACTGAAAAAGGATCGAAAATTCTTTATGGTGCGGACCGAGGTGGTCTGCCCCCGCTGTGGCGGCCATCTTGGCCATGTCTTTGACGACGGCCCGGCGCCGACGGGAAAGCGCTATTGCATGAACTCGGCGGCTCTGGATTTCGTACCAACGGAGAAGTGAGGGAGAAGCATGAAACGACTGACGCTGATATTATTGAGTGTCCTGGTCATGGGTCTGAGCGCTACGATCGCCGCCGAAGAAAGGGATGAAACCATGACAGAAACGACGGAGCGGGAGAGATCAGGGGACACCAAAAGAGCGATTTTTGCCGGGGGCTGCTTCTGGTGCATGGAACCCCCCTTTGAAAAGCTGCCGGGAGTGCTGGAGGTCATCTCCGGTTTTGATGGTGGGCAGCAACCTGATCCGAGCTATGAGGAGGTTTCATCCGGCCGCACCCGATACGCCGAGGCGATCGAGATCGTCTATGATCCTGCCCTCGTCAGTTACGAAATGTTGCTCGAGATCTTCTGGATGAACATCGACCCGACGGACGACGGCGGCCAGTTTGTCGATCGGGGCCGTCAGTATCGCTCGGCGATCTTTTACCTGGATAATGAACAGAAGCGTTTGGCCGAGACTTCGAAACAGGATCTGGCCGAGACGGGACGATTCGACAAGCCGATCGTCACTGAAATTGTCCCTTCGACCCGCTTCTACCCAGCCGAGGATTATCATCAGGACTACTACAAAAAGAATCCGCTGCGCTACAAGTTCTACCGGTACAACTCCGGTCGGGACCGGTTTTTGGAGCGCGCCTGGCCGAAAAAGGCTTCGGATTAACGCAAGACCTGACCGTGAGGGCGGGGCTAGATCATCAACAGCAGACTCAGGGCCATGACCAACATTCCTGAAAGCAGACCGATCAGGCTGTCGTGGCCCTTGCCGTAGGCCCTGCTGGTGGGCAGCAACTGATCCAGACTGATATAAACCATGATTCCCGCCACCGAGGCGAACAGGATCCCCATGACCTGAGGCGGGATGCTCCCTGCTTCTCCGCGAAACAACAGCCTCAACCCCAGGTAGGCAACAGCCGCTCCGACGGGTTCGGCCAGACCGCTTAGCAGGGAGTAGAAAAAGGCCTTTTTGCGATCACCTGTAGCATAAAAAATCGGTACCGAAACACTGATCCCCTCAGGGATGTTATGCAGAGCGATAGCGACCGCAATCGCGATGCCCAGGGAGGGATCTTTCAGAGCAGCAAGGAAAGTCGCCAGGCCCTCCGGAAAATTGTGGATGCCAATAGCCAGAGCGGTGAACATTCCCATACGCAGTAATTTGCCGTCCCGCGGACGCTGATCGTGGTCCCCCAAGGTGAGGTCCTGCCCGGGGTTCCGTGCCATCGCGGCAAAATCGGGGAGCTGAGCCTCCGGATCGTGCAGGGGAATCCGTTCTATTTCCGAGTGAACTTCGTGCGGATTCTCGGAGGAAGGAACCAGGGTGTCCACCAACCCGATCAACAGCATGCCGCCAAAAAACGCGGCCACGGTGACCCAATGGCCCCAATAGTCGCCATAACTCAACACCAGCTCCTCTGATGCCTTGAAAAAAATCTCGACAAAAGAAACGTAAAGCATCACCCCGGCCGAGAAACCGGTCGCCACCGATAAAAACCGGTAATTGGTCCTGTCCGCAGTAAACGCGATAACACTGCCGATACCGGTCGTCAGACCGGCAAACAAGGTCAACCCGAGAGCAAACCAGACACCGTTCACAGGCAACCCTCCTTCCCCATAGATATTCCCATGGCCCCTTGATTGTGATCATGCCAAGAGAACCGATCCTCAGTCGATTGTGTTCCCGCGGTTATCCACAGACCTTTAGCGGCCCTGTGGATAACATCTGGTATAGCGACAACAGACAGTCGCATAGCTAAGGCCCCCTGGCACTATGAATTTCTGGTTCCTGTCCTGAGGTCCTGTGTGAAGTAGGCGGCGGATGGACTTGGGGAAAAGTGTTACGGAGTTACAAGGTTCCCCCCTTGATGTCCTTGTGAACAACCGGTTTCATAACAGCTACAAGACGGGCCATTAATCCACAAATGGCCAACTAGAGCCATTTACAAGCTCAAACCCCCTTCAAATAAACGAAAACCGTGCCTTGTTTTGTCAGCCCCCGGGACCGCCCCTCGAGCCTGCCTATTTTTTGTGCAAAAGGGTGATTCCTTCGTAAAATCAAAGGATAGCATGTCGCTGTTTCCCGTGATACGGGGGGTTTTACACAGCCCCCGTGGATAGCTCAGGCAACTGGCTCATCCGACCGGATGCTCTGTTTATCCCGGTTGATAACTTGAAGATAAACACCCTCAGCGCTTCCTGGACAGCTTTGCTTTCAGATATTTTTTGCTGCCCTGTTTGAGATCGTAATAGCGAACCATCAGCCGCCAAAGGGAAGAGAATTGATTGCCCCAATGCTTGCAATAGCAGGCAATAAACAGCTCCCGGTCCGGCCAATCGAGTTTGTAGCAGATCCGCATAAGATCCAGAATCCGCTGATGCCCGTCAAGGACCTTGGTTACCACCCTGGCGCGACCGATATCAATGAAATAGGGCGTAACTTCGCCGTCCGGTTTCTGGACGAGCATCAGGTTGCCGACCGAAAGATCCAGATGCAGGATTCCGACGCTGTGCATCTGGCAGATGAAGCCGGTCAGCAGACTGAACCACTGCAGCTTGTCGAGTCCCCGGTATTCCGTCTGTCCCTGTTGAAAGGCATGGCATACCTGACGAGAAGAAAAGGCATCCGGGATATATTCACAGATATAGTAGCTGTCCCGCACGCCCCCGTAGCGATGCCGTTCGTAAAAGGCCACGGGGGCCGGAGTACTGACGCCCCGCTGCAGCATACTCGACGCCGTATTCCAGTGCCGCCGTCCCTTGCTCGGTTTAAAGAGATAGGTCAGACGCTTGATCCCCCGGGGACGATTGAATTTAACCGTCAGCTGGCGGCCTGGATGGCGCGGATGAACGATATTCCACAGACGGTTGCGGCGATCCCGGAGCACCGCCAACTCGGGCTGCAAAATAAGGCGTTCTGGCACCAGGTCATCCCCCAGGCTCAGATCCGGTTGCGAGGCGATGCGGGTAAACGCCCCCCGCCACTGTTCGTTCTCCCAGGGCAAGCCCTGGGACTCGGGCAGGGAAGCATAGACAATTTCGGAATCGTTCATTTTTTTTCCTTGGGGGTAATTGGGCAACGGTGGAGTGCTCTGCTGCGGAAAATCGATAAACAGAGGCCGTTCGGTCACAACTACGGGAGACGAAACAATCTCGCCCACGACATTTGTAAAAACGGCCTCTGCCAAATGCTCCTCGCTGTAGAGGTCTTTCAACCAGTAGGCCTGTCCGTCCCGACACCAGCACACATGGAACAGCTTCCCGTCGGCTCCTTTAAACACAAAATGGTTGATCCCCCGCGCCCTGTTAACCGCCTGCACACAGCGGGACTGAGCCAGGCGCCTGACCAGATAAGCCAAAGCGAAAAAGGCCGGGGTGGTGATGCAATCGTCCACTGAACCCCGGACTTTTTGATAAAAGGTCGAGTGATCCACCGTCGGATAATCCTCCGAACCATCGTCGATCAAACCATCCCGACCACAAATCAGCGGACCCCAGTAAACCCGTCCCAAAGAACCGCTGCTGACCGCCAGCAGAAGATAACGCACCAGATAGTCGGCTTTTTTATCCTGTGGATAAGCAGACCAGCGACTGAGTCGTTTGGTGGTCCAGAACTGACAGGTCGAAAAGGTCTGTCTGCAGCCGGCTTGGTCGCCGAGGTACTTTAAAATCCGCGCTTTTTTGATCAGGTTGAGCCGGAGCAGGCCGGTCGCCCAGCGCCCTAACACCCGATGGTCGTAGGCTTCGGGCTCAATAACCCGTTCCACAAACAGGTTGTCGGTATGGATCTCGGGAACCCGCCCCATTCGGCCCATGGCTGCCAAAAAAGCCGCATTGTAAAAGGGCTCAAAATCCTGGACATTCGGTCCGGCCAGAGTGACCTCGAAACCCTGGGCGGCCTCGCAGGCGATCTGCCAGGCCTGCAGATAGCCACGGGGGCTAAACCCCGACCACCTGCGCCGGTTTGGGGTGCTGCCGATTTCAAAAAATTCGACCTGTTGCGCATAGCGGCGGAAAACCTCGGCAACAAACTCCCGCCACTGCTCTTGTGCTTGGCGGTCGTCTAAGAGGCGTCTAGCCTCTTCCAGAGGCGGGAGCACCACCAGAGCCACCCTGAACCGGTTGGCAAGAAGTGACTCCAGAAATCTTTCAGCAGCCCCCCCCGGACTGTCGTAGCTCAGAGCAAGGCGTACATGGTTGATCCCCAGTTCCCGGAGGCGATTGAGCACATAGTCATCACACAGCTCATCTTCCGAGGAAGCGACGTTGATTCCAAAAAAATCCCGGCCAACGGAAAGCGACTCCCTCGCTTCATGGCTCAGACACCCCTCGAAGAGCCCTGGCAAACTGAAAAGTATATCCCCTATGGCACGGGGCAGACAATAACGACGTCGAAGCAACCTATTCAAAGAATCCAAACCTGTCATTAAAATCGCGAAATTCTATGTCGTACTCACGAACTCGCTAAAAAGATTGAAAATTCTGGAGCGCCCGATCTGCTCATAAAAGCAACCGAGTCCCTTACTGAAAAACTGCGTTTCGGCCCGCAGAGCGTCCGAAACGAAGCATAATGCATTAAAAAACGGCTATTTGTCAATTAATTGCCATCTTACTGGCTGACCTTAAAACGACCGAAGCCCTCGATTCATTTAGTGTGGCCGGACGGCTTCGGTCGCCGTTAATGGTTCCCCCTACCCTTTGGCCGCCCTGGCGTGGCTAGGACGATTCGGACTGCAAATCTTTTTCCAACTCCAACACCCGCAGGGTGGTGGCCAGCACGGTGTCGGCCGTAAGGGAGAGGCTGTCAATGCCGCACTTTACCAGAAATTCGGCGAATTCGGGATAATCGCTGGGCGCCTGGCCACAGATGCCGATCTTACGGCCGGCTTTTTTCACCCGGGAGATTACCTCGGCAATGGAACGGGTGACCGCTTCGTTGCGCTCGTCGTAGAGATGGGCAACGATCTCCGAATCCCGATCAAGACCGAGAATCAACTGGGTCAGATCGTTAGAGCCGATGGAGAAACCGTCAAACAGTTCGGCGAACTCCTCGGCCAGGATAACATTGGCCGGGATCTCGCACATGACGTACAGTTCAAGCCCATCCTGACCCTGTTTTAGCCCCGCCCGGGACATGACCTCGATCACCCGCCGCCCTTCGTCTACAGTACGGCAAAAGGGAATCATCAGCTTGATGTTCTTCAGTCCCATCTCCTGCCGTATCCGCTGCATGGCCTTACATTCCAGGAGAAACCCCTCCTGGTAGCGCTCGTCATAATAACGACTGGCCCCGCGAAAACCGATCATCGGGTTGGCCTCATCGGGCTCGAAATCTTTCCCGCCCAGCAGATTAGCATATTCGTTGCTCTTAAAATCGCTCATGCGCACGATAACATCGTGAGGATAAAAGGCGGCAGCGATGGTCGCCACCCCCTGAGCCAGTTTATCGATAAAATAGCTTGCTCCGTCAGCATAACCGGAGATCAGCGTTTCGATTCGCCGCCGTTCTTCCTTATCGGTCACCCTTTCAGGGTGAAGCAAAGCCATAGGGTGGGCCTGAATAGCGTTATTGATGATGAATTCGAGTCGGGCCAGACCGACTCCGTCGTTGGGGATCCGGGCAAGACCGTAGGCCTGGCTGGGGTCGCCCAGATTCAGCATGATCCTGGTCCGCGGCCGCTCGATATTTTCGAGATTAGTCCGCTGAACCTCGTAGTCCAGTTCCCCGCGATACACGACTCCGGTCTCCCCTTCACAGCAGGCTACGGTGATCGTCTGACCATCATCGATGGCGCTGGTAGCATCCCCGGTACCGATAACACAGGGGATACCGAGTTCGCGACTGACAATAGCGGCATGGCAGGTGCGACCGCCTCGATTGGTCACGATAGCTGCGGCTTGCTTCATGATCGGCTCCCAATCGGGATCGGTCATGTCGGTCACCAGTACGCTTCCCCGGGTGAAACGAGAAATCTCTCCAGCGCCACGAATCACCGTCGCCAGTCCGCTACCGACCTTGCTGCCGACCGCCCGTCCCCTGGTCAGAACCTCGCCGGTTTCCTGGAGGTGATAGGTTTCCATGATGTCGGCGGCGACAGCCGATTGTACCGTTTCAGGCCGCGCCTGCAGAATGAACAATTTGCCGGTTTCGCCATCCTTGCCCCACTCGATATCCATTGGCCGACCGTAGTGATCTTCGATAACACAGGCCATGCGGGCCAAATCCAGCACTTCCTCGTCCTTCAGACAGAAACGGCGACGGTCTTCTGCGGATACCTGAATTTCCCGTGTCCCTTTGAGACCACCGTCCGTGGCATAGACAATCTTGTGTTCCTTACTGCCCAACCTCCGGGAAAGGATCGGCCGACAGCCCTGCTTGAGAGTGGTTTTGAAGACAAAAAATTCATCGGGATTGACCGCACCGCGCACCACGTTTTCACCCAAACCCCAGGCACCGTTAATCAATACGACATGAGGAAATCCCGACTCGGTGTCGAGGGTGAACATGACTCCGGCACAAGCCTGATCGGAACGCACCATTTTCTGTACCCCGATGGACAGCGCTACTTCCAACTGGTCGAATCCCTTGTCTTCGCGATAGCTCATGGCCCGATCGGTAAAAAGAGAGGCGAAACAATTGCGACAGGCCAGCAGCAGATCGTCGCTGCCGCAGACGTTCAGGAAGGTTTCCTGTTGACCGGCAAAAGAGGCATCGGGCAGATCCTCCGCCGTGGCGCTGGAGCGTACCGCTACCGCACAGTCACTGCCGTACTCTTGCTCCAATTGTGCATAAGCAGCCTTGATCTCATCGCATAAGACAGCGGGCAGGTCAGCATGGCGGATCATTCGACGAATACGCCGGCCGGCAGCGCTCAGACTATCCAGGCTGCCTCGCTCCCATTTTTCCAGACAGTCCCGAATACGCTCCTCGAGACCCGTTTCGCTGAGGAAAAAGCGATACCCCTCTGCGGTGATGGCAAAACCACCGGGCACACGAATATCCGCATCTCCCAAAGCTCCGATCATCTCGCCGAGGGAAGCGTTCTTGCCACCAACCAGAGGCAGATCCTGCAGGCAGATATTTTGGAACCAGCGAATGTAGTTAACTTGCGTCATAACCTCACCTCCGTTAGATTGTCTGATATCGACCCTGATACCTTAAAACCTAACAGAAAACGGAGCCTTGACCATGACTGACGGAGGCAAACAGAGGCAAGAGGCTGTTACAGAGCAGGAAAATCGGCGGCATCCGGCGGCACCGTCGCGGTCATGGTGCATTCGATAACCAAAGCGGCCAGCAAGGCTTCCGCATCCTCCCGACGGGAAGCGGGATAGGCAATCTCCACCAGGGCCTGACGGGAATCGAGAGTCCGAACAAAAGCCAGACCATCATAACTTTCCAGCATGAAACGCAGGTAACCGATCTGTCGACGGGGCAGAGAATAGTATGCTTTCAGCAAGGGATGCTCCAGTGCAGAAGAGTTCGGAGGATACAAAAACCCGCAAGGGTTCAAGCGCTGCAGAGGACGGTCCGGAATCAGAATGGCCATCAATTGAACTTCTGCAGGTTGATGGGCGTCTGGGCGGTTCGCTGAGCCGGAACCAGGCCCGCCTGTGGGCCCTGGTCCTCGAAGCGCGGGGCTTGCCCTGCCATCTTGAACACCAGGCCGGTCTCTGGCGGCTTCGGGTGCCGAAAGCAGAGCAGGAGGACGCCCTGGTCGAATTGCGCCATTATGAAGCAGAAAACCGGCACTGGCCGCCCCCTCAGGCGCTATCGGTCCCGCTCAAAAAAAATAGCCTGTTCACTCTATCCTTGCTGCTCCTGCTCGGCATCTTTCACAATCTGACCCAGCCGGCCATATCCGATCTGGCCGGACTCCGTATCGATTGGCTGTCACTGGGCAATGCCGATGCGGGAGCCATTCGGGCCGGCCAGTGGTGGCGGATCGTCACGGCATTGACCTTACATACGGGCGGTCTGCACCTGTTTGGCAACCTGATCATCGGCGGCTTTTTCATCGATCGCCTGAATCGAGAACTGGGGATCGGCCGGGGTTGGTTTCTGATCCTGGCAACCGGTGTTTTGGGCAATCTGTGCAACGCTCTGCTGCAACCAGGCGATCATCGGGCGGTGGGACTGTCCACGGCAATTTTCGGTGCTGTAGCCATCCTGGCGGTACGCAGCGCCCGCCACCATCGGCATCGCCTGCAGCGCCGCTGGCCCCTGCCTCTGGCTGCCGCTCTGGCCCTGCTCGGCCTGCTCGGCAGCAGCGGCGAAAGAACCGATCTCGGCAGCCATCTGTGGGGATTCGTTGCCGGGCTCGGCATCGGTTGGCTGAGCACTCTGGTCTGGCCGGGCGGGCAAAAGCTGTCCCGTCGGAGCAATCTGCTGGCCGGGTTGAACGCCATGGCTCTGGTGATCGGCGCCTGGTTTGCGGCGGTATACGGTTCGTGACCCTTCAGACAGCCCTTGCCTGATAAAAAACCGTCCCGGAAAAACTCCCGGGACGGTTTTTTATCATTGAGACGACCGGCCTCAAGCTTTTTTCCTGACCTTTCGCTCGCTCTGCCAGAGGCCGATGAACAACAGTCCGACACCAACACAAATGGCCATGTCGGCCACATTAAAAGCCGGCCAGTGGTATTGGTACCAGTGCACGTCGAGAAAATCGATCACCTCGCCGAGCCGGACCCGGTCCACCAGATTGCCGATGGCACCGCCGAGAACCAGACTCAGTCCAAGTTGCTGACTCCGCTGGTTATCTTCCAGCTGACGCAGATACCAGAAGATTCCGGCCACCGCCAACAAAGCCACCAGGATAAAAAAGGGCACCCGGTAAGCGCTATCGGCAAAAATACCAAAGGCAGCGCCCTTATTGCGTACATAGGTGATATGAAAAAAGTGTTCTATCACCTGTCGGGACTCGTACAGCAGAAAGTTGCGGTCTATGTAAATTTTGCTGAGCTGATCCAGAAGGATCACCAACCCGGCAACCGGCAGGGCCAAATAAAACCGACGGCGCATCATGAAGCAGCCATGGCCTCCCGGCAGCGCTGGCACGCTCCGGGATGGGTCGCGTCGTCGCCGACCGTCAGCGAGTAATTCCAGCAACGGTCACATTTGTCCCCCTGGGCCTTTTCGATATGAATCTTAAGACCGGGCACATAGTCACCGACCACGGCGGATTCCAGACCGGTCACCAATTCGGCCTGCGACACAATAAATAAACTCGCCAGCTCCCCGGCATAGGCGCCCAACAACTCGGCCACCGGCCCTGCAGGGGCCTCGATCAGCACGCGAGCGTCGAGGGAATGGCCGATCAACTTGTCGTTGCGGGCCAGCTCCAGAGCCTTACTCACATCGGAACGGATCGCCAACAGCTGGCGATAGCGCTCGTTGAGGGCGCTGTCGACGAGGCTGTTGTCAAAACGGGGGAAACGGGCCAGATGCACACTTTCTTCCCGCTCCCCGGGCAGGCACTGCCAGATCTCCTCGGCGGTAAAGGACAATACCGGGGCGACGATCCGGGTCAGGGCATCGAGAATCCGGTACATCGCGGTCTGGGCGCTGCGCCGGGTCAGGCTGCGGGGTGGCGATATGTACAGCCGGTCCTTGAGCACATCGAGATAAAAGGAACTCATTTCGATGCTGCAGAAGTTATGCACCGCGTGATAGATGCCGTGAAATTCATAGTCGCTGTAAGCCTGCTCCACCCGGGCGGTCAGGCTCTCCATCTGTCCCAGGGCCCAGCGGTCAATCTCCAGCAGGTCCTCATCCGCCACGCTGTCCAGGGCCGGATCAAAGTCATGGATATTGCCGAGGATGTAACGGGCCGTGTTGCGGATGCGCCGGTAGGCATCGGAGAGTCGCTGCAGGATCTCCTGACTGATGCGGATATCGTCCCGGTAGTCCTGGGCCGCCACCCACAGGCGCAGAATTTCAGCGCCGAATTTCTTGATCACCTCTTCGGGGGCCACCACGTTGCCCATCGACTTGGACATCTTCTTACCCTGCCCATCAACCACAAAGCCATGAGTCAATACGGCCCGGTAGGGGGCTACGCCACGGGTGCCGACAGATGCCAGCAGACTGGAGTGGAACCAGCCGCGATGCTGATCGCTGCCTTCCAGGTACAGATCCGCAGGGGTCTTCAGATAGGGCCGATTTTCAAGCACCGCCGCATGGGAGACCCCGGAGTCGAACCAGACATCCAGGATGTCCGTTTCCTTGACCAACTCGCCACTGCCGCAGGCGGGACACACCGTGCCTTCCGGCACCAGCTCGGCAGCCTCCTTCTCGAACCAGATATCACTGCCGGTCCGCTCAAACAGATCGGCCACATGGTGCATGAGTTTGCCGTCGGTCAGGGCCTCACGACAACTGGCACAATAAAAAATGGTAATCGGCACCCCCCAGCTGCGCTGGCGGCTGATACACCAGTCGGGGCGCTTTTCGATCATGCCGTAAATCCGTTCCCGCCCCCAGCGGGGAACCCACTGCACATCATTGATATGCTGCAGGGCCTTGCTGCGCAGATCGTTGGCGGCCATGGAAATGAACCACTGCTCCGTGGCGCGAAAGATGACCGGCTTTTTACACCGCCAGCAGTGAGGATAGCTGTGGGAAACCTTGCTCAGCTTGAGCAACGCCCCGACTTCCTTCAACTTGGCGTTCACGGCATCGTTGGCCTGGTCCAGCTTCATCCCGCCAAACAGCTCCAGATCGGCGACATACCGACCGTAGTCATCCACCGGGTTGAGAATCTCCAGTCCATAGGCAAGTCCGGCCACATAGTCCTCCTGGCCGTGCCCGGGAGCGGTATGTACACAGCCGGTACCGGCTTCCAGGGTGACATGATCGCCAAGAATCAGTAACGAATCCCGGGGATAGAAAGGATGTCGACAGACCTTCCGCTCGAACAGTCCGGCATCGAAGGTGGTGACAATCTGATACTCGTCGATGGCCAGTTGGGCCATAACCGTTTCCACCAGACCTTCAGCCAGCACCAGCAGTTCCCCACCGGCTTCCACCACCGCATAGGGCAGAGCCGGGTTAAGACAGATAGCCAGGTTGGCCGGAATGGTCCAGGGGGTGGTGGTCCAGATCACAAAAGACAGCGACCGACCGGCCAGCTCCGTCAATTCGTCGGGCAGTTCATCGGCATAGGGAAATTTGACGAAAATAGAAGGAGAGGAATGGTCGGCGTACTCAACCTCGGCCTCGGCCAGAGCGGTCACACAGGAGGCGCACCAGTGAACCGGTTTTTTGCCTTTAAAGAGACCTCCCTGTTCGGCGAAACGGGCCAATTCCCGGGCGGTGGCCGCTTCGTAGTGCTCGGTCATGGTCAGATAGGGACGATCCCATTCGCCAAAGACGCCGAGGCGCTTGAACTCCTCACTCTGGATTTTCACCCATTCAGCGGCATAGGCGCGACAGGCTTTGCGGATCTCGGACTTGCTCATTTCCCGCTTTTTCTTGCCGAGCTTCTTATCCACCATCAGCTCGATGGGCAAACCGTGACAATCCCAGCCCGGCAC
>NPIF01002258.1_pt1 | contig 12501 bp, 11 predicted proteins | sample 8637461 | NCBI WGS metagenome assembly NPIF01 (sample SAMN07420641, study PRJNA396082) | bioreactor metagenome | isolation source: sample BR12 brine-fed electro-methanogenic bioreactor BR | place: Japan: Kochi | collected 2016-12-09
CAGCCCAGCAGGTTGAGCATGCTGTGCGCCTGCTTACCAAGCGTCTTGTACAGCCGCTGGACTTCATACAAAAAGTCCTCACCGTCAATGGCCTCATACAGTAGGAAGTCGAACAGCACCTCCCGCAGTGGGTAGTTACTGGCGCTGTCGAAGATGCCCGCCTGGAACCACAGACTGGCATCGTGCCATAGTTCCGCGGTCAGGAAGATATCCGGATTGATCTTTTTCACTTCCGTCTGAAATTTGCGCCAGAAACTGGCGGGTACGCGCTGGGCGCTGTCCAGGCGCCAACCATCGATAGCGAATTCCTCTGTCCAGTAGCGCGCCACCTCCAGTAGATAGGAGGACACGATGGGCTCTTGAAAATTGAACTTAGGCAGGTAGGGGCAGGCGCCGCAGGTCTGGTAGTTCAGGGGTGCTTGCGTGATGGGGTAATCCTCGACCTCGAACCAGCTGCTGTAAGGGGAAGAATCTTCGTTTTCCTCAACATCCCTGAAAAAGCGATGGTCGCGCCCGCAGTGATTGAAAACCCCGTCCAAAATGAGGTGCATATCCTGCTGGTGCAGGTTGTTCACCAACTCGCGCAATGACTGCTCACTGCCCAGCAGGGAATCGATCTTGTAGTAGTCCACCGTGTCGTAGCGGTGGTTGGTGGAAGCGGCAAAAATGGGATTCAGCAGCAGGGTGTCAGCCCCCAGGCGCTTAAGGTGACTTAGCCTGGCAAGAATGCCCTGTAGGTCGCCGCCGAAGAAGTTCTCATTGGTGGGCGCTGCCCCCCATTCAGCCAGGGCGCGGTCGGGTTCCTGGGTACCTGCCCTGTAGAAACGGTCCGGAAAGACCTGATAGATGATGGCATCCTGAAATCCCATGCCGCGCTCCTTTTTGTTTAATTATAGGCGTGCCCGCTGGCTCATGCTTCCTGCAGGGCGTGCGCGAGCAGGATGTGCATGGCGTGCGACCATAACAGCGGGGAGGCGATAGGACCCCATTTATCAACCCAGGGCTGGTACTGGCTTTCGTCCAACAGATAATGGCTGACCTGCTCGGGCAGGAAGCCATCCTGGGTGAATTGCGCTTCTACCCAGTGCAGCAGCCGATCTGCCAATTCGTGCTGCCCCATATGCGCATACACAATGCCCAGCCAGGCGCTCAACAGCACCCACTCTCCCCCGCCGTAATACACGTCCTGGCGGTAGCGGTGCAGACCGCCCGCTCGCGATAGCAGATCGTTCTCGATCATTTTCAGTGTCTTATGAAAAGACCCATTATTCTGGGAGATGACCTGGAAGGGGAACAGCAAGCCCAGCAGGTTGGCGTCCACACCAGAGCGCAGCGAAGATTTGATGAACCTGCCCTCTTTTTGTAGATTTTCCAGGATATATGCTTTGATCTGCTGGCAGGTGGCAAGTAAATTATTTTCGGGCAGTAGGAGTGCGGCTTTCGTCAGCCCGCCGTAGATGGCAGCCAGGGTGTAGGTGTGCATGCCATCCGCATCCTCCTCCCAGCTGTCGTAGCAGGGGCTGTCCCATAATGCCTGCAGGTAGGCGACTGCCAGATGCACGGCTTTTCTTTCGTCCTCCAGCAGCGCACCCCGTCCGGTCTGCTGGCAGTGTTCCCCAAACGCCCACAGCCAGGCAGCCAGCCCATCCAATTGATGGTGCGCCCAATCCCCGCTCGCCTGGCTGCCATCCGCGTTGAAGCGGCAGTGCAGGTATTCGGCAGGCGTGATCGCTAAGCGCTTTCGGCTCTTCTCGATGCAGTTCTCTATCTTTTCCTGCTGCAGCAGGAGGGTGTTCACCACCCAGGTGTGGAAGTGGGCGGCGGAATCCGTTTCCCCGGCGATATCCATGGCGTAGGCGGTGAAAGCGCCGTCGCGCAGCCAGTAATAGGTGTATTGTGCGAAGTTGGGGCAGGCGATGTAGCCCCCTTTGGGATCCTGGTACTTTAAAATGATAGCAATGCTTTGTTGAAGCAGGTTTGAGTTCATAATTATCCTTTGATGGAACCGGCAGTGATGCCTTTCACGAAATATTTTTGTAAGAAGATGTACAGCACGATGATGGGGGTGATGGCGATGATGGACGCAGCGAACACCAGCCCCCAATCGGTGGCGAACTGACCGTGGAAGGAAGCGATGCCCACCGGCAGGGTGCGTTTCTCGGGAACGTTAAGGATGGTCATCGCCCATACGTATTCATCCCAGGCGCCCAGCGCGGAGAAGATGGCGGTCGTTGCCAGGGCGGGGGTGGAGAGGGGCAGGATGATCTTGAGGTAGATGTCCCAGTTGGAAGCGCCGTCGATGCGCGCGGCTTCCTCGATCTCGTCCGGGATCTGCTCCAAGAAACCCGTCAACAGGAATACGTTCAGGGGCAGGTTCTGGGCGATATAGACCAGGATGACCCCTGAAAGGTTGTTGAGCAGGTTCAATTTGCTGGCCAGGATGAACTGCGGGATGATGATGGTCATCGAGGGCAGCATCATCAAGATGCGGATGAGCTTGGTCAGGGCACTGCGTGAGCGGAAGCGGAAGCGCGCGAAGACGAACGCCATCATGGATGCGATGATGAGCACGGACAGGGTCGTGACCAGCGTCACCAGGACGCTGTTCAGGAAGTAGCGGTCGAATTGACGCGTGGTGATGGCGGTCAGATAGTTCTGCAGGGTCGGGTCCTGCGGGATGAATTTGGGTGGAAATTCGAAGATGAAGATGTCCTTCTTGAAGGATGTCGACAACATATAAAGGAAGGGCGTTACTGTGAAGAACGCGCCCACCAGCAGGCTGGCGTACAGCAGGATCTTGTTGAGCAGGTTGCTGCGGCGGGCGGAGCGGGGTTTGCGGGTGTTCATTTTCTCCTCCCCTCGCTGAAGCGTAGTTGGATTTGGCTGATGACGAACACGATGGCGATCAGTACGTATGATAGTGCGGAAGCGTAGCCAAAATCGTGGTTGGTGAAGGCCTGGTCATACATATAGCTCAGGATGACCTCGGTGCGGTGCACCGGTCCGCCATTGGTGATGAGGTTGATGGGTATATAGGTCTGGAACGCCCCGATGGTGAGCATGATGGTCACCAGGATGATGGTGGGCACCAGGATGGGGATGGTGATGTGTTTGGCGATCTGCCATTTGTTGGCTCCGTCCATCTGCGCGGCGTCATACAGTTCAATCGGGATGGACTGCAAGGCTGCCAGGAAGATGACCATCGTCCACCCCACGCCTTTCCAGATGCCGAGCGTGAACAGTGCCAGGAAAGCGGTCTGCGGTTCGTTCAGCCAGGGGATGGCGTTTTCGACGAGGTGCAAAATGTCGACCAGGGCGTAGTTGATCAGTCCAGCAGCGCTCGAATTGAAGAGGAACTTGAACAGCAGGGAGCACACCACCCACGAGGTGACCACGGGCAGGTAGTAGACCGTGCGGAAGAAGATCCTCCCAAAGCGGATCTGGTCGATGATGATGGCGGTCGCCAGCCCCAGCACCAGCTGCCCGCTGACGGTCACCAGGCTGTATACAAGTGTGTTCTTGATGGATAGCAGGAAGGTCTTATCCTGGAAGGCGCGCACATAATTCTGAATGTTGATAAATACGGTTCGGGTGGGGTCGATGAAATTCCAGTCGTAAAAGCTGATCTGCAGCGTTTTCAACATGGGATAGATCAACCACACGGATAAGAAGATAATTCCGGGGAGTAAGAAGAGATATGGGACTGGTTGTTTTTTTCTTGTTTTCATTGTTTGTCTTTTATCCAAAGGGTTGGGAATGTTCACCCAACCCTTTGAATGTAGTATGCGTCAGTTCGTTTCAAACAGCCTATTGCAGCAATGCATCGATCTGTGCTGCGGCTTCGTCGAGCGCTTCTTGGGCTGTCTTTTCTCCACGCAAAATGTACTGCCCGGCGTCGGTCAGGATGCCATCCATCTGCTCCCACTTGGGGTGCGCTGTTCTAGATTTGGAAGTGGTGAGCTGCTGCAGGAAGACCCCGTAGTAGGGATGGTTCTGGAAATATTCGGAATTGATGGCGTCCAACAAGACGGGGATCTGCCCGACCTCAGCCATTTTGAGCTGGTATTCCGCAGAGAGCAGGAAGCGCATGAACTGCATGGCGGCTTCTTTGTTCTCGGATTGCTCGAAGAGGACCACATCCTCGCCGCCGACCACGTTGATGGAACCACCGGGTCCGGCTGGGAAGGGACTGGCGGAGATCTCTTTATCGGGGAATTGGGATTCGATGATGGGGAAGGTCCAGGGGCCGTTGTCGAGGCTGGCGTAGCTGTCTTGTGCGTAGCCGGTGAAGACATCGATGCCGCTGCCCATGATGACCGGGGCGATGCAGTCGTTATCATATAAAGCTTTCAGCGCTTCGTAGGCTGCCACGGTTTCTGGGCTGTTGAGATAGCCGGTAGCGGTGGTGATGGCGTCATCCGTGATGGACCCGCCAAAGCTCCAGATCCAGGGCAGGGTCACCCAGGCGAAGGTGCCATCGGTGGCGAAGTAATAGCCATCCGGATAGGCAGCTTTTATGGCTTCGCACTGTCCCAGCATCTCGTCAAAGCTGGTGGGGGGAGTGATGCCGGCTTCTTCGTACATGGCTTTGTTGTAGATCCAGGTCTTGGTGTTGGTGTCGAGCGGCAGACCGTAGTAATGCCCGTTCCAGGCGTTGGTGGAAAGCGGTCCGGGGAAGACCAGGTCGGTGAAGCTGGCGAAGTCGTCCATGTTCTCGTCCAGCGCGACCAGTGCGCCCATATCGGCTAACTCGGGCACCCAGATGATGTCGACGCGCGCGAGGTCAGGCGCCACACCGCCGGCGATGGAGGTGAAGACCTTACTACGGAAGTCCTCCCATGGAACGATGAGCGTTTCAACCTTGATGTCAGGGTTATCTGCTTCGAAGATGGGGATGAGCGTGTTCACCAGCATGTCATTCTCTGCTGAATTCTCGCTGTAGGTATGCCAGAAGGTGATGGTGGTGGGCTCTTGTGCCACTTCTTCCACCGCTGCTGCGGGTTCTGCTGCGGGTTGTTCAACTTCAGCTTCGGGTGCAGCCTGCGCGCAGCCAGCCAGGATGAGGCTGAGCACGGTCAGGCAGGTGATGAAGCTAACGATCTTTTTATTCATTTCTCTACTCCTATTGGTTAATTATGGATGAAGATTTGACTGATATTTTCTCGATATGCGTACCTCCTGTCTTGCTTGGTAAAAGATTGAAACGTTTCAAGTCCTTTCAAAAAAATTAAACCGCGGCTGTGGAAGCGCGGATGATGAGCTCAGGTTCGATCATGATCTGGGGGAGTCCTTCGTAACCGCTCAGGATATCGATCAGCGCATTGCTGACCATGTAGCCGATGTTGCGGGTGGGCTGCGCGATGGTGGTCAGGGCGGGGTGCCAGTAATCTGCCAGGGGGATATTGTCGAAGCCGATGATGGAGATATCCTTTCCAGGTTCTAAACCGTGCAGCTGCATGGCTTTCATTGCACCGAAAGCGGACACATCGTTGGGTGTCAGCACCGCGCTGGGACGCTGTTCGCTGTTGAGCAGTCGCTGCATGGCCTGGATGCCGGCTGCTTCGGTGAAATCACCCTCCACGATGAGCTCTGCATCCACTTCCAAACCGCGCGAATGCAGCGCTGCATGGAAAGCTTCCAGGCGGTCCGCGCAGCAGAACAGGTCTGCCGGGGGAGTGATGAAACCGATGCGGCGGTGACCGAGGTCAGCCAGATACTGCACCGCTTCGCTGGTACCTTTGGCGCCGTCCACATCCACCCAGGCATGCCGGGCGTGTGCGTCGCTCCTGCCGAAGGTGACGAAGGGGAAATCATAGCGCAGCAGCAGCTCCACGCGCGGATCTGCCTGGCGCGTGCCCAGCAGGACGAAGCCATCGATCTGCTTTTCACCGATCATCTGGCGGTATTTATCGAGCTCGTCCTTCTCGTCCAGCACGGCGTCCATCAGGATGCCGTATCCGCGTTCTGCTGCGGCGGTGTTGACTGCTGAGAGGAAATCGAAGAAGACGTGATCGCTCGAATTTTGCTGCTTGTTGTCTTCGGCGGAGATGCGCGGGACGATGCCGATCTTGTAGGTCTGGTGCGATTTCAGCGCCCGTGCCGCCGAATGCGGGTGATAGTTCAGTTCTTTGACGGTCTCTTGAATGCGCGCAAAGGTTTGTTCGTTCAACAGGTCAGGATTGTTGAAGAAATTGGACACCGTCCCTATGGATACTCCTGCTTTGCGTGCTATATCTTTTATGGTTGCCATAATTAATTGAAACGTTTCAATTAATTATACAGAAAGGATGAAAAAATACAAGAGGGAAAAACAAGGAGTGCAAACGCACTCCTCGTGAATTATGCTAGTAAGTCGTCCACTCCATGTAGGGCTGCGTCTGGAGGAAGATGGTCTGGAAGCCGACCAGGCTCTGCGTATTGCCAAGATAGCTGGTGAAGATGGTTCGGATGCCCTCATCCCAGTCGTAATCCGGCAGGAGCGTGTAGGCGTATGCCGAGAGATCCTTGTCGAAGGGAACATAGTAGAACAGGGTATTGAAGGCGAAGTTGTTGCTGTCATCCCAGTAGGACCAGCGCGGGTTGAACTCATATTCCACACCGGAAGGATGATTACCGCGCATAATGTAGCCGTTCTCATCGATTTGACCGGCATAGTTGGAGCCGCGTCTGCCGTACACGAAAGCCACCGCGCCAAACACCACGCTGCCATCATTGCCGTTCTCGGCGTTCATTTCGAACTGCTCTTCATTCCAGTTGAACAGCGTGTTGAAGCTGAAGTCATCATCGCCGTTGGCATCATAGTAATTGATGGTCACGATCGGGATGACATTCTCAGGCAGGTTCTTGAAAGAGATATTCTGTGTGTCGTCATAGTCGCGCCACACGATCTCTGAGCCGAAGTACTGGTATTCAGCTCGGTCGGAATAGAGCCAGAAATAGGCGCCGGAGGAAGCCCGGAAGAAGCGTGAATCCAGCAGAACGGCATTGGCGCTGATATAGCCGTCATCCGACCCATCTCCCCATTCCTGCAGGCGGATGATGTAGTTGTATTCCGTTTCCTCGACCTCACAAGCCCAGGAGATATCATTATCACCATTGGTGTGGTAGGTGTTGACAGCGCAGATGGGGATGGCGCGATAGTTGTTGTTGAAGGGGTGGATGCCCTGGTCCTTTTCTACGATGATCTCATCGTATTCCGCATCGTTATCGGTGGTGAGGTTGGCGTAGCCGACGCCGTGGGTGAAGATCAGGCGCGAGTAGCTTTGCGCGTTGACCGCTCCGGCGCTGAGGACCATGAGTGCGCACAGACAGACAGCAAGTAGAATTCGTGGGGAGTGCTTAAAACGGCGGGAGAGCTTCATGAGATTCTCCTTATAATAATAAATTTAAACGACATGTGCTAAGAGCGCATTGTTATGGAGGCGGCGGTGATCAGGTTCAAATGCCCTTGTTCAAATTATAAGGATTTTAGAAAAATCCGCAATCATCCTGGCGGATTTAATTTCGTGTACAATCAAACCATCCATTTGTGAACAGGGAGAACTACATGAAGTCTCGATTGATATCAATTCTGCTGGTACTGGCTTTACTGTTAGCTGGCTGCACGGATCTGCTGCCGCAAATGCAGGAGGAGAGCAACCTGCCCGAGAGCGTGGTGGATACCAGCGCCGGTCCGGTGCTCCTGACCGGTTCGATCGCGTATACCAACGAATTCGTTTTGGAGAATTACTACGTGGAACACGCCGTCATGCTGACGGATATGACCGCGTTTGTCGAACGTGACCTGAAGTGGGAATTACCCATTCCATCGCAGGTGCTGGGCTATATGGACGTGGACGAGGAAAACAATGAAGCCACCTACCGCCTGGCGCTGCCCGCGGTGCCCGAGGGTGAACTGCACGATGTGGACCAGGACGGGCAGGACGATGCGGGCGTACAGATCTTCGTGGTGGCTTATTCGCCCAACCTTACCGGCGGCGTCTTCTCAGAAGGCGACGACCGCAGTTGGGGTTGGCCGTCCTATATGGCCTCCATCCGCACCGACACCGAGAACAAGGATGAGGTCATCGGCGGCAAGATGCTCATCTGGGCGCCGGACGATGCACAGCAGTTTCCTTCCGGCTTTGGCGCGGACGGTCTGCTATTCACGGATGACGATCCCGCCATGGATGTCCCGGCGGGTTATTCGGTCATCGACCTTGACCAGCAGCCATTTGCCATTTTGCGCGAGCGGGTGATCGCGCTGGACCTGCTGGAGCCGACCGATGTGGCGGTCAAGGATTTCTCGGAAATGAGCTTTGTGGATGCTTTTCAGAGCATGTTCGACATCATAAGTGTGGAATATGCTTTTAATGGGGTGGAGGGCAAACAGCCCAACTGGCAGGAACTATACGACAGCATCATGCCGCGCATCGAAAAAGCACAGGCAAAACGCGACACGAATGCGTTCTTCCTGGCACTGCGTGACTTCTCGATGGCTTTTCGTGACGGGCACGTCTACTTCAACTATAACGATCCCTATATCGATTTCATCTATGACAATGTTTTCCCGGGTTATGGTTTCACCGCTGAAGAGACCGACGCGGGCGAGATCGTGGTGGTCTTCGTCACCCCTGGTGGGAGAGCCGACATCATCGGCATGCAGCCTGGGGCGCAGATCCAACGTGTGAACGGAATGGATGTGCAGGATTGGGTCGACCAGAGCGTCCCGCTCTTCCCGACCTCGTCTGACCATGTCTACCGCCATGACCAGATCACAGCCGCCTTCCGCGCTCAGATCGGGGACGTGATGACGATTGCCTACACTAATCCGGGCGGTGGAGCGCGCGAGGTGACTCTGGAAGCTTTCCTCGACAGCGATAGTTTCTTCGCTGCGGACGAGGCTGGCTACAGCATCGGTATGCCGGTCGAGTACTACCTGCTCACCGAGGATATTGGCTACTTCAACATGCGTTCCAATAGCGATGACATCGGGTTGATCATCCGCATCTTCGAAAACGGTTTAAAGAACTTCACCGAGAACGGCGTCACCAATTTGATCATCGACATGCGCGCCAACGGCGGCGGCACCAACCTGGGGCTGGCGGGGTTCTTTTATGATGAGAACATCCCCATCGGGCAGCTGGAGTATTACAGCGAGAAGACCGGGCAGTTCGAACCAGAAGGACTGTTCGACGAGGTATACCCCAACGAGAACCAATACCGCTTTGATCAGATCATCCTATTGGTCGACCGCTACTGCGCCAGCGCCTGCGAACTGGAAGCCTATGGGTTCAGCCAGGTGCCGGGTGTGGTGGTGATGGGCGTCAACCCAACCGCCGGCATCGAAGCAGAGGTGGCGCGCGGGCAGTTCGTCCTGCCGGGCGACATCGAGCTGACCATCCCCACCGGGCGTTTCATCAAAGAGGACGGCAGCGTTCTGCTGGAAGGGCAGGGGGTTGTGCCCCAGGTGAAGATCCCTGCCACGGTGGAGAGCCTGATCTCCGACGAGGATGTGGTGCTCTACCAGGCGGTTGAATACATCTATTCGAACTGAATCCCAGTCAATAGAACTATCTAGCAATAACGACAGGGCAGAAGAACTCTTCTGCCCTTGTCTTTTTAATGCGAATTGTACAGATGTCCAGTTGCTGTCTTTCAACTGTGGAGTATAATATGCAAACAAGTTTGCAGTACAAACCAGTTTGAGAGGAATTATGAACGATAAGATCAATCAGATAATGCGCAAGACATACGCCTATTGGTGGGTGGATGGTATGGCGGAACTCGCGCTGGGCTTGTTTTTCATGGTGCTGTCGGGCTTCAATTACCTGATCATCACCCTGCCGCTCAGCGATGCACTGCGTGTCATCCTGTCCATCGCCCAGCCGCTGGTTTTCATCGGGTGTTGGGTGCTGTACGGGCGCCTGGTGAGATGGGTCAAGCAGAACATCACCTACCGCCGCACCGGCTACGTGGCGTTTGCAGTGCGCAAGAAGAAGAACAAGGTAGCGCGTGCTATCGTGGGCGCGTTGATGGGCGTCTTCACTGCCTTGATGGTGACCGTCATCGGGCCGAAGGTGCTCAAGATCAATTCGCTCATCATCATCGGCGGCGTAATGGCGCTGGTGACACTCTACCTGGGCTATTGGTACGGTATTTTGCGCCTGTATGTGCTGGCGGCGCTTGAGCTGGGATTGGGTTTCTGGCTTTCCACCTGGCAGATGGATGGGGAACTGCTCTCCATCTACCTCATGGCGCTCATCGGTGCCGGCTGGTTCCTGTCCGGGCTGGTGACCTTCATCGTGTACCTGCTGCGCAGCAAGCCTGCCGTAGAAGAGATGGAGGATGTATGAGCCGCGAAAAGAAGAACGACTTGGCGGATATCGACCGGCTGATCCACGAACCCGCCCGCCTGGTGCTGTGCACCATCCTCTACACCGTGGATGAAGCGGATTTCCTCTTCCTTCTGCGCGAGAGTGGGCTGACCAAGGGCAATCTCTCTTCGCACTTGATGAAATTGGAGAACGCAGGGTATATCACCATCACCAAGCAGTTCAAGGACAAGAAACCGCAGACGTTATGCAAGATGACCGACGAAGGTCGAGACGCATTTGAGCACTATCGCAAGCAAGTACAAAAGATCATGCAAAGGATGAACGGAGAATAAATGAACATGAAGGATCACGCGATCACAACCAACGATCTACACTGCCAGTTTGGCGACCTGCATGCCGTGGATGGCATTACTTTCAAAGTTGAGACGGGTTCCATCTTTGGCTTCCTCGGACCGAATGGCGCCGGAAAGACGACCACCATTCGCTTATTGTTAGGACTGTTGGAGCCCAGCCAGGGCAGTGCCAGTGTGCTCGGGTTTGACACACGCACGCAGGCCGACCAGGTGCGTTTGCACTGCGGCGCGCTGCTGGAGCATTCCGGCTTATACGAACGCCTTTCGGCAGAGGACAACCTGGACCTGTTTGGGCGCATTTGGCATATGCCAGCCGCCCAGCGCGCAGAACGGGCGCGCAGCCTGCTGGAGAACATGGGGCTCTATGAGCGCCGCAAGGAGGCCGTCAAGACCTGGAGCCGCGGCATGAGGCAGAAGCTGGCTGTGGCGCGCACGCTCATGCACAGCCCCAAGCTGATCTTTCTGGATGAGCCCACCGCCGGTTTGGACCCCGTGGCGGCTGCCAGCCTGCGCGAGGACCTGGACGATATGGCCAGCAAGCACGGCGTGACCGTCTTCCTGACCACGCACAATCTCTCCGAAGCGGAGAAGATCTGCGACCGGGTGGCGGTCATCAACCAGGGTAAGCTGCTCAGCGTTGGCTCGCCGGACGAGCTGCGCCTCCGAAAGGGCACGCACGCGCTGGTGGTGGTGGGGCGCGGCTTCACCCCCGAATTGATGGACGAACTGCGCGCCATGCCCGATATCTCGGCGGTGGAGCAGCAGGATCATCACCTGGTGGTGCACTTCAAGCAGGAGACCGACTCCGGCAAACTGGTGCAGTACCTGGCGGGAAAGGGCGTCATGATCGATGAGGTGCGCAAGGGCAAGGCGTCTCTGGAAGAAGCATTTTTAGCATTACTGGAGGAACAGGAATGATTCAGGACATCATCACACTCATATGGAAAGAATGGAAAGAGGTCATCTTCCGCCGCGATGCTGGCAAGCAGAGTTGGATAAGCCTGCTCATCATCGTGGGCATTGTGGGCATCTACCTGCCCTATTCCAATGGACAGGAATGGATGCAGTCGCCCACCTCGCTGCTGACCTGGGCATGGCTGCCCATCTTCATGACCAATGGGCTCATCGCGGACGCCATCGCCGGCGAACGCGAGCGCAACACGCTCGAGACGCTGCTCTCCACGCGCCTTTCGGATACTGCCATTCTGCTGGGCAAGCTGGCAGCCTCGGTGTTCTACGCCTGGGGCATCTCGCTCGTCTGTGCGGTAGCGGGGGCTGTAACGGTCAACGTTGTCTACCCTGAAAATGGATTCCTGTTCTATGACCTGGGAATGTTCTTCGGCGGGTTGGCGGGCGTGCTGCTGATCGCCATCCTGATGAGCGCCATCGGGGTGTTCGTCTCGCTCAAAGCCAGCACGGTGCGCCAGGCGAACCAGAAGCTGAGCCTGGCCATCATGGCGCTGTGGTTCATCCCCATGATCCTGCTGCAGGCCTTCCCCAACCAGGTGATGGGCTTCTTAAGCGACCTGGCGCCGCTGCTGGAGGAGAATCTGACGCTGCTCGTGGTGGGATTCTTCGGTTTCCTACTGGCGGCGGATGTGATCGTGCTGCTGCTGGCGCGCAAACGCTTTGTGCGCACCAAGCTCATCCTGGAATGAGTAACTGTAAATGAGAGTTAAACACGGAAGGGCAACTCCCTTCCGTGTTTTTTACATCAAAAACATTCGATGATATAATCGAAACGCTGTCTGAAGCCGGGCCCGTAGCTCAGCGGCAGAGCACGCGGCTCATAACCGCTTGGTCGTAGGTTCGAATCCTACCGGGCCCATATT
>NPIF01001215.1_pt1 | contig 12450 bp, 6 predicted proteins | sample 8637461 | NCBI WGS metagenome assembly NPIF01 (sample SAMN07420641, study PRJNA396082) | bioreactor metagenome | isolation source: sample BR12 brine-fed electro-methanogenic bioreactor BR | place: Japan: Kochi | collected 2016-12-09
CACGTCCATGCCGAAGCGGGTCATCAGCGTGATGAGCCCCTGCGGGACCGACAGAGGCTTGGCGTACGACGGCGAGTAGGCCCAACTGACGGCGATCTTGCGGCCGCGCAGGTCATTGCCGAATACCTCGCGGATGGTCATGAGATCGGCCAGTGTCTGCGTGGGATGATCCACGTCGCACTGCATGTTGATGACCGGGACGTCGGTCGCTTTGGCGACTTCGCGCATGTAGCGATTGCCCTCTTCCAGGACGAGATCGTGCCGAATCGCGATGCCGTGGCCCATCGAGCCGAGAATGATACCGGTGTCCTTTGCCGTTTCGCCGTGCGATATCTGCGTCAGATTACTGTCGAGGAAGTGGGCGTGGGCGCCGAGCTGCGTGGCGCCGGCTTCGAACGCATTCCGCGTCCGCGTGCTCTTGTCGAAGAAGAGCAGGTACACGGTCTGATTCGGCAACAACGGCGTCGGCTCGCCGCGATGGAACTTAGCCTTGAGGTCCATCGCCGTGGCCAGCAGCTCCTCGATCTCCTGGGTCGTGAGATCCTGCGTTTCGATATAGTCCTTACCCTTCAAAGACGACATTGCGTATTCTCCTGACGCTGTTCTTCTTTTCCGGACGGGCACCCGCAGGCCATGGCCCGCGACGCGCTCTCATTCGTTGTCTTACCTGTGTCCGTCGGCGTATCGCATCGCCGGCGCCGCCGACGCACGCGGCGTTCAGTCTGCTCAGCGCTTGCCCTTGCGGCGTGACGCCGTTTTCTCCGCGGCACCGCGGCAGTACAGGTACGGGAACGCCGCATAAAACGCCGCCGCCTGTACGAGGTGCTTGATCGGCACCGAGTCGTTCACGGTATGCGCCACGGACTCGAGGGCCGGGCCGAACCCGACGCAGGGAATCCCGAACATGCCGTTGATCGACACGCCGTTGGTGCTGAATGTCCAGCGGCCGGGTTTCATCTTCTTGTTGAAGAGAGATTCGTAGGTATCGACGGCGGCCTGCACCGGCAGCGAATCCTCGTCCATCACCCAGGTTGGGAAGTACTTCTCCGTCGGATAGACGAGGCCGGTAAACGCTGCCCGCTCGTACATCGGCACCTCGACTTTGGCTTTTACGCCCGCCCGCTTGACGGCGTCGCGCACTTCCTTGAGTGCAAGCGCTTTCGTTTCGCCTGTCGTGAGCCGACGATCGAGATGGATGTACGCTTCGTCGGGCACGGCGCAGAGGCTGGGTGTCTTGCAGTCGATGTAAGACACGGTGATCGTGCCCTTGCCGAGGAAGGGATCGTTCTTCAGTCGATTGTTGAGTTTCTCGATCTCACGGACGACGGCGGCAATCTTGTAGACGGCGTTGTCGCCCTTGTGCGGCATCGAGCCGTGGCACGAGCGGCCCATCGTTCGCACGCCGATCTCCATGCGGCCGCGCTGTCCGCGCAGAACCTGACAGTTCGTCGAGTCGGTCACAACGACGACGTCGGGGCGGAGCTTGTCTTCGTTGACGATGTACTGCCAGCAGAGCCCGTCGCAGTCCTCCTCCATCACGGTCGCGACGATGTAGAGCGTGAACTCGTCGAGGGGCAGTTTCATATCGCGGATGATCCTCGCGGCATAGACCATCGGGGGGATGGCGCCTTCCTGGTCGCCCGCACCGCGGCCCCACACGCGGCCCTGCGCGACCTTGCCCTTGTACGGATCATGCTTCCACTCGGATCGGCTGCCGACGCCGACGGTGTCGCAATGTGCGTCGATCGCGATGATCTTCCTGCCGCGGCCCAGCTTGCCGAAGACGTTGCCCATCGGATCGGTATAGACCTTGTCGAACGCCTTCGTCGCTTTCATCTCGGCGGCGATTCTCTCGACGACCTTCTTTTCTTCGCAGCTCTCGCTGGGGATTGCGATCATGTCGCGAAGAAACTTCACCATCTTCTTTTCGTAGTGCTTCGCCCGCTGATTGATCAGACGGAATTCCATCATGCATACCCTGGACTCGCGCGCTGTTCTCATCGCCGTTCGATCGTCCGCCGGTCGTCGCCCACGCGCCGATGCGACCTCGGCGGAGTCAATCGCGAACCCGTTAGCGTATGAGTTCCGTGGCGTGCCGTCAATGCGTCACAACGATCTGTGCGTCTGTGCGGGGAGTATCAGTGCCGGGCAGGCCGTACCGGCGGCGATCCGGAGTACGCGCACAGCGGACTGGCTGGTCGTCGTGCCCGATAAAGCGGGGCGGTGGAGATGGGTTGTGGCGGCACGATCGGACTCAGCGCTGCGCAGTCTGTGATCGCGAAAGCTCCTGGATCAGCGGGTCTTTGCGATCGCGCGACAGGTACTTCTCCCGGAGGGTGCCGCTGGCGGTATCGGCATAGACGAGATTGACAGTCTTCTTGCCGTCGGGGGCGGGGTCCATGCGGTCGAAGTCGATGTCGATGCAGAGGGCGCCGGCGTCGAAATCGAGTCCCTTGTTGGGTCCGCGCCTCATCTTCTCGCCGATGCGCTCGCCGACCCTGACTCGGAAGTCCTCGTTGCGCCATCCGGCTCGCGTCTGCTTGAAGACGCGTACCGTGACCTCCTCCTTCGCCGGGTCCGCCTTGGTCAGGAAGAAGTAGGTGTCGTGCTCGACGCGCACAGGGCGGCTCGGCGGTGACCAGTCGCTGACCAGCGTGAGAACCTCCGCGTCGGCCGGGTTCTTCAACTCACCGGGGTTGCCGGCGTAGATGTTGAGAGCCTCGTAGCGGATGCGGTATTGATAGCGGTGACCCGGAACGGCCGTGATATCGTGGGCCATGATCGGCATGAGGCGATCGGGAGACCGCAGCGGCAGACTCGAGACCATATCTCGTCGGTTGCGCGGCAGCTTGGCCGTGATTTCCGTGAGCAACTGGCGGGCTTGCGACACCGTCTTCTCGTCGGCACCGCTGGCGGCGGCCGCCCTCGCCAGGATGAACGCGGCGTCCAGATCTCGCTCGCTGAACGGCTTCCGGCCGCTCATCGCATCTCGACACAGGTCGAGCCATTTCTTGGCCATCGCCTTCGGTTCGCGCTTGTCCGGCGAAGTATCGACATAAGGGACTGGCGGCTCTTCGACACCGCGCCCCGGCAGTTGAGTTCTCGCAACGACCTGCTGCGTCACCGGATTCTTCAGCAGGGACTGGTATTCCTGAAGGGCTTCGAGTCCCTTGGGGATATAGCGGCCGTTCGCACCGACGAACTGCGGGCGATCCGGAGGCTCAAAGGGCAGAAAGGTATCGACGGGTTGCCAGCCCAGCCAGGGCTCGTCGAGGTCTTTTCGCTGAAGCTGCACGTTGGTGATCAGAAGCGATTCGATAGGCGGATACTTCTCGATCTTGAAGTTCGTGTCCTGCTCGATCAGGTCGATCTGAGCCGCGATGGATACGCATGAAAGCTCAACCGACTTGAGTCGATCGCCCACACCCTGAACGACATAATCGTTCAGCGGGCGCTCTTCGCGAATGTCGATCGTTGCGCGCCCGCTCGTCACGACCGGTATGCCGGGTGTTGCCAGCGAGGCCAGTTCGCGGCGGTCTTCCAGCGACACGCCCGTGATCTCAGGCCGTACCGGGGGGAACTTCTGTGTGCGCGCCGGCGACATGTCGATGCCGCCGACGGTCTCGAGTCCGCTATTGTCTTCAAACCAGTGCTTCAGGTTCGCGATCGTCTCGTCACCGACGCCTTCGACGTCGGATTGCTGCGGGCGGGCTCCCTGGATGGCCCTGGCCGTGCTCTGAGCTTCGTTTTCCGCTTCAGCAAGGAGTTGGGAAACGTCCTTGCCGTCGACGGCGAATCTCATGCCTCCAAACGTGAAGACTGCGGCTCCGATCAGCACGAGAACACAGAGTCCCAGCGCGAGCTTTTCCGCGTGAAGATCAATGAAGCTGGCTTCCTTCTTGGCCATGTCCTAAAGCCTCCCGGCTTTCATGCACTGTGCATCACTTCGTATCGCATTGCTGCGAAGCCGATTGTTATCTGCCGCGTCGTCCTCGTCCGGCGCTTTCATCCATCGCGCCCTTCATCTCCATGACCTTCTTGAGATCCTTGGGGATCCACTCTTCGAAGACCGAGCGGAAGTAGTATCCTTCGACGATAATCTCCAACTCGACCACTGGTTCGTCGCCGTAGATGTAGGATTTGTAGGTCGGATCAGGGGTCACGGCCTGCAACTGGGTCCAGATCGGCGTGTAGTAGCCCACGCTGCACAGCGAGTTGATCACGTCCATGACCGCCGCCTCTTCCACGACCATCTTGAGATAGACGGGCACCATGAAACGTGATTTGTTGTTCTCGATTCCGGTAAACGACTCTTTCCAATCCGCGTTGTTGAGTTCGCCGCCGTTGCCCAGGTACGGCGCGATCGCCATCTTTTCAAGCCGCTTGACCGGCATGTAGGCGACCCAGAGCTTGTCCAATTCACCCGCGTCGGAGTAGTTTCTGGCGCGGCGCTCGTTCATTCTGGCCAGCGCAGTCACCATATCCTGTTGAATCCAGAGTCCCAACTGAGCCTGCCAGATTTCCTCGGCGCTGGGCGTTCCCCTCGTTTCTGCAAGGGGGTGCTTGGCAATCGCGTTTTCGTCGAGGTACATCCAGATGTCCTTGGCCACGACCTCCGACGCCCGCGCCGCCGCGCTCTTGCGGACGAGTGCTTCGATGGACTCCTCGTCGTCGCCGGACTGCGCCTCCGTGACCTTGGGCTCGATGTTCGCGACCGGCCACGGCGTGCTGCGAACGGCGTCATCTTCACCTCGCAGGGCCTCCATCATGCGCGTCTCGTTCTGGACCTCTTCGGGTCCCGCAGGACCACGTGCCCGCAGACGCTCGGCGAGCTTCGAGAATTCGCGCACATAGGCTTCGCGAAACTCGAGGGCGTCCGCGTCACGTCGCGGTTCGGGAAGGACGTCCGGGATGATCGTCTGCCGCTTGACGCGCTCGACAGATCCGTCCGGCGACACCTGCTCATAGAACGGGTTGTACTGCTGCATTGCGAGGGCGGCTTCGAAGGTCTCTTCAAACGCCTGCTTCTTGCGTTCGATCTCCTCCTTCTTCGCTTCGATGGTCGTCTCATTGGCGGGGTTCTGGCTCAGTCTGTCGACCACCTGCGTCAGCTTCTGAATCTCAGTGAGTTTGCTCTCGACCTCAGAGCCGGCGACATACGCCCAGCCGCCCATGCCGATCGAGCCCGCGCATACAACCGCGAACGTCAGCAGTTTCCACTTTTGCTTGAGGAAGTTCATCAGTCATGCTCCTCCACGATCATGACGCGTGCGGTCTAAACGAACGCGCCGATCGGAGTCTTTCATTCTCGGCGTTCCTGCGTGGCGTACGGATCGGCCGGTGCGTCTTTCGCAGCCGCGTTGCCCGCATCGTCGGCCTTGAATTCATCCGGAATGAGATTCGTCGGCGTGTCCTTCTTCCGCACGACAATCTCGACCGTGAACCGCTGGTCCGTCGTCAGCGATTCGTCGGTGAGCAGGTCCATCTTGTTCACCTTCTCGAGATAGTCCTCGAGCGCCGACGCGGCGGGCGACTCGTTGTCTGAAATCGACGGGCCGACGCCGCGTCCGCGGGTCGGTCCGAGGGCCCCCGGTCGTTGTCCCGGACGGCGTCCACCTCTGACACCGCGACCTCCGCGGCCACGGCTGGACGTGCTCTCCTGTTCGACGACAATAGTGCCCTCAGTCGGGCGATCTCCGATGTTCGACAGCTTGACGATGTCGAAGTAGAAACCCTGCCCCGGTTTGCGGCCCAGGTTTTCGAGGCGAGAAACCAGCGCGTCGTAAAGCCAGCCCGCGGTTCCTTCGGCGAGCGTCGTGTCGCCGTGGATCTTGATGAACCACCCGGGGCCGCCGGCGGTTTTGACTTCGTCGGAGAGGTTGCTCGCCGGATCCTTGGGATCGTACGTCATTTGCAGCAACTGGAGCCAGACCTCCTTGCGCTCGCTGCGCTTCTGGCCTCTCGCCCATGACGCATAGCTCTTCGGATCCTCGATCTCCTTGACCTCTTCCGGCGTCGCGTCCTCGAATGCCTGGTACACCACGTCGAGCATACGAGGGATGATCACGTTGTTCTCGGGAAGCTTCGCCATGTTCTGGAGGCTGCTGAGGTCACCGGTCGGCTGAGAGCTGATTTTCTGATATTCCGACCTGAGGAACTCGGCGGCGCCGGCGACCTGTTCAGCACGTTCGAGGGCGGAGCCGGTTCCACCGCTGCTGATGATGTGGTTTGCCTCTTCCAGCGTGCGGACCGGTTTGGCGCTGATAACGCCGTCCGCGCCGACGGCCTCCTGGATCTTCGCGTTGGCGCTGACGTTCCCAACCCACATGGCAGCGGCCGCCAGTGCAAGACACGCGGCCGATGCCGCGAACCACGGCTGCTTCTTGCGCCACAGGATCGTGCGGCGGAGTTCCAGCGGCAGCAGGCTGGCGTTGACCGAAGCCATGCCCAGCCCTTGCAGGCCCAGCCCGTAAGACACCGCGTAGCTCATCGTGTTGTCCGTGAACTCCGGCGTCTTCTCGATCAGCGCGTTGAGGTTCTTGAACGTCGAGAGCTTGTCAACGTCGAGCTGGAGGTTCTGGCTCAGGAACTTCTGGAGGCCGGGCAGCTTGAACGCGTTGCCCATGCCGAGCACCCGCGTGATGTCGGCGTCGCGGTGCGTCGAGGTGTAGAACCCGATCGAACGCTGGATCTCGGAGACGAGATCGGCCAGCACAGGGCGCATCGCCTGGAAGATCTGCCGTGCGTGCTTCGATGCGGCGGCGTTCTTCTTGAGTTTCTCCGCCTTCGAGAAGGAAATCTTGAATGCCGAGACGAGCGCTTCCGTGAAGCGGTTGCCGCCGATCGGCACCGGCCGCGACCAGATGCGATTGCCTTCCATCACGATCAGGTCGGTGGCCAGCGCGCCCATGTCGAGGAGGATAGTCGCCTTGCCCTCTTCGGCGGGCCGCTCGAACCTCGCGGCGTTGTAGGAAGCCATGGGGCTCGACTGCACGATCACGGGTTCGATGTCCAGATCGGTGAACTGCATCAGGTAATTGCGGATCAGCTCCTTGCGGATGGCGAAGATGCCGACTTCGACGTCCGGCGATTCGTCTTCCGTAAAGACCTGGTAGTCCCAGACGACCTCGTCCATGTCGAACGGGATCTGCTGGCTCGCCTCGTACTGAACCATGTCGGGGATTTTCTTCTTCTCGACCGGCGGCATCTTGGTGAAACGGGTCAGCGTCTGCTGGCCCGGGACTGAGACGACGACCTGCGACCCCTTGAGGTCGTTGCGAGAGAGGAACGTCTCGATCGACTTCTTGGCGATGTCGACGGCCTCCTCCTTCGCCTGCGAGAGCGTCTTCTCATGCTCGACGAGATCGAACGCGAGCATGTCCACCTTGTCTTCGCCGGCGACCTGAAGCTTGAGCGCCTTCAACGAGCACTGGCCCACGTCGATGCCCCAGACTGGTAGCTTGGATGCCATGTTGCACTCCCGACAATCATCGGTGCGGCGATCGTCGCCGCGCCGTCTGGAAATCCCCCGAATTCGTTCCGCGTTCCGCTCGCCCGCCGCCGAAGCGATCCTCACGCCGCGCCGGCCGCGGCTCGCGCCCGATTACCGCGCAGCCGACACGGCCGTCTTCCCCCGTCAACACGTCGATCGCAGATCCACGATGATCGGTTTCAACGCTTGCTTGCGCGGGATCATTTCGTGAACCGCAAACTCTCAACTCATCGCAACTTAGACTGCCTTGGCGGGCTGCCGACGGTGTGTACGTTCGTGGTCGGCAGTGGCACCAGCGCGGGGGCCTCGGCGGGCAGCTCGTATACCTTAATCTACTCTATACAGCCCCGAAAAATCAGTCAACTGGAGCGACCCTGTTTTCGGACGAAACGGCCGGCAGGCGGCGTGGAGGCCGGCCCAGTGCGCAGCACCGTCCGAACGCGATTTTGCCCTCGCCAAGCGGCGGCCCAACGGGCATATTCGCCGCCCATGAGCGTCGCCACCCTGCTTGCCCAAGCATCCTCCGCTTTCAACTGGGCGGATTGGTTCGTCATTGTCGCCTACCTGCTGCTGACAACGCTGGTGGGTGCGCGGTTGTCCGGCAAGCAGGCGACGATTCGCGACTTCTTCCTCGCCGGGCGCAAGCTCCCCTGGTGGGCCATCTGCGGATCCATCATTGCGACGGAGATATCGGCCGTCACCTTCATCGCCGTGCCGACGATCAGCTTCGCCCAGGGCGGCGATCTGACCTACCTGCAATGGGGCGTCGGCGCGATCGTCGCGCGATTGATCATAGGCTACTACTTTGTCCCGCGCTATTACCGGCAGGAGATATACAGCCCGTACGACTACCTTGGGCGCAGACTCGGCACGGGCGCGAAAAAGGTGACCACCGGCCTGTTTTTTGTCGGCGCGATTCTGGGTCAGGGTGCGCGCGTCTATGTGACGGCGTTCATGCTCAGCGTAATCACCGATCTGGAGTTGTCCGCGTCGATCTGGCTGATCGGCGCGTTCAGCGTGCTCTGGACACTGCTGGGCGGCATGACGACGGTCATCTGGACCGATGTGATTCAGTTCTGTGTACTGGTGGTGGGGGCGGTTTTGGCGCTGTGCTTTGCAGTCGCCGACGTGCCCGGCGGCGTATCCGATGTCGTGGAGCTGGCATCCGCGGCCGACAAGTTCCAGCTTTTCGATCTGCGTTTTGATCTGTCGCTCACGTACACATTCTGGGTGGGCCTGCTCGCGATGCCGTTCCTGAACCTGGCGGCGTTCGGTACGGATCAGGTCATGGCCCAGCGCTTGTTCTGCTGTCGAGACGAGAAAGACGCAAGGAGAGCGATCATCACAAGCAGTGTCAGCCTGGTGCTGGCCCTGCTGATGCTGCTGGTCGGCCTCGCGCTGTACGCCTACTTTTCAGCGAATCCCTTCACGACGGCTGAGCAGCAACAGTACGATGAGCGGAACACTTATCTCATGCCGATCTTCATCGTGCGGGCGCTGCCGGCCGGCATCCGCGGTCTGATCGCGGCGGCGGTATTCGCGGCGGCGATTTCCTCGCTCGACTCCACGCTGGCGGCGTTGTCGCAAACGACGCTCAGCGCGTTCGTCAAGCCGAAGAAGGCGTCGCGCAGACGCAGTCAATCCTGGCTGCGCCGACTGCTCTCCTCCGACATCGGCCTCTCAAAGGGGCTTGTCGTCGCATGGGGAGTTGTGCTGTGCGGCATGGCCTCGGCCTGTATCCTCATCGCCCGCCATTATGACAACGCGGTCGAGCTGGCGTTCGCGCTTGTCGGCTACACCTATGGTCCGCTGCTCGGCATTTTCCTGCTCGCCTTCCTCCCCATGCGGCGCGATCACACGGGACTTTTCTGGTCCGTGCCGTTCAGCGTTGTGGCCATCTTCGGGATGTATCAGCATGGCGATCGCTTGCCGTACGTCGATTATGTCCATTATGCCGCGGTGTTCTGTCTGCTTGTCGCGATCCTCTATCTCGAAGTGCTTCGCCGTCGGCCGCTGGATGTGCGCCGCGTTTTCGTCCTCACGCTTTCGGCCATCGGCGTCCTCCTGCTGCATTTTCTCAAGGTAGGCGAAGGGGCCGAAGGCAAAGCGATCTATCCGTCCTTCGTCTGGAGTTACCCGCTCGGTACGGTCATCACGTTCGGGCTTGGATACGTCCTCGGCCGGCCCAAGAACACGGCGAACGGTGGAAAGGCCGGGCGACGCAACGCCAGGGTTCGCCGGTGAAACAGTGCGCCAAAAGAAAACGCGTCCGGAAGATGAACGTCTCCGGACGCGCTTCAGTGTGTCGTTGATACAGTTCGACGAGCAGACGTCGCTCGAATTCAATCCTGCGGCGAGCCGGCCGCGACGGGCTCGGGCGTCTTATAGCGCCGCGTCGTCTCCACGCCGGGCGTCTCCGTCTGATTGGAGACGAGGTAGATCTCGACGCGTCGATTCGCTTCGGCGCCCCCGCGCGCAGGATTCGGGACGATCGGTCGGAACTCGCCGTACCCCATGACGCCCATGCGGTCGAAGCCGACGCCGTCGCGGTTCAATTCGAACAGAACCGATACGGCGCGATGCACGGAGAGGTGCCAGTTCGTCGGGTGCTTCTTGGCGGTCCCGGGCGAAATCCGCACGTCGTCCGTGTGGCCGACAATCAGCACGTCGAAGCCGCTGGCTGCCCTCACGATATCCGCGAACGCCTTCAGGGAGGCCTTCGCGCCATCTCGTACCTGATCGCTGCCGAGCGCGAAGGTCAGGTCGCTCTTCCAGCGGACTGCGCCGCGAACCGGATCGTATTCGACCTCATCGGGATACATCGCGGCGAGTTCCTTCAGCGCCTTGTCGATTTCGGGCGGGAGCTTGACCTCCACAACCTCGATATCGCCGATGCCTTTGGCAAGGAACTCGTCGAGCTGCCCCTGGAGCTTCGCGGCGAACGCGTCGAGCCGATCGTTCTCGGCCTTGAGCGTCTCGATCATTGCGTTCTTCTGTCCGAGTTCGTGCGTCAGCGAGTCACGATCGCTTTCGCACGCCAGCGAACGATCGCGGCAGTCTTCGAGCTCACGTTCGAGCGCAACCACGCGATCCTGCGCCTTGCGGCGGCCGAACTTCTCACGCAGGTACTCGTCTCGCGAAACGCATCCGAGAGACGTGACCATGACACTTGCCGTGAATGCGACCAGTATCGGTTTTCTCATTCTTCTCATCATAGGCCTCCCTGTCTGGGCTGAACGGTCTTCCGTGCGCACCCCCCTCGAAGAAAGCGTGCCGCAACTATAGTGGCGTCATTATGTCGAGCGCGCGGCTCAACTTCAACTCGGAACCGGAACAACATGCGACGACGGACTCCATTGCCGTAGGACAGGACGATCGTCGCAGCCTGTGAGTTCTTGCCGGGTGCAAAAGATTTCACAGTGTGGAAAAGGGGGCGTTTGATCGTTCGAACCGCGGCACGCGCTCGGTCACGTCGAGGAATCGAGCACGGCCATAAAGGCGGATTGCGGTATCGCCACGCGGCCGACCTGCTTCATACGCTTTTTGCCGGCTTTCTGCTTCTCGAGCAGCTTACGTTTTCGAGTCACGTCGCCGCCGTAGCACTTGGCCGTCACGTCCTTGCGAACGGGGCGGATCGTCTCCCGGGCGATCACCCGATTGCCGATGGCCGCCTGGATCGGAATCTCGAACTGGTGCCGTTCGATCTCCTTCCGCAGCCGAGAGATCAGTCCGCGTCCTCTCTGCTCGGCGCGGCTGCGATGGACGATGACGCTCAGCGCGTCCACCGGCACGCCGTTGACGAGAATGTTCAGCTTCACGAGGTCGTCCGCCTTGAAGCCCTGCATCTCGTAGTCCATGGTGCCGTAACCACTTGTGACGCTCTTGAGCTTGTCGAAGTAGTCGTAGATGATCTCGGCCATCGGGAATTCGTAGGTCAGCACCACCCGCTCCGGGGAGAGGTACTCGGTCCGCAGATGATCGCCGCGGCGAGCCTCGCTCAGCTTCATGACGTTCCCGATGAACCGGCTGGGAACGATGATCTCCATCCGCGCCTGGGGTTCGCGAATCTCCAGAATCTCATCCGCCTGGGGCAGGTCGGCGGGCGAGTCGATCATGATCACGTCGCCGCCTTTGCAGAGGACCTCGAACCCAACAGTCGGCGCCGTCTGTACGACATCGATGTCGCTTTCGCGTTCCAGCCGTTCCTGGATGATCTTCATGTGCANNTGCAGCAGGCCGAGGAAGCCGCACCGGAATCCGACGCCCAGCGCTGCGCTCGACGCCGGATTGAAATTGAAGCTCGAATCATTCAGCCAGAGCTTCTCCAGCGCCTCTCGCAATTGGGCGCTCGACGTCCCTGATCCGGGATAGAAATCGCAGAACACCATCTGGTGCGGCTGCCGATAGCCGGGCAGCGCCTTGGCGCACGGTTTGGCGTCGAGGGTGACGGTGTCGCCGATGTTGACGTCGTGGATGGTCTTGATGCCGGCAAAAAGGTAGCCGACGTCGCCGGCGCTCAGTTGCGGGCGTGATTTGAACTTCGGCGCGAAAATGCCCACATCGCTGACGACGTAGGTTCGCTTCGCCGCCATCAAGCGTATGCGGTCGCCCTTCCTGACCTCGCCGTCCATGACACGCAGGTGGCATACGACACCGCGATGCGGGTCGGCTTTGGCGTCATAGATCAGTGCCTTCAAGGGGGCGGCGAACTCACCCACCGGCGGCGGGATGCGTTCCACGATCGCCCGCAGGACATCCTCCACGCCCTTGCCGGTCTTGGCGGAGGCGCAGATTGCGTCCGCCGCAGGCAGGCCAAGCACGTGCTCCAGTTCCAGCGCGACGTCCTCGGGCCTGGCAGCGGGCAGATCGATCTTGTTGATGACAGGGATGATTTCCAGCCCCGCCTCCACCGCCTTGTAGGCGTTCGCCAGCGTCTGGGCCTCGATGCCCTGCGCCGC
>NPIF01011471.1_pt1 | contig 12427 bp, 18 predicted proteins | sample 8637461 | NCBI WGS metagenome assembly NPIF01 (sample SAMN07420641, study PRJNA396082) | bioreactor metagenome | isolation source: sample BR12 brine-fed electro-methanogenic bioreactor BR | place: Japan: Kochi | collected 2016-12-09
CGAGAATACCCACCCACCATCCCCCAGAGAATCACATGCGGTAGAGGAGGGAAAAGCAATCGCTCCAAGTGATTCGAAGCCCAATCCACCCGGAGAGACAATGTCGCGAGAAGAGACTCGCTTCTTGTCTGACCTCACGACCCACCCGCTGTCCACCACCGTTGCACGGTATCAACGCCTTCATCTGTCGCGCCGCCGAGGCAACGCCGTTCGTCAGGCGCTCGTCTCCGCCGGCCTGATCGAAGCTGTCGCGATCGCCACGCGCTCGGGCCAGGTGGTGCTCTATCAACTCACGGACGCGGGACGATCGGTGTGTTCATCGCTCGGTATCGGCTCCGGTCGTCGTCAACGCACCAGCCTAGAGCATGCTTACTGGGTCATGCGATCCGCGGAGCACTTCGAGAGGAAGGGCTACGAAGTCTCGCAGGAGTACGCCGTCAAAGGCAACGGGACGGTGGATCTCCAAGCCCAACGGCCCGGCGAGCGCGTTGCAGTCGAGGTGGAGACGGGTAAGTCCGATGTGGCCGGCAATCTGGCCAAGCTCTGCGGCAAAGGGTTTGATCGCATCGTCATGATCGCCACTTCGCCGACGGCAGTTTCAGCGTGCAAGAAAGCGATCGATGAGCGTGAACGAGATGCCGGAGTGTCGGTGGAATTGCTGACTTGGCTCGACATCTCGTGAAAAGTCCCACCCACTTGATTGTGGGCGCCGTGCGCTGGCTCAGGGGGTGTTTCGTAGGGTCTGGAATATCAGGTGGGTCACGTAGGCATCGTGGCTCGCGTCGTGGAGCCGCGCTGTTCCGGCATCGATCCCGAGCTCTGCGAGACAGGTCGGAATCGAGTATCTGAGCCCTGGGGCGCGTACGGAGAAGACTCGGTCAGCGTAAGCCCTGGGGCTTTCCGTCGGTTTCTGTGGCATGGCTAGCTTTCGCCCTTTGAAAACAGCGGCCGTGTCGATGAAGTGTTCGCAGTCCGGCACCGAAGCACCGAGGCGCCGGCTTTCTGCAAGAAGGAACGGGACGTCGAAGCGGTGGATATTGTGGCCAATACACGTGGGCGCCCGGCTCATGGCTGCGAGCACGCGTCTGATGCTGTCGTGCGGAGGTATGCCATTCGCCTTGATCTCATCGGTGGAGATGCCATGGATGCGCGTGGCCTCCTGTGGCACTTCGACATTCTGTTTGACGAGCCAGCTGGATCGGTCGACCACGGCGCCGTCGGAAACTGAGCATAACCCCACCTGGATTATCCGGTCGGTTTCCGGGTGGAGGCCCGTCGTTTCGAAATCGAAGACTAAGTAAGAACGCAGGTTGCTCGCCGACGCAGGCAGAGCGCGGGGCTGTCGGAGCAATAGTGCAGGATTGGCACAGGAGTCTGTCGCGAGCCCCACGCCACTATCGCGCGCAGCTGCATCCGCCATCGCGCCGGGCGCGCTTGAGCGCGCCGCAGGCGCATGACTGACAACATTCACGGTTGATCACCGATATCCGTAGAAACGCGAAATGACCTGCGGTCGGGCCTGTAGATGTCGTCCAGCATCTGATACCCGCTCAGGATACGCACCAATGTGTCGTCGCCGGTGTCGTGACGGGGCATGCCGGGACGCGCCTGATTAGCAGAGGGATCGTAGGGCGTATGCCGAAACATCGGCTCCTGTCGGCGTCCAGCATCGACCGCCGGCTCACGCCCAAAGAGAAGTTCCGGATGCTGACAGACATACGCGGCGCCGTAGCAGCGAAGCATGTGCTCGGCCTTGGCGTACGCATCGTAGGCCTCTGCCGAGGCAAAAGCCGGCTGTGGACCGTCGCGAGTCGCAGTGTCGGCCCTCATTGCGGAGCCCCCTCTGGCGCCTGCTTGGCCAGCGTGGTTGCGATGCGGTTCAGCTTGTTCTCGGTACGTTCAATGAGTGTGAGGAGCTTGGCGTTGTGCGCCTGCAACTTGGATGCGGCATCTAGAACCTGCAGCAATTCCTGATGTTCGTGAGCCTGGACGTGGGCTTGGGCGCGCCGGGTCAGCTGGCGGATACGCCGCTCGTTCTCGGCCACCGCCTTGTCGAGCCGCTCGATCCGCACATCGATCTTGAGTTCCTTGTATCTGGCTACGATCTCCTTGGCGACCTTCCCTTTGGCCTGGGGCGGCAGATGACCGAACTCCTTGCGCAAGTTCTCAATCCGGGCAATGTGCCCTTTACGCATAAGATGTGCCTTCGTCCGCAGCCTCGCCATGCGCTCGGTCAGCCACCCCTCGGCGGGTAGCATACGGCTGAGTTGGAGCATGACGTCATCCGCGCCTTCCGGATGATCGAACAGGGAAGCTGCTTTTTGGCGCACGTTGCGAAATGCGTCTCCCAAGCGATCGCTCACGCGACGGTCATCGTAGAGGTCGCTCATGTCGTGGCGAACGTCCGCAACGTCGTGCGGGACACGGGGAAAGTGACCGAACGCACCCTTGCGATGAATCAGAAAGGCCAGGATACCGACGGTAAGCGTGGCTCCGGCGACGGTCTGCATGACCTCAGGGGCAACCGGCCAGTCGATGCCCAGCGTCCATCCGACCAGGATACAGGCGCCGATAGCGATACCGGCTCCGGCCCAGTTGCCTCCGACGTGGCGAATGGACTGGTGGATTACGCCGGCCATTAGAATCATGGCGAAGCCAACCGCGATGGGACCGAGGTTTCGGATTGACAATCCGTTGGCCTGTTCCCACCACACCAAGCCGGCAGAGAGGGCTGCTCCCAGCGCTGCCGAAACGGCCACCGCCGGGCGTTGCATGCCGAGGCGCCTTCCGAGCACCGCGTAGATCAAAGCGGTAAAGAAAGCGAAGGCGAGAACGAAATCTGGTATGAAGGTGTCGAGCCAATCGCCGAAGGCGAGGTACTCCAGAGGATTCGCATAAGACATGGAGAAGGCTTAAGGGGCGNNAGGCGCTGGTATTTATATCTTACTGTTTTCCGGACAAGGCCAGCCCCGAGCCTCGAAGGCTGGCCTTGTCAGCCATTGGAGGTGAACGAGATGAAGCTGTGTTCGGTTTGCGGTGAGATGGCGCTGTCGAGTCAGTTCGCTGGCGACATCTGTCAGGAATGCGCGGATCGCTACGATCTGTGCGGGGTCTACTTCTGCCTCAGTTGAACGAAGCCAGATTCTGGTCATTTGGCCGTGTCGAAGTTCAACAGAATCGTGTCGTGGATTTTCGCAATCAGCTGATCCGGGAGATCGAGTTGGATTTCACGGGTTCGACCGTAGCGGCCACGGGACTGCACGCGGGCGTGAAGGAACGCGTACATGTCCAGCTCAGCCAGGAGATCGCCAAAGGCCCGGCCCGCCAGCGAGCGGAGCCCCACTCGCCGGCAGAATCGCTGATAGGCCTCGTAGACCTCGCCGGTGCTGGCGGTGGCTCCCTTCTTCGCTCGCGATGCGTTGATCGCTGCAGCCAGCGCCGCCTGGAGCTGACGCGGGGCCGTGCGAATCATGGTCGTGTACTTGTCCTGTTCGATCTGCTGTGCCGCGTCGTCGACCGTCTGTAAGGTAATCGCGGAGCCCGCCTTCTCTGCCAGGGAGGCGCTGCGGGCTAGTAATGCTACGGCCTTCCGGGCGTCACCATGGTCGCGGCTGGACAGCGCGGCGATCTTCTCGATGACTCCGGTGCTAACGGCGTCGGAGCGCAGCGCCTTTTCGACTCGGATGTTCAGGATGCGCTGCAGGTCGACGGCATCGTACGGATCGAAGATGAGCTCGTTCAACTTCAGGAATGATTGGACGCGCGGATCAAGGTGCTCCATCCAGTTCAAGCGGTTGGAAGCGAAGATCAGGATGAGCTTAGCCGGAATGCGCTGCGGTAGCCGGCGGATCAGGAACGCGAGAAACGTGTCTTGATCGCGTCGCACGTTGTCGACTTCATCGACAAAGAGGATCAGGTAGCCTCGGTAGTTGGCCAGCACGCCTTCGATCCGCCCCATCAGCTCCTCCAAAGAGATGCCTTTCCTGTATCGCTTACACGCGTTGAGCAGACAGGCCAGATCGTTCAGGGCCCGGAAGCACGGCTGCGGCGTGGATAGGTTGAGCTGTACGTGCCGCATGGCAATGCCGCGTTCTCGGCACATCTCCGCCAGGAGATTCAGGAAGTAGATCGTGGTGAGGGTCTTGCCGGTGCCTGTCTTTCCCCACAGGGCCAGGTGCACCGGGTGGTCGTCGCGCAGCACCGGCGCAAAATGCGCACTGATCTCGCGAATCTCGCGGTCGCGCACGTTGGCGTTGAAGATCTCCTCCAGAACGGCCACCTGTTCGGCGCGAATGAGCTGTTCGTCGTCGAGGAACCGACGGTTGAGGATCAGCGGTCGGTTCAGTATCTGACGCACTTCCTTCTCGATCTTGGCCTTGACGTTCATGGGTTCCACTCGCAACGCAGCTAACCTACGTCGCAGTCGCATAACTATATATATCTTTCGGTTGTCAGTGAGAGTAGCGTGCGAGTGGAACTGCCCCGGACGCGCTGGTGATGGTCGGGCATCATGTCGTCACGCTGCGGTGACACGCCGGAGTCGATGACTTCTTAGCTTTCTATATTGAAAATAAAGAGACAAATACTACATACTACTACACCCGTCTCCACTCGCATTTTACTCTCACTGATCGTCAGGCCCAGCACGCGGGGCAGGCTGGCGTGTGCCGCTACTCGCTTGTGGTCAACAACATTTATATAGGTGGGTCCCGCCTGGGTCTCTCGAGGTGATATAGATGGCCCGAGGAAGGCCTCCCAAGTGCATTCATTGCGGCTCGCACCGCTCGATTGGCAAAGGCGTGCGACGAACCAAGACGATGGGCGCTCGCAAACTCCGCATGTGCAAGGACTGCGGCCGTAAATTCACGCCGCGGCACCAAGGTGTTCAAACATCTCGCCCCGGCGGCCAGCAGGGCGAGGATCTTCCGGACAATGGACCGCACACAGATCATTGAGCGCGCCCTGGGGCTCGCCCAGGTGGTGGCGAGATTCGTCGGCCGCGCCCGAGAGTTCTTTTACAGCGTGATGCTCTCGGACCGGACCTGCCCCCGCTGCAGGGGCCCAGTGACGATGGAATTCGANNCATTCGAAGGGAAGTGCCGATGCCGCTCGTGCGGTACGGTATTCGACCCCACGGTTGCGTATCAGATCTGCCAGAGCTGCGGGGGGCATCCCCGGCTGCGCGTTCGCAGGTACGTGTGCGTGTCATGCGGTGCCGAGGTCGTATCCCACTTTCTCTTTGACGGCCGAGTGTTCGATACCGAGTACTTCCGGCAGCGGATGGTCGAATCGCGCCGAAGGCGGGAGGGTCTGCGAGATCGGGTTCGGCAGATGCTGGCTGAAAGCCGTTCGGGCATCGTAGATCTTCCGCCGGCCGACTTGGCTGCCGTGCCGGACCTGCTCAGCGCCTTGAACGGTCTTGCGGGCAGCAGCTCCGTTGTCGCGGATTTTGCCCCGCGTGGCGGGTTCGACCTGAACCGCTATCAGAGCCATATACAAGCCCATCTTGGGCCGATCCCACTGAGCCTGGAGGAGATACCCCGGTTGGACGAAAACGGCAGAATCGACCGGATATGGCGGTTCATCGCAATCGTCTTCCTCGCCCACGCCGGCGTGATTGATATATGGCAGGCGGGATCTGAGATCATGGTGATCAAGCGTGAAGCTAACACAGAAGGACAAGGAATTCCTGGAGAACCTGAGGAACCTGATGGAGTCGAAGGACTTGTGGGTGGAGCTGAGGCCTGAGCGACCGAGCTACATGGTGCTCCGTGGCACGTACGGCGACAAGGTCCACCAGGCCTTTCGCATGACGCGTCAAGGTGTCCGCTGGCGATTTTGGCGGGTTTACAATGACATGTACGTCTCCGCCTTCGAGACCATCCTGTTCATCGAGAAGACGTTTGGCACGCAGCTGCGGGAGCACGCCATCCGAATCAGCCAGGAGCGCTACGCGCTGCGGCAGGAGATCACGCGAAACAGCTTCCAAAACGCTGATTCGCTTGAACCTCGTCGACAAAGCGAATCGTAGCCGTTCCGCGCCAGGGGCATCCGAATGTAAAGGGATTAGCCCTCCGAAACGCTCGCGTCGGAACCACACGAATAGCCCGCCTTCGCGGCCCGATTTCGCAACGAATGTGCCCTAATGAACCGGGTGCGCACGGATTGACCGGGTTTTGGGTGCAAGGCCGGTTTGCCTGCCTGGGTGCCCTGAGATTTTAACATCGGTTTGTTGCCCACGCCCCGCGGCGAAGGCCCGATCCCGTACAAAAAACCTACCCTGAAAATGACGTCCACCAAAATCGAACTGTCGTTCAATAAGATCAACCGCATGAGTGACCTGGCCGATCTGGCCGAGCTGCTCTTTCCTGGAAACCGCAATCAGCAGCATGCGTTTCTGGTTATCTGGATTGCGCTGAAATGGGCGGACAACTGCATGGTGCCTAACCTGGCGGTCCCGGCTGAGAAGCACGGTGTTTCGCGCCGCACCCTGGAACGCGTGCGGGCTAAGATGCGGCGGATGGGACTGATTGATCACGTCTCGCGCTTCAGCGCCGAATGGGGGTACCGTGAGGGCTGGGCGCTTTCCGGGCGGTTCGAACGGGCCCTGCGAACGCTCGCCGACAAGGTCGCGGATAGCAAGCGGCCACGCGCGGGAACGAAGGACAAGGACGAGTTGGTGCTGCAGCTCGCGGAGTCTCGGCGCGCGGCCGCATACGAGGCCGATCAACAGTTCTCTGATCATGAGGTGATGCAAGATGAAACAGAATAGACGGATGCTTCGGACGGTCCTGGTCGTCATCCTAGCAACGCTAGCAGCGGGCAGCGCGCGTGCCGAACTGGGACCCTATCCCGTAGGCGTAACCGCGCCGGTGCCGTCCGCGTGGGCTCTCGCTGGAGCCGCCGTCCCCTTCGAACCCGGACCTTCTGTGAGCACGTCTGATTGGGCGCTGAGGATGACAGCGGCGAGGGCCATGGCTGCTGGTCGTCCCCCGTACATGGAGTCGGGAGATTCTGTTCGCCCGTGGAGGTCGGCCGACATCGGCATGGTCTCGCCCCTACGGCCGATGATAGGGTCCCGGGCCACAGCGCTGACCGCTTGGGCAGATCGGCGTGTGTCAGCAGGGCCGGCCGTCGCCATTGGTCTGACAATTCCCACGTACACACCGAACGAGGCTTTTGTGTCTGCAAACATACCCGCCCGTTACATGTGGTTACGACAGCACCGTTCCCCTACCTCAGCGCTGATTGCCGAAAACGTGCGGCAGTCTCCAGCAGGCAGTGCCGTAGCACAACCATGGAGGTGAACTGCGATGAAAGCTGGTGACATTGCAGTGGCGTGGCGATGGGTACTGGCGACGCTGCTGACTTTGATTCTGATTGCCCTGGCCTTGAATTGGGCGTTGTTGCTACGAATCGAGGCGCAGATGGCCAGCCTCGCCGGCGCCCGGAGCCGAAGTAGCGACCTGCCTTGCGCGGCGCTGCCGACCCGGTTCGTACTCGACGAGCCCGAGTGTGCGCAGAGGCTTCTTGAGGCGATGAACGTCGACAACGTACGCGTCATCGGACGTAATGGAAACGACTCAAAGAACCTCACGCCAGCCGATGCCGGACATAACGAGGTCGCTTGGGAGCGATAGCTTTATAAACTCGCCCGCATTACCACTGGTCAATCCTCACAACAGAGCACGCAACGTGCCATTGGCGTAGCGTCCCTCGGGACCTCGCCCGAGGATCTTTCACGCGAAAGCACCGCCACGCGGTCATCACGAAGCAGATCCTCGACGAGAAAACCGGGATTGGCCATGGGCCAGCCCGAGATCGAAGTAGCTGATTCTCCATCCTGCTGATTTGTGCCATCTGNNTGATGAAACGAGAGTGTTCTTCCTACCGCTGAAGAATCGAAGCAGTTCCAAGAACTGGTCACGAGGCCCGGTGCATTTGGCATCTTCCTCGCGCCAGCGAACACACGGAGATGAGTTCCGCAGAAGGAGGTCTTGCCATGACGTATTGTAAAGGAACGGTCGTCGCCATCCGCCAGTGCGGCGGGTGCGTCGAGATCATCGTTGAGGGCGAGTGTCCTGGAGCGTTTCCGATCGACAACTCGTGCTTTCGGATGATCAGCCAGTGCGAGGGGCAAAAGTGGATTGGGAGGCCGGTGGAATACGAGGACGCCCACATGCAATTCCTCGACGAGCCCGAAGCGCCCGATGAGGCGCAGCATGGGCACGACGCCTTCATTTCCGCCCTCCTGTAATCGCCGCCCGGCGTGACACACCCAGTCAACCAGGTCGAAGAGACAAAGCAAGATCCAACAGCCTTGTCGGCGTTCTCGGAGGACTGCCGATAGCGCCGGTCGCAACTTCCCAACCCACCATCAAGGAAAACGAGGTGATTTATGGACGACGATACCGAGCAGGTGTCGTACGGATGTTACGAGTGTGATCAATGTGGAGCCTGCTGCAAAGGGACATTCATCGTAGAAGTGGACTACCTGGATGCACGGCGCGATCCACGACTTCTCGACCAGCAAATCGGACCGTACCGGGTGACGCAGCGCGAATTGGAGGAAGAAGGAAAGGTCGCCCTGCTTGCCTGCGGGTACGATCAACCCTGCAGATGTCTCGGCGAGGACAACCGTTGCATCATCTACCCGACGCGGCCCAACGCGTGCGTCGATTTCGAGGCCGGCTGCCAGAAGTGCCAAGACGCACGGGCTGAGCTCGGCATCGAGCCGCTGCTTCCCCTCATACCGACGGCGCCTTCTCAAGTGCCGCCCCCCATAGACACATCCAGTCCGTAGCCCCAACCAGCAAGAAAACCCACTGGCTTGAACTTGATCGGCGTGGGTCACGTGCGCGCGTGCGCACGACGTCATCAAGTCAAGTCATGCGACACCATGCTGCCGACGGCATGGTGTCGCAAGAACATCCATGCGGAGGTTTTGAACATGAAGACAATACAGGCGATGGTCAATCCAAGATTGCTGACCAAGGCAAACCGACTCTTCACGGGTACGCTATCAGGCAGGATCATCGAAATCCTGCAGAATGCGCGCCGGGCCGAAGCAACGAAGGTGGAGATCGCCAACGAGGACGGCTACGTCACGGTCCGTGATAACGGACGTGGGGTCGATGGTTTCTCAAGACTCCTCGACCTCGGCGGCTCTGGCTGGGAAGAGTCGTTTGAAGAGAGCGAAGATCCGGCCGGCGTGGGGCTCTTCTGCCTGGCGCCGCGAGAGGTGGCGATTCGCTCGAGTGGCCAGATTGCGGTCATCCCGGAGAGCGGCTGGACCGGCGAGACGGTTTATGTACGGGAGGACCGAACCCATCGCACGGGCACGACCCTGCGATTCCGGGACGATCCCTGGACGAAGAACGACGTTGAGCCGCTGGCTGTGTTCAGTGGGCTGCAGGTGGTCGTAAACGGCGAGACGTGTGCCCAGGACGCCTTCGTCAGTGCCGAGGCCAAGCCCTATCCCGGGCTGGGATGCCGGCTCGAAGTATGCGAGGCCGGGGCACTGCACCCTTGGCACCGTTCATGCGTTCACGGCCGGTACTCCCGTGACAACGCACTCGTCAATTTCCACGGCCAAGTCGTGGCGTTCGACTGTCATCCTGTCAGCGAACATCACTTGCACTTCCTGGTCGACATGACTGGCGAGGCGACGGGCATCCGGCTGATGTTGCCGGCCCGCACGCGCATTGTCGAGAACGAGGCGTTCAAGGAGCTCAAGGATGCTCTGGAAGTGGAGGCTTATCGATACCTCCAGCGTCGTGGCCATCACAGGCTGCCGTACAAGGAGTATCTGCGAGCAAGGGAGTTGGGCATCGAGCTGCCCGAAGCTGAGCCGACGTTTTCCGTTGGCCTGCTGGGCGGCGGCGATCCCCCAGATCCCGTGGAAGTAGTCATGCCCGAGGGCTTTCCATTGGCCGAGTGCTACCGCTTCGACGCCGACTTCAAGGACGGCGGAGAGAGCGACGAGGCCAACGTGCACCTGCTGGCGGCCCTGGGCAAGTTCGACACGCCGTTCATCCCGGTGAGCATTCATGGCAGATACGACGGCTACTCGTGGGCAAAACTGCCGAGCATCGGCAAGGTCGAGTTCTCGACAGGCAGAGAGCTCCATAGCGGGTACATCTGGACGGGCACGCTGACTTGTGTCGACTCGATCACCGTGACAGCGCACGCAAGCAACGGGCGGGTGTTTTCGTCACAGGTGTGCATGGCCAGAGCGGCTGAACGACCGGACAAGGCGCCCAATTGGGCCGACGACCACGTGCTGGTCACCCCGGAAGCACATGAGCGACTCTGCGCTTCCGAGATTTGGCATCATTTGGGCGGCTGGTACGACGAGGGCGACACCTACGACACGCAGGAATGGCAGTTCCAGGAAGAACTTGACCGATTCTGGATGAACCTCGTGGGGCCGGACGAACAGCTGCGGCGAGCAATCCTCGATGCGCTGCAGCGTATCGAGCAGAAGTGGAAGTTCGTCAAAGTGTTTCCAGGCGGGAAGGTCCGCATCCGTTTTCATGACGGTTTGGTGAAGAACATCCTGCCCGCGAAATCCCACCGCTGATACCCCAGCAGATTGCCAAGGTAACCGTAAGAGGCGAGGAGTCCGCGCGCATGCGCGGATCAATCGATCTACGCCCGATGGCACGCTTGCCCCGCGACGCGTTCCATCTCAAGCACAAGAACGGAGGTGCTCAACATGTTTGAATTACTGAATGGAGTCGATTGGGATTTACTCAATCGGCAGAAACTGACTCTGTTGGAGCTGCGTCAACGCCAGCCCCAAGGATCGGCCGAGGCGGACGCTCTCTCAGGAGTCGTCCACCTTCTGGACGCGCTTCAGGACGACGCTGCCGCCTGCGGTCGATGGTCCTTTCCCGGCGAACCGGATTGTTCGGTTGGCTCCGTGCCGCGGCTATTGAAGCGCTACTACGTGGAGGACGACGAAGGCCATCATCACGGGCCCTTCGAGGATTATGAAGAGGCTGCGGGCGCCGCCGATGCGATCCAGGGTCGGATCATCTCGCAGGAGGCCGACCAGGCGAGATGGTCCGGAGCAGTCCCGCGAATCCTCTACGAAGCCTATCCCGATCAGGACCTTTTGCCGATCGAGCCGCCCAGCCCTGGCGAAACCATCGGCAAATTCGCGCTACGCGCTGAGAGTGCCGGTGACACCCTGTTCCTCTTCCTGTGCCGCGAGGCTGACGATGAGATCGACAGCGGTGAGTACCTGACGCGATTGGATCGCGCTGTTCGGGACATTTCATGCGTTCGAAACGCATTCCTGCGCGACCGTTGCCGCCAATGACGCGACGTGGCGCGCGCTGACGGCAACCGCTGATTCCCACGAATGAGTGCAAGAACACTGTCGCCGATATGGCACGCCCAGTGTATGAGGCGTGCCATCTGAGGCACGAACTGGAGGTGTAATCATGGCATGGAGACCAACTGAGTATCTGATAGAAGGCGAGCTGGACAACACCACGCCCGGCAAGGTCACGGGTTGGATGAGCTTCGCCGGCATGAAGGAGAAAGTGACGTTTGACCTGAAAGGAAACTTCCACCGCGACATCCGCGGCGCGAAGATCCACTTCACCGGGGAGGGCGAGGAAGCTGACGGCCAGGCCGCCGAGTACATGGCGGGAATGTCGCAGCATCAAACCGGTGACGTGGGCGACATCACGGCCGGGCTGCCTCCGTACGACTATACGAAGGGGCTACCGTACTTGGAATGGTATGGCGACGATAACGGCCGCGTCGTCGTGGAGCCGGACGCTGATTGCGTCAAAGTGATTGGCCGGCCGATTCCCGCTTGCGAAAGCGATCCGATCTCACGCGAGCAACAGGCCCGCAATATGGCCAACTTCCTGGCCGGTGTGAGCCGAGAAGCCGGGGTTACTGCCTTCGCCCCTGGGCAGNNGGGCAGAGGCTGGCATCGGATCCTGCGTTTACGCACTGGATTGTGGCCGAGGGCCACGTGATCGGCGAGGCCCGGGAGGTCGAGCCCGATCGAAACGGTACGTGCTTCGCGTACGTTAGGCTGTTCAACATGCCTGAGTGCGCCGAGTATGGCACCGTCGAGCGCAAGTATCTGCGCGATAAGGCCGACAGTCTGCCCACTGACGCTGCTGCCCATGACGGTTTCGCGGGGGAGGTGCAACCATGAACCCACCTGATGTGCAGGTTACCGTGGAGGGAGGCGTCGCGGATGTCCGGGTAAACAAGCCGGGCACCACGGTCGAAGTCCGGGACTACGACGTAGAAGGCGTCGACGACGACCACGAGCTGCTTTGGACGGACCAGAACGGTGATCGCTGCGTGCGCTATCTCGTAACGCACGACGCCGAAACATCCCCCGATCAGCAGGAAGCTGTCGAGCAATCGAACACGCTTTAGCTCGGCGGCTCAT
>NPIF01013002.1_pt2 | contig 12421 bp, 14 predicted proteins | sample 8637461 | NCBI WGS metagenome assembly NPIF01 (sample SAMN07420641, study PRJNA396082) | bioreactor metagenome | isolation source: sample BR12 brine-fed electro-methanogenic bioreactor BR | place: Japan: Kochi | collected 2016-12-09
TGAAGCCTCCGCTATCCGCTGGTTGCGAGTTCGCTTCGGCGCGACGAAAGTCCGTGAACGGTTCTACGCTTCCGCAGCACGACACCTCAGGGCCGAGACCCGGCGTAAACGCTTTCCAAGACCTCGACGAATCGGCGACCGAGTTCGGCACGTGAGAACCGAGCCTCGGCGAGTGCTCGGCCTCGTCGTCCCATATCATTCAACTCCTCCCCGCGATCGCGAAGGCTGAGCACGGCATCTGCGAATGCTACCGGGTCGTCAGACTGAACTGCGACGCCGCATTCATGTTCGCGGATCATGTCGGCAAGCCAGCCGGGATAGTTGTTCAACACGGGGAGACCGCTGGCAATGTAATCAAAGAACTTGTTCGGCGACGTGCCGTAATAGAAGGACGGTACGTTCTTGAGGATCATCATGCCGACGTGCATTCGCGGCAGCACGCTGGCAAGCTCGGCTTTCGGCATGGAAGGCAGCCAACTGATATACGGGTCGAGCCCCTCACGTCGACTCCTGGAGACGAGATGGTCCTTGACGCCGCCGTCTCCGATGAAGATGAACCGCAATCCCGTCGCGCCGCGCCGCTTGAGTTCAGCGATGGCGTCAAGCACCGAATCCAGGCCGTTGGCGAGCCCGTGCGTGCCTGTGAAGACGAGCTTGAAGTCGTCCGGCCTGCCGAATCGCTCATCGTTCAGCGGCTCCGTGCTCGGCATGAAAAGATCGAGGTCCGACGCATTGGGAATCGTCGAGATGCGTTCCGCGGGATAGCCGGTCCGCAGAATGCCGTCCCGTATGCCCGGCGCGAGGGCGATGATCCACTCGGCCGCGCCGTAAATCCGGCGCTCCATCCTCCGCAGGTACCATTTCAGCACCGGATTTCTGACCACGCCCATCGCGATGGGCAATTCCGGCCAGAGGTCACGCACTTCAAAGACGAAAGGAACGTCGAGCTTCCTCGCTCCCTTCATGCCGGGAATGCCGACGGTCAGGGGCGTGGATGTTGCGAAGACCAGGTCAGCGTCGAGGCTCTTGACGATTCGCTCGGCTTCGCGGGCGAACCGCCCGAAGGCCAGAATTCTTCGCCAGAAGCTCATCCTGTTGGAATAGGGCTCGGAGACGGAGAAGACCCGAATGCCATCGACGGTCTGCTCGATGATCCGTCGGTCCGGATCGACCGCGAGATTGCTGAACGCGCTGACGCCGCAGATCATCGTCACGGAGTGACCGGCCTGGATCAGGCGTTGGCTCAGTTCGTACGACCGCGTGCCGCTGGAGCCGGTCTTTGTGGTGAAGTGCTGATGGATGTACGCTACGTGCATATCGAGCTCGTTCTCGGACCTCGCGCGGCAGGTTTGCCGCAATAGGGCTTTCATCGCCCCAGGTTCGATCAACAATAACGGCCCGTCCTGCACAAGGCAACCGCGAGGAACCCGTGCCGCGGCAGGATCGTCACGGCGCGCGAGCGACGAGTCCGGGCACGATTGCCCCAGAACCCGGCAGGGACGAGAGCACGATGACAGACGACAAGACAACGCCGGATCGCTCGGACAGTGGCACGAAGTCTGAAACGGGTAAACGTCCTCGACTTCGGGCCGTGCTTCGGTGGGCGGAACACAGCTTCGCCTTGATATGCCTGCTCGGGATCGCACTGATGTTCACCCCGATTCCGCGATGGCTGTTCTTCAACCTTGATCGGCAACAGCCGTTGGCTGAGGCGGACTTCATCATCTGCCTGGGAGGTGATCCGGAACGGGTCCTCGAAGCGACGAAGTTATTGCAGGAGGGCTACGCCTCGATCCTGATTGTATCGAACAGTGGCGAAACGGCGGACCAGATGAAGGAACTGGCCGTCGATTGGGGCGCGCCACCGGGTAGGGTCAGGGTAGATCACGAATCGAAGCGCACCGTGGATCACCCGACTGCGGTAGCGCGGAATTGTGGAGTCGACCCGAGGAGCGATCATTGCATCATTGTGACCAGCATGACGCACATGGCGCGAAGCGAAGCCGTTTTCCAGAAGGCCGGATATAGGCATATCGTACTGCGAGAGCCCCGCTGGGAACGTGACTTCCGAGTGATGAAGGGCTGGCGCAGCAACGTCATGTCGGCGGCCGAGATCCTCTATGAATATACCGCCAGGTTGCAGTACCGGCTGCTGGGTTACACGTGATTCGCCGCAGCGCGGCGTGGGCGATTCGAGAGTGGGTATCGAGCAGACGTTCAATTACGCCGAGGCAGTCCTGTGGGGGCTGTTCGCGATCGGGTTCGCGTGGCGGGCAGTGCAGGCGAGGTCGGTTCGCGGCCGTTGCCTCATCGCGGCAGCGGCGTTTCTGCTCTTCGGACTTTCCGATATCGTCGAGACGCAGACCGGTGCCTGGTGGCGGCCGTGGTGGTTGCTCGTCTGGAAAGCACTCTGCCTCCTGGTGTTCATGGTGCTGGTGATTGACCACCTGCGCCGGCGCAGGACGGCCGGACGATCGTGATTGTCGTATGCATGGTCGTGCCGATTGATCGTGGTCAGGTTTTCACGCCGCGGTATCCCCGGTTTGAACGAACGGACGTGCCAGACAGCGAATCGCCCGATAGGCGTGAGCCGTGGCGATCCATCCCGGATGACGGCGTCGATATATCTGTCCGAGATGTTCGTGCGATGGGAGCAACGCCGCACACAGGTACGAAGCGCGAAACGCGACCCCGGGTGAACAAAGGGCGTTAACCAGGACATCGGTGACCGGGCGGGATCGGCCGTGCGGCGCCTGCCACAACGCGAGACGATCGAGGGCGTTCTCGTGGTGTTCCATCGCCGCAGCCGCATCGAGCATGGGTCGTGCAACCATTTCGAACGTCGCTGATGTTCGCTGCAGGGCAGTCCGCATGGGGTGGCACAATCGCCAACGCGCGCACCGGGTGACGATTGCATCCCAGTTCAATGTGTCTTCGAATCGCTCAATCCAGACCTTGATGTCGTGCATCCATCGCAGTTCATCAAGGCCGTGACACGCCGCGTGGACGCACAGGTGGATCAGCATGTTTTCCCGATTGGGGATCGTGATCGGCACGCCGCCGATTCGCAGCGTGATCTCGCCGCCTTCCCACATCGCATCGCCGGGCATCGTCCTCGCATATCGCAGCGGCCGAAAAGGGCGTGCATGCAGGTCGATCTTGACCGGCGGCACATGAGGTGTCAGGTATTCACGTTCATAATGAAACTTCGGGTAGAAGTCGTCCTGAACCAGCGCGTCGCCCGGCTTGCAACCGCATTCAGCGGCGAGCACAAGATTGGTTCGCAGCGTATCCTCCGGTCGTATCAGGACATCCACGTCTGTCATGGGACGCATTGAATACGACGGGTACAGGAACGAGTTCAACGCGAGCCCCTTGAGCACCAGAAAGGGAATCTTCGCGTTATTCAGTGCAGCGACAACTGGCGCGACGCATTCGACCTTGCGCGCGTTGTCTGCGGCGACGTGTTCGCAGCCGACGCCGATCTGACGTGCGGCGGAGTCCGGCAGGGCGTGCCCGATCCTTGCGAGCCTCTCACCCAGGAAACCGGCGCATTGCGTCTGACAGGCCCGGTCGACGACGCGATCCCAACACGCCTCGCGTTCGATCGTCTCAATCGCCGACTCCGGCTCGCTCCCGAGAAGCGAGGCGATCAGCCTGTCCAACTCGAAAGTGGAATGACGGCGAGGCAGCCTCATCAGCACCTCCTCTTGGCCGTCTCATGCCACGCGGATTCGATCAGGTCGCAGGTCTGCGTAAGAGGGCCTGATTCGAGTCGGAAAAAGGCGGCGCGGCGGGTGGCCGCGAGGATTGTTTCGAGCGACAGCCTCCGGTACTTGAGGAAGTTGAAACAGCGGCGGCTCATCTCAAACGCACCCTCGGCGTTGGACATCCCGGCAAGTCGCGGCTGATCCACGGCCGGCTCGCACCGCGGAAAGACGACCATGGCGATTCCGCACGTTTCCGCGACGGCGTCGGGGCGGCAGCGTAATGGGCTGATGCAGCGAATCGGACCTTTGTCGCCGCGATGGAAGACCTCGTCTTCGATGGGGAAGCCTATGTCTCTGAGCATCTCGACCGAGCCGCTCTTGATGCTCAGCGTCTTCGGATAGGGGACGACTTGCAGCGTGTCCGGGTCGATCAGGGCGAACTCGTCCGTTGCGTACCGCCAACCGCGCGTGAGCAGGGCGGCGGCCAGCGTCGTCTTGCCAGCACCGGGACTGCCCGCTACCACCAGCGCACGCTCGCCGCGGGTTAGAACGGCGGCGTGAATCTGAATGTAGTGCGGCAGGTGGCGGGCAATCGAGAGGTTGATCACGGCTTCGATGTGCGGGAGCACCTGGTGCTCGCGTCGCACCGTGAACGCCTCCGCGATGTCTCCCTGGATATGGATGTGGCGTCGGCCCGATCGCCACGAGCGCCGCGCAAACACGCTTACGGGGAAGGTACAGGAGGTCGGGCGAGCAATTGCGTAAGGCTGATAGCGATCGTGATAGCTCTCAAGCACCCTTCGAATCTCGCAGTCCAGTGTGATGCCGACGGGCCCGATCTGGTAATGACGAACGCGCGCGGATTCCGCCTTGCTGTCGGCGCATGCGCCCTCCGCATAAATACGGGACAGGCTCAGCGGTATCGTCAGTCGGGCCATTTGGTGATCTCGCCGGTATATGCTCCGCTTTCCGATCCACCCGCCCAGTCAATCAGTCCGTCGACGGCAAGACTATGAAGTGTCATGCGAGTGTCATGCAGAATAGAATCCGGCACGCCTGCCTGTTGCGGCAGCAGGTCGAACGTCACGGCGACCTTCTGCGAGATGTCCTCCTCGCGCGCGCCGCCGTCGCACAGACGCCAGATGAGCCAGGCCGTCCGGTTGAGATAGTGCACCGTGTCGCGGGCGAGGTCATACAGCACCGCCTCGCCGTCGATCTCATACGCTCGAATCCCGGAGCGCTGTCGAGGTCGCGTCGTCTGGATACTGGAGGGATTTTGTGAATGCATCCGGATCACCCCGGCGTCGCCGCGCTGCCGCCTCCGGAGGCGGCGATCGCCTCCTTGGGCTTGAACAGCAGCACCACAGGGGCAGCGTAGGCGAGCGTCTTGCCGGCCTTGGTGATAAACCGCCGCCGCGATTCTGTAACGTCCTCCGACGAGGCATCCGTGTCCGGTGGGGCTGCCGTCGCCGCCGGCTCGGCAGTCACGTCCGATAAATTCTCAGTTTTTCCGGCTTCTTCGCTGCTCATGGCGTTGCCTGCGAGTCGCTTACGTACCGTCTCCGGCTAGATTTATCGGCGGCCCACCCGTTGCGCCCCGACAAAAGTTCCGGCCGCCACGCCAACGACCGGCAGTGAACGGGCCTTGCACGAACGCAGCGTGCGCCGATGATCTACCAGGACCGCCGAGCTGGCGCCGGAAGAGGAGCGATCCGTCGAAATGGAGCAGCCGCCGTTAGACTCAATACGCCGCGAGGCCCACATGCCGCGAGAGACCGACACGCCCCGTGATTCGCACAAACAGGCAACGCTGCTCAGTGAACTGCCGCACGATGAGCTCGTGCGTTATGCCGGTCTGCTCGGCCTCGACGTGGATCCGGCCCTGCCTTCCAGCGAGATCGTCGAACGCATTCGACAGCGGCAATCGCTGCTGATCGAACTCGACCGCGAGGCGCTGCTCGATATCGTTGTCTGGGCACGCCGCCCGGTTCGGAAATCAGCGGACAAGGAGGAACTGGCGCGGCAGATCGCAATGATCCGGCGCACCAATTACCAGAGCCTGACGCGCCGCGGCCTGGTTGCACTGGCGCGATTGCGCGGGATTGAGGCGCGGATGGCTGACGATGCCGAGGACGTCATCGATCGCATCCGAAAGAAAGACGGCATCCTCCGCAGAATGGGCCTGAGCCGCCGCCGTGTCGCAGGTTCGCTGATCGCATGGCTAGTCGATAAGTCCAAATCCAACGATGAGGGGGAATACCATTTTCTGCCCGAAGCCGGGGCCGACGGCGGGGCAGGGAAGTCCAGCGAGTCGATTCGCGCCCAGATCGAGGACCACGGTGTCGTGGGCGGGCTGGCCAATAAGCTCCGGGGAGCCGCGGATGAGTATATCCGCGTGAAACTCGATGAAATCGAAGAACGCATCGACGGCAAGCTCAATGACATTGATCGCCGCCTCGCCGAATGGCGGGATCGAGAGGTTGCCAACCGGCTTAAGATCCTCAAACTGACGCTGCTGTTTACTGTGATTGTCGCGGCCCTCAGTCTCGGATATAACGCGCTGAAGGCAACGACGACGTCCGGGCCGGAGCAGGGCGTCAAACGGGACGCGGAACAGTAGGCGCGGGAGGTCGCGCGGTCTGCTTCAAAAAATCAACAGCGCGTAGAGAATCGGAGATCATCGAGACGCCATGTTTGAGAAACTGACGCCGAGAATGAGCCGACTCATCAAGATCTCGCAGCGCATCGCGCGGGACTACGGGCAGGACTACGTCGGGACCGAGCACCTGCTGCTTGCAATACTGGAAGAGGGCACGGGGGTCGCGTGTGAGATTCTCCACGAACGCGGCGTCGATCTGCCGAAGGCGAAACGCGTCGTCGATCAACTCATTCAGAAGAGCCTCGAGGATACCTGGGTGTTCGGGCGCCTGCCGGGGACGCCGCACTTCCGCAACGTCATGGCCCTCGCCATCGAAGAGGCCCGACAACTTGAAAGCAAGGTCGTGTCTTCGGAGCACCTGCTCATCGCGCTGGCCCGCGAGGACGGCAGCGTCGCCTACAACACCTTGCGCGAACNNTCGGCATCGGCGCCGGCGATGTACGGATGGATGTCGTCAAGCTGCTCGACCGGCCGCGCGAGGAGGCTGACAAGTCGGCGCCCTCATCTGGCGATTAAGCGGATTTACGGGATAGGACTGTCAAAGTCGCGGCGGACGTGAACGGGGCGAGTTCCCGTGCGTGATCAGCACGTCCACACACCGCCGCCGCCCTCGTTCTCCCAGCCGCGGCGTACGAGCCCCAGGCCATAGACGCAATACTCGAACTCATCGCTCAACTGGCGCAGAACGGTCGGCGCCGGTTCGCTGTTGTTGGAACTGAGCCTGCATGCGATGTCGTAGGAGCGTTTGCCCTGCTCGAAGAAATCGATCAGATCATCTCGAGCGCTTCGCCGGTGCATCCGCCGCAGGTTCTCCGGATAGACGCCGGTCCAGAAGAGTGTGTAGTCGCCGATGTGACGATGCACCTCGCGAAGCTTCTCCTCGCTCTGTTGTTCCGTAATCCCCTCGACGGCGAACAGCATCTCCGCAACGTCCTCGACATTGCGGCCACTGCCGTCGCCCAGGCGGTTGATCCGCTCGACGTGGATGAACTCCGTCAGCAGGTCTGTGAGGTATTCGAGCAAGGCGGGCTCGCAGATGCCGATCCCTGACTGAAATCGATCCTGCACCAGGCCCGCAAGCCACAATCGAAGTGGGTGATTTTCCGGCACATGCTTCATGGTCTCGACTCCTTGCGGGCGGTGAAGCCGGCGTATCGCCGTCCGCGGTGTTTCAAGACGGATGTTCCCGCGTCCCAGACAATCGGCGGAAATCCCAGTTAATCGTAGGATTCAATATCGCGCCGGTAAAGACGTTTCACACATTGCGTGCGCCGATAGGATATTATCGGTGGACGTAACCTCAGCCGCCGATATGCGCAGACGATAGGTGCAGCGGATGGAAGAGAAAGCAAACGGACCGCGAGGTTTGTTGAAATAAGAACGAGCGATCTCCAGTACGAACTGCCGCCCGAGCTGATCGCACAGCAGCCGATTCAGCCGCGCGACGCGGCGCGCCTCATGGTGGTGCATCGCGACAGCGGCAACATCGAACACCGCATCTTCAGCGATCTGCCGGAGTATCTTCGCCGGGGTGACTGTCTGATTCTGAACAAGACCCGCGTTCTGCCGGCGCGCTTTACTGCATGGCGTGAGACCGGCGGTCGCATCAGCGGTCTGTTCGTGGGTGAGCCGGCGCAAGGCCGCTGGACAGTGCTGCTCGCCGGCGCGGCGCGCGTGAAAACCGGAGAGCGGCTCAGGCTTGCCGATCCGCGCTGGTCAATGATTCTCGATACTCGCGGCGAGCGAGGAAGGGCCGAGGTGCGGGTGGAACCGGCCGATTCGCCCGGCCTTGTGCTTGAAGCCGTAGGCCGCGCCCCGCTGCCGCCGTACATCAAGCGGGCGGAGGGCGAGCCGGAGGAACTGACCGCGGCCGACCTTCAGGAATACCAGACGGTGTACGCTGACGCGCCAGGCGCCATCGCGGCCCCGACGGCGGGGATGCACTTCACAAAGCCGCTGCTCGACCATCTTGAGCAGGACGTCGGCGTGACGATCGCACACGTTGTGCTGCACGTCGGACTCGGTACATTCCAGCCGGTTGAAGTGGACGATCTTTCGGACCATGTGATGCACAGCGAGTGGTTCGATCTGCCGCAGGCGGAGGCGGTGAAAATCAACACGGCACGCGAGCACGGCGGCAGGGCGGTGGCAGTGGGGACGACTGCCGTGCGCACCATTGAATCGTGCGTGGCCGACAATCGTCTGATTTCGCGTACGGGATGGACGGACCTGCTGATCGCGCCGCCGTACGCCTTCGCCGCGACCGACATGATGATCACCAACTTCCACCTGCCGGGCAGCACGCTGCTGGCGCTGGTCTATGCGTTCGGCGGTAAGGAATTGATGTCGCAGGCGTATGCCCGTGCGATCGAGCGGCGCTATCGCTTCTACAGCTACGGCGACGCCATGTTGATTCTGTAGGAGTGGTTGTTCGATTCAGCGGCCGAAGCGCCGTTCGTTCTCGTAGTATGCTCGCTCCAACTCGGCCATCTTTGTTTCCGCCTGCCGGATGCGATCGCCAAAGCGGCGTTCGAGTTCGTCCTTCTCCGCCGGCACGATCTTCATGTTGCCGCTCTCGATGTAGAGCACGCGTCCCGCTTCATCGACGTAGACGACCGAAGGCACGGCCATGACGCCCTCGCGTTCCTCGATCTTGAAGGTCTCGCCGCGGGCCACGCCGGTGGGCGGCATGGCCTTGCCCTTCAAGTCCAGCGTGCGGACGATCAGTCCGGTCCGCTCGTGGTCGAACGCCGTAAACGCCATCTTCCGAGGCTTGTCGAGGTCTCCCAGCAGCCGGGGCAGCAATCGAGCAAGGCATCGCGGCAGATACGTCGCGGGCGTTCGGATCGGCGGGTTCTCTTTGGGCGGTACGCCGAGCTGGTAGGTCTGGTTGGTCAGCAGGACGTCGCCTTCGCGCAGACCCTCCTCCCATGCGTTCTCAATCGTCTCGGGCCGGCCGCCGTCGGCGGGGATGAGCGTGGTAACACTCTCCTTCCATCGCTCCGATTGCATGTCTTCGCCGACAAACAGGGTGGCCTGCGCCCGTGTCGCGGCTCCGTTCTTGCCGAACGTCCATGTCCGCTCGCGAATCCTGATGCCGGGACGCTTCTTCCAGATGTGTTCGGACTCCTCGATGCGGACGATTCCGACGGGTTCATCGTCCACGCGGATTTCGAGAAACCTGATCGAATTCAGCGATTGCCTGATCCGCTCGGCTGAAAGCTCTTCAAGCCAGTCCTTGCCGCGCTCCAGCGCCGCCGCCATTTCGCTCTCCTCAACCGGATCGACGAGCAACTGCAGCGATCCCAGCACAAGGTAGAAGAGCTTCTCGGCTTCCGCCTTCTGCTCGACAGGTCCGTCGTAGCTCAGCTCGAAATACTGCCGCGGCCGGACTTCGACCATGGCCAGCATCCTCAATCGCTTGGAACCGGCATCGAACATCGACGCCGACAGAATCGCGCCGGGCTTTCCGGCGATTGTCTGAACCTGCTGCGAGAGTATCTCCGCATCGCTTCGATCGAACTCAATCGCGCGGACTTTGCGCGCCAGTCTTCGCTCGATGGAGCGAGTCGTGTCGTCCATCAGGAGCGAAAGCTCAACGATCCTGACGGGGCCGGCTGCTCCGGCCTCAAAGGTGCGCAGAATCGAGATCTTGCCCTCAGTAGAGACTCGCTTCCGATCCAGTTGCCAGTCTTTCGGCGGGCGGAGCGAGACGCCGTAGGTGCCGTCGACGTACTCGGGGCCGAGTTGTTCGGGCACCGGCGGCTTCGCCCCCTCGGCCTGACCGAACACAAGAGCCAGAATGACTGTCGGTACGAGCGCGTTCATAACACGACCTTGCAGAAAACGCCGACTACGAAGCCGGCCACAACTCGGGTCTTGGCATCCACCAGTCCTGATACTCTATCGAGCAGCAGATGTCACGCATGATTTTCATCGCCCTCTCATCGTAGGGCAAAGCGACCAGGTCAATTCGAAACGAGAGGCCGTCATCCGCCCAGGCGCGCGCCGTCAGCACCGCCATGTGCCCCAGATGCCTGACAGTGAGTCGGCCGTCAAGGGGACCGACCTCGATCGGCTGCGGCGGATCCGCTTCCGGCAGCGGGATCAGTACATTGGGCTCGTCAGCTTCTGACGGGATGGGATTCGCTTCGAAGTAAACACTCAGTTCGTAGAGCCCACCCCTCGTCGGGATGCCCACGAAGCTGATTTCGCCGCTTGAGCCGTCTTCGCTGATCAGGACGGGATCGCGAATCCCATCCTGGGTCCACTTCGCCGTCTCCGGCAAACGGAAACGAATCGGGCAGAAGGCGGGCCGCTGATCATTTGGAACCGCCGCGATCTCGAAACGGACACAGATAAGCCACGCAGCGCCGAGACTGCCTCCGAGTGCCAGCGAGATGACAAACAACGCCAGTCCGGGCCGAGCAGCTCTTTCGCCGGAGTGAATCTGCCACATTATGCAGAAGGATATGGCACGCACCCGCACACGGCAACCGGCGGCGCCACCTCATGACAGCGGAGATGCGAGGCACTCAGTGCAGCCATGCATGAAGCAGGCGCAGGGCGATTGCACTGAGCAGTAGCGCGGAGGAAAGTGTGAGAACGGAACGACTCAGTTCGGACGGATTCGACACAGGAGGGATGTAGTCGATATTCGCGGGCGTCTCGATCTCGTCCATCGCGGCGAGCGAAACATGGCCGCACGCGTACTCGACCGCCCGGACGATCAAAGCGGCTTCGAAGACCTCCATGCCGATCGATTGACCGTAGCGGATCAGCTCACGCCGTCGACGCCAATTCAGCGGTCTATCTTCGATCTCGATTCTGACCATCTCGCGGAAGATGCTGCGACAGTTCGCCTTCATCTGCCCCGCGTCGCGGTCTTTGCCCGGCGCTTTCGGCCGAGGGCTGGTCTCTTCGGCTTCGCTCCCCATCGTGTCCCCTCCTATCTAACGGTAGGCCGTGTAATTGACTCAGCCAACCGCCGGCTGGGGGCAGACGGGTCCGATACCGGGTCGGAAAACCTTACTGCTTGTGGTCGAAAAAGTTACGTTGTATCATGCCACCTCGGTGTGCGGGTCGACAGCCAGTATTGTCACACGGAAGTCCGGATGCATCGCGGAAAGGTTTTCCCCAAGGCTTTTGAGAAACTCGGACTTGAACCTCCCATCCTGCGCGCCTGCGCCAAGATGGCGTTCGAGCAGCCCTCGCCGATTCAGAGCGAAATGACGCCGCACATCCTCGAAGGGCGCGATGTCATCGGGCAGGCACGGACCGGAACCGGCAAAACAGCCGCGTTCAGCATGGCTGCCCTGCAGATGATCGACGTCGATCGCGGATTGCAGATGCTGGTGCTTACACCCACGCGCGAGTTGGCCTCGCAGGTATTGGGCGAGATCCGGCGGCTCGCGGAGTTCACCCAGATACGCAGCGTGCCTGTCTACGGCGGTACCCGTATGAAGCAGACGTTTCATGACCTCGGGCGCAAACCGCACGTCGTCGTCGGAACGCCGGGCCGGATTAAAGACATGATGCGCCGCGGTGCTTTGAAGCTCGAAGAACTGCGTTTCGCTATTCTCGATGAAGTGGACCGCATGCTGGATATCGGGTTTCGCGACGATATCCGGGATATCCTCGGTGTCTTGAAGCACCCGCACCAGACCATCTTCGTGTCGGCGACGATCGACGAGGAGATTAATCGCCTCTCGCGCAAGTACATGAACGACCCCGTCGAGGTCAACGTCTCGCGCGATCAGATCACGGTTGGTCAGATCGATCAGTTCTATTGTGCCGTGCGACCCGAACGCAAGTTCGACCTGCTCAAGAACCTCCTTGATAAGGAGCAGCCCAAGCTAGCGATCGTGTTCTGCAATACGAAGCACAGCGTGCGGAAACTCGCCAAGCGACTGCACGCCGTCGGCATCAACGCTCGCGAAATCCACGGCGACCTGGTCCAGCAGAAGCGAGAGAAGGTCATGAGTCGATTCCGCTCGCAGCGTATCAGCGTGCTGGTGGCGACGGACCTGGCCGCGCGCGGAATCGACGTTCG
>NPIF01000049.1_pt2 | contig 12405 bp, 9 predicted proteins | sample 8637461 | NCBI WGS metagenome assembly NPIF01 (sample SAMN07420641, study PRJNA396082) | bioreactor metagenome | isolation source: sample BR12 brine-fed electro-methanogenic bioreactor BR | place: Japan: Kochi | collected 2016-12-09
CCGGAGGGGAATCTGGAACCGGAAGCGGCTCATCCGGTGGCGCAGGTGGTGCCGCAGGAGGAAGTGCGGGCACCGGAAGTGGCGGTGCGACCACAAGCCCCCCTATTCGCCGAGACCCCCTTGTGCTCGATCTCGACGGAGATGGCTTAGAGTTCGTTAACAGGGCAGAAAGCCAAGCAAAATTCGACTTGACAGGCAATCATTTCGCCACCCAAACGGCCTGGCTTAAGGGCGACGACGGCTTTCTCGCATTAGATCAGAACAACGACGGAGTTATCAACGACATCAACGAGCTTTTTGGCAATGCCTCCCAAGGCGGGTTCTCCGAACTGAGTGCCTTCGATGACAATGCCGACGGCCGCATTGATGCCCAGGACTCCATTTACTCCCGCCTAAAAGTCTGGCAGGACATCAGTGGTGACGGCATCAGCCAAGCGGAGGAGCTTCTGTCTCTGGCCGATTTGGATATCCAAAGCATCAGCTTGGAGAAAACAGATCTCACCAATCCCATCACCGATGCTCAGTTGGTCGCGGAAAGTACTTTCAGCCGCTCCGACGGAACGACAGGAAAAGTCGGAGAGGTCCTTTTTGCCACCGACCCTACTTATTCCTCTTATGTCGGCCCGGTTGAAATCAACCAAGAAATCGCTGCACTTCCCAACATCAAAGGTTACGGGCAAATGGCGGACCTGCACGTTGCCATGGCTCTCGACCCAACCCTGAAGGGTTTGGTTTCCCAAACGGTCACCAACCTGGATAACCAAAACTTCCTTGCGTCATTTGAGCAAACTCTTTACCAGTGGGCGGGAGCGACCGGCATCACTTTGGATCAGATCGATCCCAACGCACTTTTGGCAGCCAACAACGGCACCGTCACCTTTGCGCGCGCCGGCGTCACTCTGACCCTTGAGCAATTGGGCGTCATAAAGGCCTATTCCGGCCAGGATGTTCTTCGCATCGGAGATGGCCAGTGGACGACCGACGGCATAACTCAAACGACCGGGGCTCATTACCAGCAGGCATGGGACAGTCTGTATCGCAATCTTTTGGTCAAATACGCGGTAGCCACCGGTCTATTAGACAACTTCCTTCCGGGCCTGAGTTACGATTCTGCCAGCGATTTGATTTCTGTCGGGGTTGACACGAAAGCCGGCGCTACGCAGGTTCACGGGAACCCGTTTTTGAGCCTTTTCGACGCCGACAACCAAGTGGCGGTGACCAAGGCGCTATTGGCCGAGTTGACGCTTCAGGAAATCGACCCAAGTGCCTCCCAATCATTTAAATCTCTCTTCAAAACGTTTATTGGAGTCGGGTTCGCCGATAAGTTTAGCCATCTTTACGAAAACCCGCTTTTCAAAATGCTTGCCGTTGCCAAAACCGGAACAGCTGGAGGCGAATCAATTGATGGTGGATCAGGTGATGACATTCTGATCGCACTTGCTGGAAACGATGTTATCCGGGGACGCGCAGGCAATGACACGGTTGATGGCGGCGATGGAGATGACCAGCTTTACGGGGATGACGGTAACGACAACTTGCTTGGGCAGGTAGGCGCAGACGCTCTTTATGGCGGAAACGGAGACGACCGGCTCCAAGGTGGCGAGGGCAATGACAGTCTTCACGGAGATGATGGTAGCGATGCCTTACTTGGCCAAGAAGGAGCAGATACTCTTCACGGCGGAAACGGAGACGACACGCTGCTCGGTGGCGAGGGCAACGACAGCCTCTACGGCGAGTACGGCAACGACGTGCTCGACGGCGGCGCCGGCAATGACTACCTGTGCGGAGGCGACTACTACAACACCGGTGCCGACCGCTATTTGTTCGGCATCGGCAGCGGCCAGGACACCATCTATGACCGCAACTGGGCCAGCGGCCAGGACGATACGGTGGAGTTTGGCGCCGGCATCAGCGCAGAGGATCTTGAACTCATCAAAGAAGACAGCCACCTGCGCATTGCCATCAAGAGCGCCAGCGACAGCCTGCGCATCAATCGCTGGTTCGATTCCCCGGATTACAAGATCGAGAAGTTCCAGTTCGCCGACGGCTCAGTACTGAGCGCCTCGCAGCTTGAAGCCCGAGGCATCCAGGTGCGAGGCACTGCGGCCAACGAGACGCTGACCGGCTCCTCGATCACCGCGGCTCCCGAAACCCTGCTGGGCGGCGGCGGCGACGACACCCTCTACGGCTACAGCGGCAATGACGTGCTGGAGGGCGAAACCGGCAACGATCGGCTCTACGGCGGCAACGACCAGGATACGCTGCTCGGTGGCGAGGGCAACGACAGCCTCTACGGCGAGTACGGCAACGACGTGCTCGACGGCGGCGCCGGCAATGACTACCTGTGCGGAGGCGACTACTACAACACCGGTGCCGACCGCTATTTGTTCGGCATCGGCAGCGGCCAGGACACCATCTATGACCGCAACTGGGCCAGCGGCCAGGACGACACCGTGGGAATAAGCACGGATTCAAAAAACCTAGTTTTCAGGCAACTCGGAAGTGATTTACAGGTTTCAATTGCAGGGCAACAAGATTCGGTTAAAATCCAAAACTGGTATTCCAGCGCCGATTATCAGATTGAAATTTTCGAGACAGCAGATGGAAGAATGCTTGCCAACACCCAAGTTGAACAACTCATTCAAGCAATGGCATCTTTCACAAATCAAACAGGATTAACCTGGGAGCAAGCCTTAGCCGAAAGACCGGATGACGTTCAAACCGTCCTTGCAGCCCACTGGCAACCAGCAGTTTAAACGCGGAGTTTGTTGGGGATAGGGCCCAGCCGAAGCTGGGTTCTATCTTTGACGCCAGCTCTCTTGACAGCAACTAAGCCTCTCCAAAATTGGGATTTCTGCCCACAGAAACAAAGCCCCCTCGGCGACAGAGGTTGCCGAGGGGGCTTTGTTTTTTAAATTCTACCAAATATTAAATACTTGCTAAAAGTAAATGTCACCGAAATTTCACTATCCACTTAGTGACACTAGCTTTTTGCATTTTGGCGATCTCTAAATGATTGAATTTTCGTAGACGCCAGTGACAGTAACCTTTAGAAGTTCACAGCGAATGCGGTCGAGTCTAACGGAATTGCCGCACCCTGTAAAGCCTCAATCTGAAAAGGTTTGACTGCATGCAACAACTCTTCTAGACTGGCCATTTCAGCCAGTTGTCCGAGAGCACGGCATGCTTCGATCCCTCTTCTTCATCGCGACGTTCTTTCTCTGGACCCTGGCCGTTTTGCTGGTCTCCCTGGCGCTTTCTTTTCGCGGACCCGATTTTCTTTACCGCTGCGGCCGCATCTGGGCCAGAGTGGGGTTGCGCCTGGCCGGGGTCAGAGTCGATTGCCAGGAAGTGCTGCCGCCGGCAACGGCGGAAACCGTCATCTACATGGCCAACCACCAGAGCAACTTCGACATCCTTGCCCTGCTCGCCTGCGTTCGCCGCCCCTTTCGCTGGCTGGCGAAAAAGGAACTGTTCCGCATTCCGCTCTTCGGTGCCGCCATGCGCGCCGCCGGATGTATTGAAGTGGATCGGGCCGACCGCGAAAAGGCGGTGGCGAGCATGGACGAGGCGGTGCGCCGCATCCGGCAAGGAGAATCGGTGATCATCTTTCCCGAAGGGACCCGCTCGCCCGACGTTCGCCTGCTCCCTTTTAAAAAGGGGGGATTCATGACCGCCCTCAAGGCGGGGGTTCCGATCGTTCCCATCGCCATCCGCGGCAGCGGCGCGATTCTGCCCAAACACAGCCTGCGCCTGCGCCCCGGAACCATCAGCGTCACCTTTCTGCCGCCGGTCGCCACCGCCGGGCTGACCCTTGCCGAGCGCGACCGGCTCATGGCGCAGGTGCGCGAGGCTCTGAGCGCCTCCCTGCCCGACGGGGCAGCGGCATGACGAGCACTTCGCGTCCGCTGCAACCCGATGAGGTCCGGCTGATCGCCCTCGGCGGCCTGGGCGAAATCGGCATGAACATGATGGTGCTCGAAAGCGGCGACGACCTGCTGCTGATCGACTGCGGCCTGATGTTCCCCGAAACCTACATGCTCGGCGTCGACCTGGTGCTGCCCGACATCAGCGCCATCGCCGAGCGGGTCGGGCAGCTCCGCGGCCTGGTTCTGACCCATGGCCACGAGGACCACATCGGCGCCATTCCCTACCTGCTGCCCCAACTCGGCTTCCCCCCGATCTACGGCACCGGCCTGACCCTGGGGCTGCTGCGCAACAAGCTCGAAGAGCACGGCCTGCTCGAGCGCACGACCCTGCACCGGGTGGCGATGCACCAAACCGTCAGCCTTGGCGCCTTCGCCGTCGAGTTCTACCGCGCCGCCCATTCCATCGTCGACGGAGCGGGCCTTGCGATCCGCACCCCGGCCGGACTCATCGTGCACAGCGGCGATTTCAAGCTCGACAACACCCCGGTCGACGGCGAGCGCACCGATGTGGCGCGGCTGGCGGCCTTCGGCGACGAGGGCGTGGCGCTGCTGCTGTCCGACTCGACCAACGTCGAGCGCGAGGGGATGACCCTCTCCGAGCGGGTGGTGGGCGAGGCCTTCGCCGAGATTGTGCCCCGCTGCAAAGAACTGGTGCTGGTCTCGACCTTCTCCAGCAACATCCACCGGGTGCAGCAGGCGGTCGATGCGGCGCTGGCCTGCGGGCGCAAGATCGTCCTGCACGGGCGCAGCATGGTGGCCAACTGCGCCATCGCCCGCCAGCTCGGCTATCTGCGCATTCCCGACGAGGCGCTGCTCGACCTGCGCCGGCTGCGCGACTACCGCCGCGACCAGGTGATGGTCGTCACCACCGGCAGCCAGGGCGAACCGCTCTCGGCGCTGGTGCGCATCGCCATGGACGACCACAAGCAGCTCGAGCTCGAACCGGGCGACACGGTGATTCTCTCCTCCAAGTTCATCCCCGGCAACGAGAAGGCGATCAGCAGCCTGATCAACCATCTCTACCGGCGCGGCGCCGAAGTCTTCTACGAGACGACCAGCGAAATCCACGTCTCGGGCCACGCCAGCCAGGAGGAGCTCAAACTGATGTTCGCCCTGACCCGGCCGCGCCACTTCGTGCCGATTCACGGCGAATACCGCCACCTGGTCAAGCACGCTCAGCTCGCCCGCCGCATGGGACTCGGGGTCAACGAGGCCTTCGTGGTCGAAAACGGCATCCCCCTGGTTCTCGGCCCCGACGGCCTGCGCCTGGAGGACCGGGTGGAGACCGGACGGGTGCTGGTCGACGGCAAGGGGGTCGGCGATGTCGGCGCCCTGGAGCTGCGCGACCGCCGCCACCTGGCCAACCACGGCCTGGTCATCGCCATGCTCGGCATCAACCAGAAAAGCGGCGAGATCGTCTTCGGGCCCGAACTGCTCACCCGCGGCTTCGTCCCCGAAGAGGAGAGCCAGGAATTTCTCGCCCGGGCGAGCCAGGCGGTGCGCGAGGTTCTCGGCGAACACAGCCTGGAGGCGATCACCGAGTGGGAGGAGCTGCGGGTCGAGGTGCGCAAGGCGCTGCGCCGCTTCTTCAACCGCACCATCCAGCGCCGGCCGCTGATCGTGCCGGTGATCATGGAACTGTAAATCATCAATACGGGCGCAAGGCCCGAGGCTCCTGGGCCGGCAAGAATTCCCGTGGCCCAGCGCCGCGAGCCGCCCGCCCATCATCAAGGTTTCATATGACTCTCATCCAGGCCCTCTTCCTTGGTCTCATCCAGGGGCTGACCGAATTTCTGCCCGTCTCCTCCTCGGGGCATCTGGCGATCACCCAGCACTTTCTTCCGGGCTTCGAACAGCCAGGAGTTCTGTTCGACGTCATGCTGCACGTGGGGACGATGGTTGCCGTCGTGCTTTTTTTCTGGCGCGAGATCCGAGCCCTGGCGATTGCACCCTTTCGCCGCGGCGGCGATTCGGGAATCCACCGCAAAATGCTGGTTCTGATCCTCGCAGGATCGGTTCCGACCGCCGTCATCGGACTGACCTTCAAGGATTTCTTCGAAGGTCTGTTCGAGAACCTGACGGTGGTTGCGGCCATGCTGCTGGTGACCGGCACCCTGCTTTTCGTCTCGGAGCGTTTTCGCCGCGGCAGCCGCAAGGAGAGCCAACTGACCATCGGCGACGCGCTGCTCACCGGCACGGTGCAGGGGCTGGCGATCATCCCGGGAATCTCCCGCTCGGGTTCGACCATCGCCACGCTGCTGCTCAAGGGGGTCGATGGCGAGACGGCGGCCCGCTTTTCCTTTCTGCTGGCGCTGCCGGCGGTACTCGGCGCGGCGCTGCTCTCCCTCAAGGACATCAGCGGGGTCCCGACGGGCGACCTCCCCCTGTATCTGGCCGGAACCGCCATGGCCTTTGCCGCGGGCTACCTCTCGATCCGTTTTCTGCTGGCGGTGATCCGTCGCCGCCGGCTGTTTGCCTTCGCCCTCTACTGCTGGGTGGCGGGGACGTTTTTCTTGACCTATTCTCTTTGATTTGACGTAGAAATTTATGAACGACGAAGGAAAAAAATCGCTGCGCGACGTGCTGCAAAAGGAGATCGCCGGCTTTATCTGGCTGGCGATCGGTTTGTTTCTGTTGCTGTGCCTGGTCTCCTTCAACAACGCCGACCCGTCCTGGAACACCAGCACCAGACCGGCACAGATCGGCAACCTCGGGGGCATCGTCGGCGCCTACCTGTCCGACGCTCTCTATCAGGCGTTTGGCCTGCCCGCCCTGCTGATCCCGCTTGCCTGCTTTCTGGTCGCCTGGCGCTTGCTCAAGATGCGCGACGTCAGATTCCGCCTCTACAAGGCGGTGGCCTTTATCTGCCTGCTGCTGTCGCTGGCGGGGCTGCTGGCGCTGCGCGTGCGCGAGGTCGCCCTGTTCGGTCAGACCATCAGCGAGGGGGGTGGGGCCGCCGGCCGCATCCTGGTCGACACCCTGGCCGCGCTGGTCAACACCACCGGTGCGGCCATCGTGCTCACGGTCTTCTTTCTGGTATCGCTGATGCTCTCGGCGCGCTTCTCGGTGGTGCTGTTTCTCTCCGGCCGCCTCGATCGCCTGGGCCAGCGCATGGAGGACCGACGCGAACGGCGCGCGGCGAAAAAAGCCCGGAAAGCCCGGGAAAAGGGGGAGCGGCTCGAAAAGGGACCCGTCATCCAGGCGCCCTCGCCCAGGTTCGAGCCGGTGCCGGTGAAGATGAATCCGAAGAAAAAGAGAAAGGATGAGCCCGACCGCCAGGAGCATTTCTCCTTTCTCGAGCCCTCGGGCACCTACCACCGCCCGCCCCTGTCGCTGCTCGACCACGAGGGGGGCGCCGCGCCGCCGGTGGACCGCGAGTCGCTGATGGCCAACGCCCGCCTGCTGGAGAACAAACTCAAGGACTTCGGGGTCGAGGGCGAGGTGGTCGAGGTCAAACCCGGCCCGGTGGTCACCATGTACGAGTTCGCGCCGGCGCCCGGAGTCAAGGTGAACAAGATCGCGGGCCTCTCCGACGACCTCTCGATGGCGCTGCGCGCCATGTCGATCCGCATCGTGGCGCCGATTCCGGGGCGCGGGGTGGTCGGCATCGAGATCCCCAACCGCGACCGCGAAACGGTCTGGCTCAAGGACATCTTCGAAGCCGACGCCTTCCAGAAGGCCGGCGGACGCCTGCCGATGGCGCTCGGCAAAGACATCTTCGGCGGCACCGTGGTCGCCGATCTGGCCAAGATGCCCCACCTGCTGGTGGCCGGCTCCACCGGCAGCGGCAAATCGGTGTCGATCAACACCATGGTGCTCAGCCTCCTCTACCGCGCCACCCCCGAGGACGTGCGCATCATCATGGTCGATCCGAAGATGCTCGAGCTCTCCATCTACGAGGGGATTCCCCACCTGCTGCTGCCGGTGGTGACCAACCCGAAAAAGGCCGCCCTGGCGCTGAACTGGGCGGTGCGCGAAATGGAGCGGCGCTACCGCCTGATGGCCGACAAGGGGGTGCGCAACATCGACGGCTACAACAAGAAGCTCGCCAAAGAAGAGCGCGACAAGGCCGAGCAGAAGGCCCAGGGCGCCCTGGTGGTGGAAAGCGTCGAGGCGAGCGAGGAGGATCTGCCCGAGATCGAGCCGATCGAGGGCGAGGAGCTCGAGCACGGCCACCTGCCCTACATCGTGGTCATCGTCGACGAGCTCGCCGACCTGATGATGGTGGCCGGCCGCGAAATCGAGGAGTCGATCGCGCGCCTCGCCCAGATGGCCCGCGCCGCCGGCATCCACCTGATTCTCGCCACCCAGCGGCCCTCGGTCGATGTCATCACCGGCCTGATCAAGGCCAACTTCCCCACCCGCATCTCCTTCAAGGTCTTCTCGCGCACCGACTCGCGTACCATCCTCGACTCGATGGGGGCCGAGACCCTGCTCGGCATGGGCGACATGCTCTTTCTGCCCCCCGGTACCGGCGCCCTGCAACGGGTGCACGGCGCCTTCGTCAGCGAGATGGAGGTGCAGCGGGTGGTCGAATTTCTGAAAAAGCAGGGCGAGCCCGAGTACGACAAGTCGATTCTCGAAGCCCCGCCCTCGTCGGAGGCAGGCGGCGACGGCGACGACGACGAGATGGACGAGAAGTGGGACGAGGCGCTGGCCCTGGTGGCCGAAACGCGCCAGGCCTCGATCTCCATGCTCCAGCGCCGCCTGCGGGTCGGCTACAACCGCGCCGCCCGCATGATCGAGAAGATGGAGCAGGACGGCATCGTCGGCCCCTCGGACGGCACCAGCAAGCCGCGCGAGGTTTTCATCAACCGCATGGAACCCTGAGGCCGGATACCGGCAAGAAACCGGGAAGGGAAACGATGGCGAACCTGATCAACCGCGACCAGCAGATCGTCGAACTCTGCCTCGCGTCTCTGCACGCCCTGCCCGGCTGCCGGGCCGAGATCACCCCGAGCGATGGCGCCGGCGGCGGGCCCGCCCTGCTCGAGGTGACCGGCTCCTGGGGCGTCTGCCGCTACCGGATTCAGGTCATGCCCCGCTTTACCCCCATGGCCGCCGAACTGACGATCCACCGCCTGCACAACCGGGAGCAAAGCCCGCCGCCGCTGTTGCTGGCCGATTTCGTCTCCGACAACCTGGGCCAGCTGCTGCGCGCTCACGGCGTGCAGTATGTCGACACGGCCGGCAACGCGTCTTTGCGCCAGGCCGCGCTGCTGGTCGAGGTCAGCGGCCGCAAGCGCGCCGGCCGGACGCCCCGCACCAGCCGCGGCTTCACCCCCACGGGCCTGCGCCTGATTCACCTGCTGTTGAAAAAGCCCGAAGCCCTCAACTGGACCTATCGCCGCCTCGGCCAGGAGGCGGGGTTGGCCCTCGGCGCCGTCGGGCCGGTGCTCAAGGAATTGCAGGAGCGCGGTTTTGCCGCGAGCGGCGACCAGGGCAAACTGCAGCTGGTGAACCGCCTCGACCTGTTTCACCGCTGGGAGATCGGCTATCTGGAGCGGCTGCGGCCGAAGTTGCTCCTCGACACCTGCCGCCCGGCCGCCGACATGGAGCTCGGCGCCCTGCCCGACCTGATCCGCCGGCAGGGTCTGCAGGCTCAGGTGCAGATCGGCGGCGACCTCGGCGCCACCCTGGTGGTCGAAGGGAGCCAACCGCGCCAGGCCGTTTTCCACCTCAGGGGCGACCCCCTGGCGATCATGCTGCGCCTGCGCCTGGTTCCCGCCCCGGAAGGCAACATCACCCTGCTCAAGGCCCTCGGTCCGCGCCGGGTCGGCGCGACCGCCGGCGAGCGACTGGCGCTCGCCGACCCCCTGCTGCTGCACGCCGAACTGGTCGGCGCCGGCAACGGCCAGGAGGAGACCGCCCGCGAGATTTTCGCGCGCTATCTCTCGCGCCATCTCGTCCCGCGCGAGGGCGAAGGCGCCTCTCAGGAGAACGCATGAACGCTGATCAGCTCAAGCACCTGCTGACCGCCCTGCAGCAGGGTCATGTCAGCATCGAGGAGGGGATGGAGCGCCTGAGCCGCCTGCCCTTCGAGGATGTCGGCGTGGCGATGATCGACCACCACCGCGAGCTGCGCCAGGGAGCGCCCGAGGTGGTCTTCGGCGCCGGCAAGAGCCTCCCGCAGCTGCTGACCATCGTCACCCGCATGGCCGAGCGCGGCAGCAACATCCTGGTCACCCGCCTCGACCCGGAAAAAGCTTCCCCCCTGCTCGAACGCTTTTCCGCCGGCGAATACGACGCCGACGGGCGCACCTTCAGCCTGGTGCAGAAACCGATCGCGGGCGCCGGCGGCGGCACCATTGCGGTGGTCGCCGCCGGCACCTCCGACCTGCCGGTGGCCCGCGAGGCGGCCATCACCGCCCGGCTGCTCGGCCACCCGGTGGAAGAGCTGGTCGATGTCGGCGTCGCCGGACTGCACCGGCTCTTCGCCCGGGCCGAGGTGCTGCAGCGCGCGGCGGTGATCATCGTCGTGGCCGGCATGGAGGGGGCACTCCCCTCGGTGGTCGGCGGCATGGTCTCCGCCCCGGTCATCGCGGTGCCGACCTCCGTCGGCTACGGCGCCGCCTTCGGCGGGGTGGCGGCCCTGCTCGGCATGCTCAACTCCTGCGCCGGGGGGGTCACCGTGGTCAACATCGACAACGGCTTCGGCGCCGCCTTCGCCGCCCATCGCATCAATCGGCGGGCAAGCTCATGACCACCCTGTTCCTCGATCCCTTCGCCGGCATCGCGGGCGACATGTTCCTCGGCCTGGTGGTCGATCTCGGCGTCGCCCCCGAGGCGCTGCGGGGCGGAATCGCATCCTTATCCCTCGCCGGCTACACCCTCGCCTGGGAGCGCGAAGCGCGCCGCGGCATCACCGGCAGCCGCTGCCGGGTCGAGGTCGGCGGCCAACAGCCGCACCGCACCTGGGCCGACATCGATGCGCTGCTCGCCGCCAGCGCTCTGGCGCCGCCGGTCCGTGAGCTGGCCCGCCGCATTTTCCGCCGCATCGGCATCGCCGAGGGCAAGATCCACGGCGTTCCCCTCGAACGGGTTCATTTTCACGAAATCGGCGCGGTCGACTCGATCGTCGACGTGGTCGGCGCCGCCCTCGCCTGGCAGCTGCTCGGCCAGCCGCGCGTGGTATCCGCGCCCCTGCCCCTGAGCCGCGGGTTCGTCGAGTGCGCCCACGGCACCTTTCCCCTGCCCGCCCCGGCCACCCTCGAAATCCTGCGGGGCTGCCCGGTGACCGACGGCGGCAGCGACCGCGAACTGGTCACCCCCACCGGCGCGGCCATCGTCGCGGAACTGGCCACCTTCGGCCCGCTGCCGGCGATGACCGTCGATCGCACCGGCTACGGGGTCGGCAGCCGCCACCTGGAGGACCGCCCCAACCTGCTGCGCGGCATCCTCGGCGAGGAAGACGCGGCGGCCGCCAACGACCGGGTCGAGGTGCTCGAGACCCACCTCGACGACGCCAACCCCGAGTGGCTCGGCGCGCTGCTGGACGATCTGCTGCAGGCGGGCGCCCTCGACGTGGCCTATGCTCCCCTGCAGATGAAGAAGAACCGTCCCGGCGTGCGCGTCACCGTCATCGCCCCCCTCGGCCGGGGCGACCACCTCGCCCGCACCCTGCTGCGCGCCAGCAGCGCCATCGGGGTGCGCCGCCAGGTCTGGGAGCGCTTCAAGCTCGCCCGGGAAACCACCGAGATCGACACCGAAATCGGCCGCGCCCGGGTCAAGCTGTTGCGCGATGGCGAAACCCTGTTGCGGATCACCCCCGAGTTCGAGAGCTGCCGCCGGCTGGCGCAGTCGAGCGGACGCCCCCTGCCCGAGGTCTACCGCCTGGTGGAACGGGCGGCCGACAGCCTTTTCCCCGCATCGTCCCCCCAATGCCCTGTGGTTCGCCCATGAAGCGTTTCGTTCTCTTTCTTTCGAGCAATGCCGGTCTCGGCTATGCTCCCTGGGCCCCGGGCACCTTCGGCACCCTGGCGGGGATCCCCGCCTTCTGGCTCCTCGCCCGGCTGCCGGCGCCGCTCTACGCGCTGACCTGGGCGGCGCTCTTCTGCCTGGCCTGCTGGGCCGCCGGAGAGGCCGGCCGGATCTACAACGTCACCGACGATCGCCGCATCGTCATCGACGAGCTGGCGGGCTACCTCGTGACCGTGGCCTTTCTCCCCTTTTCCTGGCCGGCGGCGCTGCTCGGCTTTTTCCTCTTCCGGTTTTTCGACGTGGTCAAAGTCTGGCCGGCCTCGTGGTTCGACCGCGAGATGAAAAACGGCGTCGGCGTCGTCCTCGACGACGTGGCCGCAGGCGTTTACGGAGCCATCGCCCTGCGTCTGTGCCTGATGTTGCTGGACAAATAAACTCAGTGTTTTTCACCACGAGGCCCCCAAGGAAAGCAAACCTGTTTTAACGGATTGGCGCTGAGGAGGAGAGGACGGAGAGGAAAACCAAAGTTTTTCGGTAACGATTCAGCTCAGGGGCT
>NPIF01006205.1_pt1 | contig 12401 bp, 14 predicted proteins | sample 8637461 | NCBI WGS metagenome assembly NPIF01 (sample SAMN07420641, study PRJNA396082) | bioreactor metagenome | isolation source: sample BR12 brine-fed electro-methanogenic bioreactor BR | place: Japan: Kochi | collected 2016-12-09
GTTCTCGGACGTGCGAACCCACCATTTTAACCGATCCGCCGCGCGTCCCAAACGGCTCCGACATGCGAAACGCTGAGAGACTCAGAATCGTGCTGATACCGAGCATTCTTCTGCGGGTTGAGATTCTCGTCCGTTCTCGCGATAATTCTAATAAGCGGTCCCGCCTGCCGGGGCCCGAGACTTCGGGGGGTGAACCGGCTCTTCTCGGCTCGCCGAGACCGGCCTGTATCGCTCCTTACCCGCCGCGGCGGCGGATCCCCCTGCGGACCACGACGCCGCCAGAGTTCCATTGACATGACCCGTGGTCGCACTAAACTGATAGATTCGGCGCACGCTGGACGTAAGCTCGGTCCGCCCGCACGCGGCACCGGACGCCGTCCGCGCCGTCGAGTCGCCCGAGGGAATGCCGTGAAGATGCATCGAATGACAATCCGCGTGGCGTTGGCTTGTGTTCTGGGTTGCGGCGCAATGAGCGCCTTCGCTCAACCGCACCCCAGTGTGACACCCGAATCCTGGGAGCTGAACTTCCGCCCCGGCGAGCCGATGCGCATCGAGGTGGACACCGGCGACGGTCCGCAGGTGTACTGGTACATGCTTTACACGGTCATCAACGAAACCGGCGAAGACGTGAACTTTCATCCGGAGATCACGCGCGTCAGCGAGATTGACAACGACACGCCGACGTCCGAGGCGATCGCGAATCCGAAGAGCGCGCCCAAGCTGATCTCCGAGATTTCGCTCGTCCCGCACCCCAAGGTATTCGAGGCGATCAAGAAGCGGCACGAAAAGACCTACCCCTTCCTGGTCTCGCCCATCAAGGCGATCGGCAAGCTGCGACAGGGCAAGGACTATGCGGTTTCCAGCGTGGCCATCTTCAAAGAGCTGGACCCGCGCGTCAGCAAGTTTACGATTTACGTCAGCGGCCTCTCCGGAGAGACGAAGACGATTCCGAATCCGAAGTACGATCCCAAGAATGCGAAGAAGACGGAGCCGGGCGAACCCGATGACAATCCGCAGTTCTTCGTGCTTCGGAAGACACTGGCGATGCCCTATACCATCCCGGGCGACGCAAAGACCAGCCGATACGCCAAGCCGGTGCTCGGCAAACTGTCATGGGTCATGCGCTGACCCGAAAAGTGCATCGCACCGCCGACGCCACGGCGAAAGAGCAGGGGGCGACGGCGTGCCGCAGCGGGTGGAACGGACAAGTAACTGAAAGCGTTTTAGAGGATACGCAGACATGGCACATAAAAAGGGACAAGGCTCGAGTCGCAACGGGCGCGACAGCAGAGCGCAATTCCGTGGCGTGAAACGATACGACGGGCAGATGGTCACATGCGGCACCATTCTGGTTCGCCAGTGCGGGACGCCCTTCAAGCCGGGCCTGTACGTCGGCAAGGGCCGCGACGACACTCTGTTCGCCCTCCGGGACGGCAAGGTCGTCTTCAAGAACAACCGCATTTCCATCGAACCGATTGCCACGGACAATTGACGAATGCACTCGCAGCGGCCGGGATCGTATCGAGAATCCCGGCCGCCGCGATTTCCGCGCCGCCCGTTCGGGCAGACGTTTCCTCACTTGGTTCTGAAATCGGCTACGACAGGCATCGGCCCTCGCTTGATGTCACACGAACGCTCATGCCCGCAAGACGGCACCCCGCCCGGAGACTTCCAGACCCATGATCTTCGTCGATGAAGCCGAAATCTGCGTTCGATCAGGCAAAGGCGGCGACGGCTGCGTCAGCTTCCGCCGGGAGAAGCGCGTGCCAAAAGGCGGGCCGGACGGCGGTGACGGCGGCGACGGCGGCAGTGTCTATCTCCAGGTCGATCCGCAGATGTCCACGCTCTACGACTTCGTCGGCAAGCACCATTGGACCGCGACGAACGGCCAGCCCGGATTGGGCCGCAACTGCTCCGGCAAGAAGGGCACGGATGAGATCGTTCGCGTCCCGGCGGGCACGCTCGTCTATGACAAGGAGAACGGCATCCTGCTGAAGGATCTCGTCGAAGACGGAATGAAGGTGCGCGTCGCCGCCGGCGGCAAGGGCGGACGAGGCAACGCCCGCTTCGCAACGCCCACGCATCAGACGCCGCGCGAGTTCGAAGCAGGCACGCCCGGCGAGGAACGCTGGCTGCGGCTCGAATTGAAACTGATCGCGGACGCCGGTGTCGTCGGTTTGCCCAACGCCGGCAAGAGCACGCTGCTCAGCCGAATCACGCGGGCCAAGCCCAAGATCGCCGACTATCCCTTCACAACATTGGTCCCCAACCTCGGCATCGTCGCCCTCTCGGGCTATCGAAGATTCGTCATCGCGGACGTGCCCGGCCTCATCCCGGGGGCGCATGAAGGCGCGGGGCTCGGCGATCAGTTCCTGCGGCACATTGAGCGCACGCGTGTCATCCTGCATCTCGTCGATCTGTTTCCGCTTGAGGGACAACCCACGCCTGTTGAAGCCTATCGCATCATTCGCGAGGAGCTGGAGAAGTACAGCCCGAGGCTCGCAAGCAAGCCGGAGATCATCGTCGCCAACAAGCTCGATCTCGCCGGCCGGAGCGATCCGCCCGAACTTGAAGCGCTCCGGCGCGAACTCGACGCGGATGTCATGGGGATTTCGGCCGTCAGCGGCATGGGGCTGGAAGACGTCACGAATCGCCTGTGGGACGTCATCGAAGAACAAAAAACCGCCGAATCGACGCAGGCCGACGTGCAGCGTATCGAGTAATCGCGGGCCTGCGGACGATACTCTTTTCATGAGGGCGACGGGATCATACCATCCGACCCGAACAGGATATTTCACAGGATTCGTGCCACCGCCGCGACCCTCGTACGGCATCACCCGATCAGGGAAACACCCCAATTGCGCGGATGATCATGCTGCGCCAGTTGAATCGGCGCGTGTGAATTCGCATAATGGCGGTTGCGCACAGGGATGTGGTCGCGACTATTCTGCGGGAGGGATCGACCCATGAGCTTCTCCTTCGGCGCACACTGCGACGATTTTCACATATCAACGCGGTTGTTTCTCAAGCTCGAACTCAGCCTCGAGCGGGAGACGGTGCTGCACTTTCTCGACAGCGTCAAGCGCGAGTACCCCGCGATGCGCAAACTGCGCCGTCGAGACGACGGTTCGATCGTGCTCGAGGAAGATGAAGTCGAAGGCGTCTCGCGCCGCTGGATGCGACTGGACGATGCAGCGATCCGTCTCGGCGACCACAATCCCGCTCGCATCGAGCAGGCCGAGACGTTCGGCCGCCGTGCGCTGGAGAAAGCGCCGTACCACCTCACGCTCGGCGAGCTCGATTACGATCATCTCGAAGTCGTGTACGGATTTGATCTCGACTATCGCGGCAACCACGATCAGCTTGTGGCCGATACGCTGTACTCGGACGGGCCGCTGGCAGGTTTGTTCGCACACGAAACCGCCCGGCATGCGATCGACGCGCAACCGTTCGTCGGCGTCGCCGTGAGTGATACCTGTGACACCCAGGTCTATGTCGAGATCAAGAGCCGGACGTCGACCTACGAGGTGCGCACCGGTTTCTACGAGCCCCAGCCGTTGAGCGTATACCTGACGGTGCGACGATACTGGGGCTTCGCCGAAGACAACTCGCTGCTGGACGTTCACCACGATCTTTCGGTCAAGGCGGCGGAATGGGCGATCGACCGCGTGGTGCCGCTCGTCGTCAACCCATTGGCTCAGGCGATCGCTTCGCGACGTTAGCCCGAGCCGCCGCACAGCGCGACTCGCCGCACTGAGGGAAACCCTCGCAACTGATGCACAGTCACTTCGCAGACCGCATCTTCCTGCCGATTCTGCTGCTCGCCGCGATCAGCGCATTCACGATCGCTTTCGCATCGACGTCGAGCCTTGAAACGTGCTGGGACGAAGCGATCGACATTGAGATCGCCCAGGGACTGCGCGCACATCCGCTAAGTGGTGAAAAGCCCGCACTCGACGCGTCGCAGATGCGCCTGCCGATGTACGTCAATGCCGTCGCCTTCGCGATCAGCGGCAGTGACAGCCTGCGGACCGCCCGCATTGTAAGCCTGATCGTCGGCGCGCTGGCCGTTGTCGGCACTGGATTGCTCGGCCGGCGGTTATTCGATGCGGCCGTCGGCGCCGTCGCCGCGGTCCTCGTCGCCCTGTCTCCCTACTTCCTCTCGTTCGCACGCATTGCGATGACGGAAGGCGACGTGTTCTTCGCGTGCGCCGTCGTGTGGACGCTGTGGGCGTTTCATCGCTATCTGCTAAAGCCGACGCCGACAACATGGCTGGTCGCGGCGATCCTGCTCGGACTCACGCTTGGCGCCAAGACGTTCGGCCTCTGGCTGTTCGCGGCCCTGCCGATTCTGGCAATCTTCGAACGCGGGCCGAGCACCGACCTTGCGGGAACACGACCGGAACTGCGCCGCCTCAGCATCGCATTGATCGCCTGCGCCGCCGCCGTGCCGATCGTGGTTGTTATCGCACAGTTCTCCTCGCTTGCCGCGACCATCGGCTGGGGAGTTCTCGTCAGCATCTGGCTGATTGCCATCGCCTGCGCGCTGATGTGTCGCAGTCTGTCACGCAGCCGTGCCGTGCGGCTGGCGGGCATGTTCGCGCTGGCCGTTACGACCTGGGCGGCTCTGATGCCGGCTCACCTAATGCAGGCAGAGATCGCGCGATCCCTCGGCCGCCGACTACTCGGATGGGACAACCAGGCCCCGCTCGCGCTGCTGGCGGACCATCTGCGGCTGTATGGCGGCATCCTCTGGATAAAGCTCACGATCCCGCTCGGCGTCGTAACGTCGTTCGGCCTTCTCTTCGGCATCACGCAATGCCTCAGCCGGATCGAATGGCGGTTCTGCGTCATCCCGACGGTTTTGTTCATCGCGGCTTTAGGCCTGCTGCCGCTGCGGCAGACGTTCTATCTCATGGGGGTATACCCTCTGCTGATGATCGCCACGGCCGCCATGTTTGTGCAGATCGGCCGCTGGGCACGCGGTCTCGCCCCTGCCGCACGATCGATATGGACCGTTGCCGCAGCCCTGATGCTGATGCATCTGGGTTATACGGCGTGGCGCGAATACCCCTGGTACCATCTCGCGGGATATCACGTGATCGGCGAGCGCTGGCTGGGGGCGGAATCGCGCGGGTACCGCAACGTCATCCAGACGCCCAGCGACGGCGTCGAATCGCTCATCCGCTGGTGCGTCGATTCTCAGGAAGTCAGGCCCGGCGCGAAGGTCGTCAGTTTCCTCTGGGAAGACATGCCGGGGCACATCGTCGACGGCGTCCTGCCCGAAAACCCGCGGTTTTCGCTGATTCGCAGGGGTTTGACGCGCGACAGCGACGTCATGCCGCCGCCACCGGACTGGCACAACGCCGACTTCATCCTGCTGCACATCAACAACTTCCTGGGCTACGGCGACCGCCCCCCTGACGCACCTGATCTCGACACACTGGAGCGCTCGTTCGAGATCGCCCACACGGTTCGGCGGGACGATCTCGCCGTGGGCTGGGTCTTTCGCCGTCGCTCGTAACACGAGACTCTGCGAAACCCGGCAGGCGGTGCATCCAGAAAAGCCCTGTCTGGCTTGACTTTTCTGATACACCCACTCAAAAAACCCTTGAAAACAGGGCCTTTTCGCTTTGTTTTCCCGGCGGGTGGTCGTATGATTCCCGCCCAGCAGGCGGCAACGTGCCGCCGGCAAGCAAGGATGGTCAACATGCAATTGAAGGAGCCTGTCATGGCGAAACCGAAGAGCTTGAGCAAGTCGGCCCTCATCAGCCATCTTGCCGAGAAGAACGACATGACGCGCAAGCAGGTCGTGGAGTTCATGGATACCCTCGTGCAAACGGCCTACAAAGAGGCGAAGAACGGCTTCACGCTACCCGGCGTCGGCAAACTCGTCCTCGTCAAGCGCAAGGCGCGCATGGGCCGCAATCCCGCGACCGGCGAAAAGATCAAGATCCCGGCGAAGAAGGTCGTGAAGTTCCGCATCGCCAAGGCCGCCAAGGACGCGATCCTGCCCGGCAAGAAGTAAGCACGTACGATACGCGTGCCGCGCGGCAGCGTCCGCTTGATGCCAAGCCCGCGACACCCGCAAAAGCGCCAACGGCAACAACGCCGAAACAAATGCTTACTATGACGAACGCCTCGCAAGGAGCCTTCCTTGTGAGGCGTTTTGTTGCGCGACCGGCTTCCGGGAGCATTGCCATCGGTCTACACGATCATCGCTCATCTTCGTCGCGGTGCTCGCCAAACTGGATTTCGACCGGCCCGACTGCGTCAACAAACCGACATCGCTGGCGGATGGAGGTCGCCAGCAATTGAAGGTAACGCGCTCGCGGCACGTCGATCGCGCCGAATCGCTTGAGGTGAGGCGTCATGACCTGGACATCCAGCAGCGAGAAACTCCGCTGTCGCATCCGCTCCACCAACGCGACGAGTGCCACCTTGCTGGCGTTGGTCTCCTGGAAGAACATGCTCTCGCCGAAGAAAGCACCGCCGATCACCACTCCGTAGAGGCCGCCCGCGAGTTGATCGCCGCGCCATGCCTCCACGCTGTGCGCCAACCCCAACTCGTTGAGCACGCAATAGGCCCGAACGATCTCATCCGTGATCCACGTTCCCTCGCTCCGATCAGCGCAGGAACGCATGACCCGCTCGAAGGCCGTGCTGATGCGAATCTCAAACCGGCCGCTGCGACAAAGCTGCCCGAGGTTCCTGGAGACGTGGAAGCGGTCCAACGGCAGGATCGCGCGCGGGTCGGGCGAGAACCAGTGCAACTCATCGTCCACACCCATCGGGAAAACCCCCTGTGCGTAGGCGGAAATCAACAATTCCGGCGTCAATTCCAAGACTTATCACTCCTGCCGCATATCTGAGGCCGCTGTTTCATTCGATTCTCGCATCCCCTCTGGTAGAATGGAAGCCGTTACGGCCTCAACGCCGCTTTGCCGCCCGCTTGTGGCGCAGGGCGATCGGCCGCGGTGCGTCAGGGAGGAAGAAAGATGAAGCCGAACCGACGTCTGGCGGGTGCATGTGTCATTCTCGCCGCATTCTGCACGCTCTTCGTTTGCCGGCGTGCCGCCGCTCAGGAATTTCGCGAAGAGCCCGGCACCGCCCTGCCGCCCTATTCGCGAATCGACATCCTCGGGCCCGAAGACGTGATTCCGCAGGTTGACATCGAACTGGTCGACAACGGCCTGCCGAACATCATGATCACGGGCTACTGGCCCCCGACCAACGAGATGATTCGACACTTCAGCCGGAGCCCGGTCCAGAATCCGGAAGGCTGGGTCGGAGAGAACTGGGAAGGTCGAGGCTACAACATCTATGCGTTCTTTCCCGAATTCCCCAACGGCGTCGGCAAAGGCGTCGGAGATTTCGAGGTCGACTACCAGGACACGTCGCACGACTGGTGGCAGATCGTCACGATCGTGCGCCCGGTCGCGCTGATAACCTTCAGCCGCTCAGGTCCGGATGACGCGTGGATCATCGAGGGCGGCAATCGCAACTACACCCTCAATGCGTGGACCGATGACTATCTCGCGCCGCTCAAGCCGACGCCGAATCTGCCGATCGCGGGTGAGCTGCCGGGCAGGGAGCGCGACACCTCCCTGCCGAAGTTCGAGATCTTTGACGCCGTCGCCGCGTCCGCCGCAAACGTGACGCCCATCATCACCGAAATCGACGACAGCGCCTTTCTGTCGAACTACATCGGCTACCACGGCAACTGGTACAAGGCTCGCCACAACACTCTGGACGATCCCTACCCCTGCGTGGGGGCGGGCCACATCCACGTCGGCTACGGGATGGATCTGGCGGACGCCGTACTGGCGACGGAAGTCACCCTGCGGACATACCTGAGTGTCGTTGATGAGCGTCTGTTCGTGCTCGGAGACATGAACTGCGACTACAAGGTGACGCTCGAAGACATCGGGCCGTTTGTCTCGGCGCTGCTCGACCCGGCGGCATTCGACCTCGAATACCCCTACTGCGGCACCGATCGAGCCGACTTAAACGGCGACGGCAATACCGACGGCCGCGATCTTCAGGCGTTTACACTCAAACTGCGGCCCGACTGCAACCGCAACGGCATCCCCGATGATCGAGAGGTCGCCCAGGGCCTCGTGGACGACTGCAACGCGAACGGCATCCCCGATTCATGCGATCTTGACGACGGCACCGACACCGACTGCAACGAAAACGGGATTCTCGACGCGTGCGACATCGCTGCGGGCGCGCCGGACGCGAACGGCAACGGGCGCCCTGATGAATGTGACGACCGTATGGCCCCGACGCCCGACCCGATGACGTGGGAGGTGCCGCCCGGCGCGAATTCGACCACGTCGATGATCATGACCGCGACGGAGGCCGATGATCCGCATGGCGTCGAATACCTGTTCGCAACCGGATCAGGTTCAGCGCTGAGTCCGTGGCGTGACAGTCGAACGTTCATCCACAGCGGCCTCGGCAGGAATTTTCCCTATTCGTACAAGGTGAAAGCCCGCGACAAGTCCCCGCAGCAGAACGAAACCGCCTATTCGGCCACGACTTGGGGTGCGACGGCCATCGAAACACCGACCGGCCTGAGCGTCACGAATATCGCCCAGACATCCCTCACGCTCACGGCGCAGGGGACGTTCTCGAATCTGAGCTTCGGCGATTCCGGGCTGTACTTCGAGATGACGCCCGACGTGCCGGGCAGCGGCGCGAATCAGTGGACGTCCGGCACGTCGAGCAAGTCGATCAATGTCACGGGGTTGACACCGGGAACCGAATACACGTTCCGGGTCAAGGCCCGCAACTACTTCGGAGCCGATGAAACGCCGTTTACCTCGCCGGTGGTCGTCACGACGGCCTCGCCCTGACGACGCCGGAACGGGCGCATCGCGGCCTGCTCTTCAGTCGCGCTGCTCTGCCGTGAAGTAGTCTCGCGCCAGCACCGCGTAGAGGATATGGTCGATGTATCGGCCGTTGCGGAAGCAGTACTCCCGCTGAACACCCTCTCGCGCGAAGCCCGCCCGCTCGTACGCTCGAATGCCCGCCTCGTTGTCCGCCATCACGCCGAGTTCGACGCGGTTGAGATTCAGCGTCTCGAACGCGTAGCGCAGCATGAGTTTCGTCACGTCGCCGCCGTATCCCCGGCCGCGATGGTCCGGCTCGCCGATGAACAGGCCGAAAGTCGCACAGCGATCGCGCCATTGAATCCGATTGAACCCGCACACGCCGATGTGCCGGTCGTCGCTTCGCAGCACGATGGCAAGATGGACCTGGTCCGGGCTCTTTCCGGTTGATTCGATGAATTCGCGTTCCGCCTTCTCCGTCATCGGCAGGTACGGGCCCGCGAGCATCTCGCGCGTGCCGGGATCGTTGATCCAGCGGCACAGGCGCGGCAGGTCGTCCATTGCCAGCGGCCGCAGATAGACCCGATCTCCGGAAAGAAACACAACCGGCTTGTCATTCTCACTACTCATGTGCGCTGACCACTGCCAAGAGAGGGCTGCGTGCAAAAAAACACATCGGGCCCGCACTCCAGCCGCGGACACTTCGTCATTTCAGGAATAACGCCGTCAGATAATGAGTCGGGCGAAACGCATCAGGTCGGAAACGAGATCGAAACCGGCGCCGATCGTTGAGACGGCCTGCGAGCCCTCGCCATAGGCACCCGTCAGCGTGCTCAGCGAGATGCCGGTGCCGACCAGATCCGTCAGATCGCGGACGCATGTAGCCGTACTCAGCAAGGCGCCTGCCCCCAGCCAGAGACTCACGACCTTCACCGTCCGTACCATCCGTCTGTTCATGGCATGCGGCTCCTGTCGAATTGAGAACCGACACAACGTGCGAGTCCTTCGCACGCGAGCCAAGTCGCGGCTTCCTCTTAGTGCCAAACGACCGACATGTCAACATTATCCCGGTTGAACCCTCGTTGCGGACCCGAATCGTGGCTTCGCGATTTGCTGCGGCACCGACGGCGCAAAAAAGGACCGGCGCTCATCGATACTCAGCATCGACGAGCGCCGGCGGTATGAAGCAAAGCAATCGGCCTGCTTCGTCTCACCCGAGCAGCTTCAGCCGCATCGGGCGACGGAACATCCCGGATTACCAGGCGCTGTAGTTCTTGCGCGCGGCGTAGCTGCGCGTGCGCGAGGTCCGGCGGACGTTCGAGCGGTTCGTGGTGCGGCGAGCGGTCGACCGCGTGCTCTTGCGACCGTAGGACTTGGTCGTCGGGCTCTTGCGGGTGCCGCCGGTGGTGCGAGCGGCGACGGGCTTGCGATAGCTCTTGTAGCCCTTGTAGTTGTTGAAGTTCGTGACGGTGAAGTCCTTGGTGATCCAGTTGTAACCGCCGAAGCCCCAGGTCTGCCACTTCTTGCTCCACTGGCGGAGTTCGGTGACGAGCCGCGTGGCTTCGTTCTTCAGGAACTTCTTCTCGGCGCTGTTGTTCGAGACGTGATATCGTCTCTTGAATCGGTTGTACAGCGACTGCTTTCGCTTGATGTCCGCTGTAAAGCTCGCCTTCGTGATGTTGCCATTCTTATTGAAAGCCATTTTTCATCCTTTCGAGATAGTCGACTTCCCCCCTGGTCCCAGTACCAGGGCTTGCCACCGTCGTCGGCAACACGACATGGCGAGTTAACATACGGCTTGAGGACAATTACCGCGGAATCGGTGAGCCAAGCTGAACACATGGCGAGAATTGATACGCCAAGACCACATAACTCAGTCCAAAATAAAGAGTTACGAGATCTGTCGGTCGTCATCGCCGCCGATTCAGTCCGCTTCCAGTGTAAGAAAGTTTTTGAAGAAAATCGGCGACGCGCGCGTCGTCGCAGGTACTTCTGGAGTGTGCATGCCTGCCGGTCTGAAGGTCGGCGCGATTCGCTTGCGGCAATCGGGCGCGTCATGTGACGCGCGCTTCGGCGCGGCTGCGAAAGGACGAGAGCACTTCGTAAGGAATCCTCGTGCGGCAGAATCCCGCGCCGCGCAACGAGCCGCCCATGAGCGAATGAAAGTCGGATCCGCCCGTGATCGCCAGCCTGTATCGCCGCGCGATTGCTTCGTACAGTCGAATCTGATCCAAACGATGGTCGGGGTGGTACACTTCGACCGCGTCGAGGCCGGCATCACGCAATCGCCCCACGAGCGTTTCGAGTTCGAGGTGCGAGGCATAGCCCAGGTGCGCAGGATGCGCGAGCGACGCGACGCCTCCGGCCGCCCGAATCCCCGCGATCACGTCGCCTGCAGCGGGCAGTTCGCGGCGTACCCATGCGGCCGCGCCGTCAGCCAGATAACAATTGAAGGCCTGCCGGTGCGTTGAGACCACGCCCTTGCGAACGAGACACTCGGCGATGTGAGGGCGGCCGACATGGCCGCGTTCCGCCGGCACGCGCAGATCATCGTCGTTCAACACTATGCCAAGTTTTCGCAGGTTGTCGATGATGGCGGCGTTTCGGCGGGTCCGTGATTCGCGCAGGCGTTCAAGCAGCCTCTGTATTTCGACGGAGGACGGATCGATGAAGTAGCCAAGGATGTCTAGTGTGCCTCGGACGTGGGCTGCAGGAAGCTCTATCCCGGTTACGAACTCGATACCCAGGGCGGCCGCCGCGGCCGCCGCCTCGGCCAGCCCCGCCGTCGTCTCGTGATCCGTCAACGCGACTGCCGACAGGTGTCGGGCCTGCGCCATTTCGATAACCCTGGCGGGAGGATAAACGCCGTCGGATGCGGTTGAGTGCAGGTGCAGGTCAATCCATCGTTTCTCGTACTTCGTCATTCGTCCTCATCGCTGCGGCCACAGCTGCGATCGCGGGCCTCATCCGGCGTTCCTCACATTTTCTCGAGTTTCGGTGGATCGCCCAGTCAAAAAGCCCACGGCCCCATGCGACCGTGGGCTTGACGTTTGACGCTGACGCGACCATCCGTGCGAGGGGGTTAGCGATCGCGTGAGACTACGAGATGATGCCGAGTTTCTTGAGTTCAGTCGCGAGCTGCGACACGCACTCTTCCAGCTTCTTCTCGGTGGTCTTGAGCACGATCTCCGGCTTCTCGGGCGCTTCGTAGGGATCGCTGATGCCCGTGAAGTTCGGGATTTCGCCGGCACGAGCCTTTTTGTAGAGGCCCTTGGGGTCGCGCTTCTCGCATTCTTCGACCGGCGTGTCAACGAAGACCTCGATGAACGGCAGCTTTGCTTCTTCGTGCAGCTTGCGGACCTTGTCGCGGTCGGCCTTGTAGGGACTCACAAACGACGTGATGCTGATGATGCCCGCGTCGGCAAACAGCTTGGTGACTTCGCCGATGCGGCGGATGTTCTCCTCGCGGTCCTCCGCGGAGAAGCCCAGGTTCTTGTTCAAACCGTGGCGGATGTTGTCGCCGTCCAGCACGTAGGCCATGCGCCCCTGCTCGATCAGTGCGTG
>NPIF01013044.1_pt1 | contig 12373 bp, 6 predicted proteins | sample 8637461 | NCBI WGS metagenome assembly NPIF01 (sample SAMN07420641, study PRJNA396082) | bioreactor metagenome | isolation source: sample BR12 brine-fed electro-methanogenic bioreactor BR | place: Japan: Kochi | collected 2016-12-09
CTTGCCGACTCGATCGCGCAGCCGGGAGGCGATGGTGTCGCGCGGGCCGAACGGCTCGAACTCGATCGCCGTGATGACGTCGCCGACCTGCAAGGCCATCGGCCCGGTCGCGGCGGGCGATTCCGGCAGCACCTCCAGAATCTCGAAGCCCTCGGCGACGCGCCGATGCCGCGTGCCGATGCGGCCCAGTTGTCTGCGATCGGGCGCGTCGGGGTCGCGATCATATACGCCGAGGTGCGACGCGTTCAGCTCGCCGAGCATCCGCATGGCGACGTAGTTGAACTCATCCGCCCGGCGGGTCTTGCGGGCGAGGTCGTGGTACCTGGCCGTCAGGGCGGGCCAGTCGAGCCCCTTCATGTCGGGATGGTAGAACTGCTCGCCGAGGACACGGGCCATGTTGATGAACTTGCGGCCCGCCTGCTCGCGGAGGTCGATCCGCATGGTGCCGTCGATGTCGATGTATTCCATCTTGCCGCCGTCGGGCGGGACCGTCGCGGCCCGGCTGCCCTTGACCACGACGACCTTGTCGCCGGTGAGGCTGACGCCCATGACCGACGCGCTGTCGCCGAGGCGTTTGCGTTTCTTGCCGTCCCACTGGACGGAGTAGAGACCGGCCTCGTCGAAGCTGGCGGAGAAGATGTAGCGGTCGCCGGAGGGCGTGAGTTCGAGGTTGGTCTCGTTGCCGTTGTAGGAGGTGACGCGGCGCAGACGGAGATAGGCGTCGTCGAGACGAAGGTCAGGTGATTTCTCCGCATCTTTCTTCTCGGCCTCGTCGCCTTTTTGCTCTTCGCCGTCCTCGTCCGTGTCCTTTTTCGCCTTGTCGTCGGCGTCGTCCTTCGACTTCTTCTTGCCGCCCTTCTTCTTGTCCTTCTTGTCCGCCCCGAGCGGCTTGCGCTTCTTCGCCGCCTTGGCGGCCTCCTCGTAGTAATCCTTCAACTCCTTGGGCGTGTACGATTCGAGGTCGGGGTCGAGATAGACCATCCAGACGTCGTACTCCTCGTTCACGCGTTCGGAGATGAAGGCGAGGATGCGGCCGTCCGCCGACCAGCGCGGGCTGTAGTCGTTGTCAGGGTGCCGCGTGATGTTGACCGGCGGCGAGGAAGCGTCGGCGGGTACGATCCAGATGTCGGCGTTAAAGTTGAGATCGGTCTGCTGGTACGCGATCAGGCGGCTGTCGGGCGACCATCGCCAGTCGAGACCGGCGTCCCAGCCCTCGACGAGCCGGCGCGTCTCGTTCGTCGCGAGATCGAGGATCATCAGGTCGCCGAGGTTGCGGCGGAAGGCGAGATGTTTGCCGTCGGGCGAAGGACTCGGGGCGCGGTCGTTGTCCGTCCCGACGACCAGCGGGGCGATATCGAACTTGACGGCATCGTGCCAGCGCGAAGCGTCCTTCTCCTTGGGCGTCTTGTCGTCGGCCTCTTCTACCTTGTCAGCATTCTCTTCATCAGCCGGCGCGGAGGTGGTCGTGCTTTGCGTCGTGGCGGGCTGAGTTGCGGCCGGCTGCGTCGTCGCCTCGGCGTCGCTCTTGCCTTCAGGTTCCGGAGGCGTCGTGGCTTCCTTGAACGCCTTCTTGACCTCGTCGCGCGTCAGGGCGACGGTCGCGACGTAGATGGATTCGGTGTCGTTCTCGTCGCTGACGAAGTAGAGCTTGACCCCGTCGGGCGACCATGCGATGTCGGACTCGCGGGCCTCGCCGTTCGTCACGCGCTGCGTCTGGCTCTTCTCCTCGACGTTGCGCACGTACACCTCGCCGTAGGCCACGTAGGCCATCACCTTGCCGTCGGGGCTGAGGGCCGCCTGAGTGACGGTCCTGCTGATGGACTTGTCGAGGTAGTTGTCGCGTTCGTCCTCGGCGGCGCTGAACGCGAGCGGTATCGGCTTTGCGTCATCCGCCGACAGATCGAGCCGGTAGATCGTGTCCCAACACAGAACAACGGCGACGCTGCCGTCGGCGGAAACAGCAAAGTCGTGGATGTCGTTGTCGTCGAACGCCGTCAGCCGCCGCACGGTCTTATCGCCATCGGCAACATTCATGATGTAGAGATTCGCGCAATCCATTTCGCGATCGGAGAGAAAGACCAGCCTGTCATTGCCGATCCAGCGCGCCTTGCCGTCGTTGCCGGTCCACTCCGTCAATTGTCGAAAGCTGCCGTTCTTGCGATCGTACAGCCACACGTCGCGATCGTCCGGACCGCGATAGCCGCGACGCCACCAGGCGGACCCGCCTCGCGTGAAAGCGATGTACCGGCCGTCCGGGCTTGTCAGCGGATGCGAACCGAACGCGCCGTGCACTCGTTGCGGCGCACCGCCGTTCAGCGACAGCATAAAGGGGCGCGGCGAACGATAGACGTCGCCCTCCCAGTAGGCGTCGAACAGCAGCACGTCCTCGCCGCTCTCATCCGTCCCGAAGCCGGTGAGGTTACACGACACATCAAGATCGGACACCTGCCTGACATCCGTGCCGTCCGCGTTCATGGTGTAGAGATTCAAGTAGCCGTTGCGGTCCGAACTGAAGGCGATGTGCGAGCCGTCCTCGCTCCACGCGGACAGGAGATCGTCAGCCGGATGCGTGGTGAGGCGGATTGCGGTACCGCCGGTCGTATTCGCCTTCCAGAGATCGCCGCGCCAGGAAAAGACCACGTATCTACCGTCGGGGCTGATCGAGGGATATCGCGGAAGATCGACGTTCCCATCGCGCTGCGTATCCGCCGCTTCCGTCTTGGTGTTGTCTGGCGAAGAGTAATCCGCGCGAACGACATCCCGCGCTTGTGTGCAGCCGAGAACTGCAAGCGCCGCAACCAGGAGCACAGCTATCATTTCAAACCTCGACACAGAAAACATGTGAACCGCCATTCGACGCGGCGGGCGAGCGCCCGGCCGCAGTCAGCCTGATCGCTGATGATACAGTCGATCAAAACGCGCGGCCATTCAGCACAATCGGTGTGCGACAGCCGCTCTCACGGATCTTCCGAGTCGCGGTTCTCATTGCATGGAGATGAGACGCCGGGCATAGACTTCCGCGAGTGAATCCCTGCCCGTCATCGTATAGACGGCGACGAGCCGATCGAGAGCGAACTGGGTCCGCTCGTCAGCGTCGCCCATTTCGCGGGCCAGCACCCTAAGCCCGCTCAGCAGCAGCGGTTCGGCCTCCTGAACTCGATCCGCTTCGATGAAGCACGCAGCCAGCAGGCTCTCACAGCGGGCGGTCTGCCACGAGTCCGCTCCGAGTTCGGCCCGATGCCGCGGCAGCAGCGCTTCCAGCACCGGCAGCGCCAGCCCGTGTTGATTCACCTTGATGAGACACTGGGCCTGAAGGAATCGGGCGCGCATCGCGTCCTGATGCGAAGCACTCTGTACCGTCTCTCGAATTTCGGCGGCGTCGTTGAAGTAATCCGCGGCGCCCTCCCAGTCCTGACGGCGCATCTTGAGAATCGCGCGGAGTTCCTTCACGAACGAGAAGGCGATCTGCCGCTCCTCGCGGGTTTCCTCGAATTCGGCGCAGATATCCTTGAGCCGTTTGACGGTGTTGTAGACGCCGATGTGCCCTTCACCGAGTTGCTTGCGCATGATCGGCAGCGCTTCCTTAAAGAAAGGCTCCGCGTCGCGCAGACGCCCCATCGCAAACAGCAGTTCGCCGTAGTTGCTCAGCGTGACCGACAGATCGCCGTGCTCGGGCTCCAGCACGCGGCGGCGTATCTCGAGCGCTTCGGCGTGCAGCGGCTCCGCCTCGTCGAGGCGGTTCACTGCCTGCATCAACATTGCGAGGTTGTTCAGGGTAAGCGCCAGGTCCGGGCTGTTGGGCGATTGCATTCGGCGTATGCGAATAGACTCCTTGAACGACGTTTCCGCCTCTTTGTATCGCTCTTGCCGTTGCAGCAGGAGGCCGAGGTTGTTCAAAGTGATCGCGGTGCCCGGGTCATCGGGCCCGAGGTGCTTCGTTCGGTGCGCGATACACTCGCGATAAAGCGATTCGCCTTCCTCCGCGCGACCGCGTTTCTCGGCGACAATCGCAAGATTGTGAAGGCAGTAGGACGCTTCGAGGCTGTCGCGCCCGAAGAGGCGTTCACGCATTCCGAGAGCGCGGCGGTGCAGCTCCTCCGCCGCCTTCCATTCACCCCGATCCGTCAGCGACGTTCCCAGATTGCGGAGCGCCATCGCTGTCTCTTCGTTGTCGCCCTCGTGGAGCTTCTCCATCAGCTCGAGTGCGACGCGAAAGTGCTTCTCGGCGTCTTCGAGCAGGCCGAGCTGTTTGTACGTCGTCCCGATGTAGCTGTGCACCGATGCCTGCACATCCGGCTGCTCGCTCAAATCGTTCTCAGCGCGGCGCGCGGCGTTGTCGAGCAGCGACCGAATCAGCGTCACATCCCGTCCCTGCGCCTCTGCGGGATCGGCGGAGACCAGGATCGTCTCCAGGAAGGTCTGCACGCGACGCGCCTTGGCGGCCTCGCGCGTGGCCTTGTCTTTCGCCTTGTTGGCTTCTTCCAGACTGTCAAACGCGCGGGTCGTCGCTTCGATTGCCTTATCGCGCTGATACAACGCCACCAACGCAACGGCGCTGACGGAAACGAACAGCATCAGGATGAGCGAGAACGTGACCTTGTGCCGGCGGACCAGTTTGGAGAGCTGATAGGCAGCGCTCGGCGGTCGGGCAAGAATCGGCTGCTCGGTCAGGAAGCGTTCGATGTCCTCGGCCATCGCCGCCGCGCTCTGGTAGCGGCGTTCAGGCTCCTTCTCCAGCGCTTTGAGAATGATCGTCTCGACATCACCCTTCAGGCCTCGTCGAATCAGGTGCGGGGCTCTGGGTTGCTCCTCGGCGACGATTCTCAGCGATTCATGCGGAGCACCGCGGCTCAGTTCGTAAGGCGGTTGTCCCGTCATGAGCTCAAACAGGATCACGCCGAGCGAATACACATCCGTCCGCAGGTCGATCGCGTCCGCGTCACCGCGGGCCTGTTCGGGACTCATGTAACGGAGCGTGCCGACGACGCGACCCGGCTCCGTCAATATCGTTGTCGCGGCGACGTCGGCATCGATGATCCGGGCTACACCGAAATCCAAAATCTTGATCTCGACGCCGGGCAGCGAACCGCTGATCCCGGACCTGCCGGCTGTGCCATGCGTCGAGTCCGTCTCGCGCGTGACGATGATGTTGCCCGGCTTCAAGTCCCGATGAATGACCCCGCGCTGGTGTGCGTAATTGATCGCGTTGCAGATCTTGCAGAAGAGCGCCAATCGGGCGCGATCATCCAGAACGCCGAATCCCGCCGCGGCGGCACTAGCTGATTCGGCATTCGCAAATTCGTTCAGCGTTACGCCGCGAACGAGTTCCATCGCGAAGAACTGGCGGCCTTCGGGCGTGCAGCCTGATTCGTAGATCGACGCGATTCCGGGGTGTTTGAGCCGCGCGAGCGTTTGAATTTCCCGCTCGAAAAGGCGGATATGCGTGTCGTCTACAAAGTGATCGCCGCGGATCACCTTGAGCGCGACGAGACGCCGCGGCTGCCGCTGCTCGGCCTCATAAACGACGCCCATGCCGCCTCGGCCCAGTTCGCGCAGGATGCGATATCCGCCGATCTGGTGGCCGATCATCGCATGAAAGGTGTCGCTCTGCGGCGCCTGTGCATGCGATGACGAACCGACATCAAGGCTGTCCAACGGCGCCGTCTCTCCCTGCCACGCTCGACCTGCTTGGGACGAGGAGGAGTCGCCGGCCTCTGATCGCGAGGTCTCTCGCTCGTCACGAGGCATTGTCGCCTGCCTTCTGCGGCGTGTTCGCCAGCCAGCGCGGCCATTGCGGATCGCGTTCCGCCCGTGCGAGAAACGCCTGCGCGAATCGATATTCACCAAAAAAGATCACACCGGTGTCAATGACATTCTGCAAATGTGCCAGCCCGGCCTCGCGCCGGCCGTCGGCCAATAGCCGCAATGCGATCAGAAAATGGAACTCACACAATCGCCCCGGCTTGTCTCCCGCCGTTGCCAGCAACATGTCCGCGTCGATCCTGCCTAACAGGTAGTCCAATTCGGCGCCGCCTGAAGTCTGTCCGAGGTATTCGAAACTCAGCTCTCCAGCGTCTCGTTGATCCAGTTCTTCGAGGACCGCCTGCGAATCATCCCGCCGCCCGAGGAGTTCGAGAAAAGCGGCGGTAAACATCAGCCCCGTGCCATGATCACGCTGCCGTCGCACACACTCACGGCAGACCTGAGCAGCCTCGTCCACGCGCCCAAGTTCTGCAAGAAGCACCGCACGGTGCAGATGGAGCGCATAAAACTCCGGCGCTTCCTCGCATTGCCGCGCGACGCGGGCGAGCGCCGGCTCCAGGTCGCCGATCGCATGCAACGCAATCGCCATCGCATGGAGATAGAAGCTGTTGGACTTGTCGTAGAGACCTTTGTGAATGTGCAACGCCTGGGCGTAGCAGGCAGCCGAGCCTTTGAAATCGCCGACCTGCCTCAGGTACAGCCCCCTAGTCGAAAACGGCAGCGGATCGTCCTGGCGCCGCAGCTTGAAGGCCTCGTCGAGGTTCTGGTCGCACTTCGCCAGCCAGTCGCGCGCCTCTGTTCTCATCGACGGCTTTGTGCCGGCGTAACTCGCCGCGGTCAGCCTGCCCCATGCCCGCATGGCGTACGAACTCGACGATCGGGCACGGAACACCGCCACCGCGTCAAAGTCGTTGAGCATGGGGTCGAGTTGGCTTTGGTCGCCATCGGTCACGAGTCGAATACCCCTCGCCATCGCGCGTTCGAGGATGGCGGCAACGAAGTCCGGCTCCAGTTCGATCGCACGCGTGTAGCACTCGACGTCCTCGCCGCCCTGATTCCGGCTGACTGCAAATCCGCGCAGAAACCAGCCCAGGGCCGTCGTCGGACGCCGATCGCCTTCTCGCTCGCGCAGCCGCTTGCCTTCGTGAAAATCCCCCATGTCGATGTGCGCTCGCGCCAGCGCGTAAAGAACCGGCAGGCCGTCGGGATCGGCACGCAGAGCTTCTTCCAGATGCTCCATCGCGAGTTGCGGTTGCTCGCTCAACAAGGGAACCAGCCCGCGGTAGAGATGCAACTCGGCGGTGCCGGCCCCCAGACGCTCCGCATCGTCAAGCGACTCGATCGCAGCCTTGAAATCCCGATCGACGAGGATCGCCGTCAGGGCGGCATCGAGCATGCGCCTTCCCTCTTCGCGCCGCAATTTTGCCCGGATGAGATACCCGCTCACGAGGAATGCGATCAGCGCGACCGCGACTCCTACGTGCGTGCGATGCTTGCGGACCCACCGCCACGCGCGAACGCGATAGGGTGTTCTACGTGCATGAATGGGCTCCAGCGAGAGAAAACGCCTAAGATCCTCCGCCACCTCGGACGCATGCTGATATCGAGCTGAAGGATCCTTCTGCATGCACTTGGCAACAATCGTCTCCAGATCTCGCGGCGCCTGCGGCACCACATGGCGAATGGGGCGAGGCTCATTCTGCGTGACATCGCGCAGCAAAGTATCACGAGACTCTCCGTCGAACGGCGGGCTCAGCGTCGCGAGTTCGTACAGAGTGACGCCCAGAGAATAAACGTCCGATCGCCCGTCGAGCTTGCCGCGCCCCGAGGCCTGCTCCGGCGACATGTATCGCACTGTTCCGAGCAGATCGCCCGATTGCGTGATCGTGGGATCATCGGCCGCCCGCGCCAGACCGAAATCGAACACCCAGGCGTTGTCCTTCGTGTCGAAGAGGAGGTTCGCCGGCTTGATGTCGCGGTGAACGATACCCTGATCGTGTGCGTACCCCAGCGCGTCGGCGACCTGCCGCCCCCATTTCGCGATACGTCGATAGTAGTCTTCATCCTGCGGCTTCCCGTCCTCACGCACCGTCTTGAGGAAGTAGGAAAGCGAGCGGCCGTTGATCAATTGCATCGCGTAGTAGGAAATGCCGTTTTCTTCGCCGACCGCATATACCGGGACAATATTGGAGTGGTGCAGGCGGCCGCCGGTATGCGCCTCGCGATGAAACCGTTCGAGTGCGTTTTCGGAGACAACGACGTTGGGCGGCAGGACTTTCAACGCAACGCGGCGGCCGAGCGACAATTGCACGGCTTCATACACAACGCCCATGCCGCCGCGGCCGATCTCTCGCACGATGCGGAAATCGCCCAGCTTGAAACCCTTTTCGATCTTTCCGACGCTGACCGTGCGCCCGGCGGCTTCGACCAGATCGAGCGTCTTGAAGATGCCTTTGAGCGCCTCCGCGTACTCCGGATGAGCGCAAAGATAGGCAGCCTGATCCGGTTCCTTGCCGTCGGCCAGTTCCTCCATGTACCGATCGACGATCTCTTCGAGCGGATCCTGCGGCAGCGGCGACGTTTGCTCTCCCGTGTTCTCAAACGGCATCGCCGAGTAGCTCCCGAAGGCGGATCAGCGCGCGAACGCACAGCGAACGCACCGCCCGATCCGTCTTGTTCATTTTTCTGGCCGTTTCCTCGACGCTGAGTTGATGCAGGTATCTGTAGGAAAGCGCTTCGCGCTGATCCGCCGCAAGCCGCTGCAGCGCATCGCGGATGAGATCGATCCGGTCCGCCCTGTCAGCCTGCGTGACAGGCCCGCACTGCGATACCGGAAGCACGTCGAGGAGATTCATCATGGAAGCGTCGTTCTGAATCACGTCCGCGACACGCTTCTCCGCGCCGCGCTTGATCGTCTTAAACGCCCTGCGATCGGCGTCCACGATGCGATTGACGGCGATGCGGCGGAGCCAGCGGAAGAAACTGTCGTGCCCCTGATCGACGAAGTTGTTGATATTCGTGAGGGCGTCGAGGTAGACCTGCTGCATCACATCCTGCGATTCAAGCCGCTGCCGCAACTTTGCACCGAGTTCGGCGCGGACGGACGTCAAAAGTCGCTCCGTGTGCGCAGAGAGAAGCTGCTCCATCGCGGCCTCGTCCCCCTGCCGCGCCTGGGCGATCATTGCATCCCAGTTTTCCGGCTCGGCTGCCGTCACGGCCTGTCCTCTTCAGTCATAAGCGCGAGCGAGGTGTCGGCGCTTCACCAGGAACGCTCAAACCCATCCTTCAGCAGTTTAATCGGTCCCTTGATCGATTGCACAGGTATCCGGGAAGAGTTCCCGGCCGCGTGGCTTTGTTCACAGTCGGCTCTGGCCGGTGCGCCGGATCAGAACCAGCGTGACATCGTCGTCCAGATCCATTGAAGCGGCGTGCCGTCGGATGCATGTGAGCAGGTCGCTGACGATGTCACCTGCGTCGAGATCGGCGAGATTCCCCAGATGCTCGCCGAGACGTTCCAGCCCGATTTCCTCCTTCTGGGGGTTGCGGGCCTCGGTCGCACCGTCGCTTGAGAGGAGCAGGATGCGATCGTCGCTCACATCGCGAACCACGATCTCTCCGGACCACTCGGGCAGAATTCCCAACGGCAGTCCGACGCGATCGGGGTACGCCTCCACGGCACCGGTTGCGGACACCCACAGCGGTGCGTGATGGCCCGCGTTGGCGATCTCCACCTGCCGCCCGTCGGCAGACCAGCGGCAGAGCACCATCGTCGCGAAGCAGGCCGGCAGGTGGTACGAATCGAGCGTTCCATTCACGCGACGGACAACGGCCTCCAGTGATTCCGATTCGAGCAGTGCGCTGCGTAATGCATGATGGAGGATCGCCGAGACAAATGCCGCCGGTACGCCCTTGCCGGAAACATCCACGATACAAGCGCTGAGGCGACCCGCGTCATCGATCAGGATATCGTAGATGTCTCCACTCATCTGATCGGCGGGCATGTTCACAGCGGCTACTTCGCCCCAGTCGGGCTGCGGGATGGGCGCCGGAAGCAGCATCTCCTGAAACTCGCGCGCGGCATCAAGCCTGCCGCGAACGCGCGAAAGCTCAGTCGCTCTCGCCTGTAGCTCATCCACCTCAACGGCAGCGACCGCCATATCCATGGCCGCAACAACAAAGGCGAGATCGTCTTCCGTGAACGGGACCGCGCTTTCTCGACGCTCGGCGTAGAACACCGCACGGGTTGTCTCCGATACGACGACAGGGACGCAGATGACGGAACCCGTACGGCGCTCAAGCAGGCTGTGAGCGTCCGCATAGCGATGATCGTCCGCCACGCGTTGGACCATGACGCCCTCTTTCGAGTTGATGACGTCACTGAGCACGGAGCGGCTCAACGCGAGCGGCCCGGCTTCCTCGGATTGGCGCGATCGCGGCGCGAGTCTGTATAGAGCCGCATCCTCACCAAGGCCGACCAGCACGCAGCGATCCGCCCTGAGCGATCGTTGCAGCATGGCATGGATTTCGAGCCAGAAGGTACCGTTGTCTTTGCGGTGAATAACGAGGCGCGCAAGGCTGTAGAGATCGAGCAGGCGCTGGCGGACGACTGCGTGGCCGGCGTCGCGCCGGGCGCGGATCAATGACGGGCTCGATGCTGGAGCCGACAGGCTGATGGACTGGTCCGCCTGCCCCTCGCCGCCTGCGAGATTGATCGCAAACGGGCGGATCTCAACAACGTCGCCGTTGTGGAGGGCGGCGTCCTGCACGCGAATGCCGTTTACGCGGACCCCGTTGACGCTCTCGTTGTCGATGATTCGCCAGCCGCCGTCCCGGCGTTCCAGCCGGGCGTGCTGCCGGGACACGGCCTCGTGAGGCAGATGAATGTCGCAGTCGGGCGCGCGACCGATGGTGAGCGGTCCGTCACGAAGCTCGATGGCTCCGATCAGACGCAATTCGCGTCGAATAAAAAGTCGCTCCGGCGTCTCTTCGACGGCAGGCATATAGGCTCCCCTGCTGCAAGACGCTGTACATGATAACCCCGACGCAGAGAAGCGGGTAACCTGGTGATCGGAGATCTGACTTTGATTCCGTGAGGCTGCTGCCCGGCCTCGGTTAGGTATGAGGCAACGTGATCAGAGGAATGCCCATGCTGCGACGCATTCAAAACACGCAGCCTGCTGCACGAGCGTGATTCGCTCAATCCGAGCGTCCGCCCAGCCCGCCGGTTGTTCACCCTCGATGAGACGGATCAGCTTGACCAACGCACAGGGCGGCAAACCCGCAGCCAGGAGGTACCTGGCGCCCTCGCAGTCGGCGGTTACTTCTCGATCGAGCGCTTCCCCATGATTGCAACAACGCGGCTTGAAGCTGTCCCGGTTGGCGATGTGGGCGAATTCGTGCGCCAGCACTGCCGCAAGCTGTGCGTCGCAGCTGAGCTGATCGTACATGGCCTTGGTCAGATAAACGTGCCCCGGAAGCGACAGCGCGTTGACGCGCTCAGACGCCAGCAGTCGGAACTTGCACTCGTGCCAATCGGCCTTCGCCGCCTTCGCAAGGCACTCTGCGATGCGGGCCATGCGCGATTCCGCGTCCTCATCCCGCAACACGCCGCCGAACTGGGCCTCGACTTTGACGGCTGCCCGCGCTCCCGCCAGCGCCTCCGCCTCCGGCGTCAGGCCCGAATCGTTCCAGCCGCCCGTGAAAAATGCCCCAGACTGGCAGCCGGTTGTCAGTATTAGAAGAATGCCCCCCAGCAGTCGCGCCACGTCCTACCACTCCACACGGCGATCTGTGTGGAGGAAACGTCAAATATAACCAATGGCGGAGCAAGCGGATTTGTGCCACAGCATCGGCACATGGAGAGCGATAACAGCGCGGCGGGATAAGACGTCCAAACGCTATCGGAGAAAGCTGTTGCGGACCGCAAGGACCGATACGCCACGCGCAATGAAATCCCCGCAGCCGATACTGCGGCAGCCGCCGTCAATCCGGCGTGGATTCACGGCCGAGCGCTGCGGCCCTGTAGTGTGCCAGCCGGCCCCCGGGTCATCCGCCCGGCGTGAATGCGTCGGTGAGGAGGGTGGACAGAGCGTCCGTCAATGAAGTCAACGGGACGAGCAGGAACGCGAGAATGGCGTTCCAAACCATCGTGAACAGATTGCCGGCCAAGTCCGCAAAAAAGTTGTCAGGAAACATCGTGCTTATCGCTCCCTCGTCTTCGATTCAGGCGGCGGTGCGATCCCTTCGCGTGATCCGGTCTGTCTTGACTTCCGGGTGTCGAGCGCGAAGCCGAGGCCAGCCTCCAATCAGTCGTGACTGCTCATTCGTAACGAGGGGAATAGTGTCTCGGATTCCAGCCGCAAGATCAACCGCGAATGGCATAGGCGCTGATTCCAAGCCGCAACAAGCCCTGCCCGACGTAAATCCGCTCGCGAACCACTGCCGAACGCGGCCCTGCAGGAACGCCGGCGGCGTGGCATCGCCCGCCACGCCGCCAAGCTGTCGTGCCATCAGGTCGTTTGCCTCTGCTACGGTTGCTGCAATGCCGCCTGCACATAAGGCGCGATATCCAGGCCGTCGTTCAGGTTATCCAGGTTCATGTCCGCAAGGC
>NPIF01002803.1_pt1 | contig 12360 bp, 11 predicted proteins | sample 8637461 | NCBI WGS metagenome assembly NPIF01 (sample SAMN07420641, study PRJNA396082) | bioreactor metagenome | isolation source: sample BR12 brine-fed electro-methanogenic bioreactor BR | place: Japan: Kochi | collected 2016-12-09
GGATCGAGATCCCGGCATTGGATATGCAAACGGACATCATGGGCGTACCGGTGGGTAAAGATGGCTGGGATTTGCGCTGGCTGACCAGCCAGGTGGGTTGGCTGGAAGGCACCGCCTTCCCAACCTGGGCGGGGAACTCAGCCCTGACCGCGCATGTCTATGATGCCTTCGGCCAACCGGGCCCCTTTGTTGACCTGCACTCCCTGAAATGGGGGGATGATATCATCATCCATTTCTATGGTCAGGAATATGTCTACAGTGTACGAGATGTGCAGGACTATATTGATCCTGGCGACACAAGCGAGGTATTCGAACATGAGGAGATGCCGTGGCTGACGCTGATCACCTGCCAGGGATATGAAGAAAAGAGCGACAGCTACCGCTGGCGCATCATCGTCAAAGCTGTGCAAACCAGCATTGATTGATAAAAAAACTCCCTGAGTGATTCAGGGAGTTTTTTCTTTTTATCTTTTCTAGAGTTACTTACGCGGAGGTAATGGCACTAATATCGAGGTCTGCTGTTTATATAGCTCGTAGTCCGCCTGCCCGCCCCATTTCTGATCCGCCCGTTTTTCAAGCATGGGTATGCCGCTGACACGGGTGAGCAGGAAGAAAACGAAAAGAGGAGAGATGAGTGTCAGCCACTGCCAGCCGCGCAAGATTGGCAGGGCAATGATGGCAACCCCCACCCACAGCATGATCTCACCAAAATAATTGGGATGGCGTGACCATGCCCACAGTCCCGATGAAATGAACCTGCCCTTGTTTGCTGGATCCTGGCGGAAACGATTCTTCTGCAGGTCGGCAATAACCTCAATGGAGAACCCGATCCCCCACACCAGCAATCCAAGCACAGCAAAGATATCCAGCGGTTTTCTTATGGTGGAAGTGATGGCAGCCAGAGCGGCTGCCAGAGTGAAGGAAACCCACAACCCCTGCAGGGTCCAGGTTTGTAGGAAGCGCAGGAAGGAGGGCTTTATATCATCAAATCGAGCATCCTTGCCTGCTTTGTGAACGCGCTTAAAAAGGAAAGTACCCAAACGCGCCGCCCAGATAAAGATCAGGCCGAATAACAGGATGGAGCGCGCATCCATGCTCCCACTCAGCAACAGCGCCAGCAGCGTTACAGAAATATAAGTGAAGCTGCCGGTCAGATCAAAGAATTTCTCGGTCTGGAGGAGATAGGCGGGGATGAAAACCAGCCACTGGATAATGAAGGCGAGGATCACACTGATCGCAAAGATAGGCAATCCAAACATGCTTGCTCCATTTTGGCTACCTGCAAAGGCTAATCCCAATCCGATGAGTATTACTACTATGATCGTAAGAAGAGCACTGATCTCTTGCTTTTTCATGATCCAATTCCTTTCACTATTTGGTTAAATCCATTCTACACAGCTTTGATGCATAGGCCAAATGGTCCGCATGGACTTATGAAACATTAAGGAATCGTCACCATTAGAAATGGTCTTTTTACTATATATTTTTGGGGTTTGTTAGCGATCTATATGAACCTTTTCTGAACTTGATAGATGTATAATCAAGCACTTATCATTGTGTATAGAGGTATTTACTGATGGATATTAAACGAATAGCAGTAATCGTATTGGACGGTGTAGGCGCGGGTGAACTGCCCGACGCAAATAAATATGGTGACGTGGGCAGCAACTCGCTCGCGAACACAGCGCGTGTACTGGGCGGATTGAACCTGCCCAACATGGGCGAGATCGGTTTGGGAAATATCACACCCATTGAAGGTGTCGCTCCAAGAGAGAACACCCGGGGAGCCTATGGCAAATGTGCTGAGATCTCAAAGGGAAAGGATTCCGTCACCGGGCACTGGGAATTGATGGGTGTGGAAGTTCCGAAGCCTTTTCCAACCTATCCGAATGGATTCCCGAAAGAAGTACTGGAAGAATTCACCAACCGCACGGGGTATGAAGTGCTGGGCAACAAACCCGCCTCAGGCACCGAGATCATCAAGGAATTGGGTGAGGAACACATGCGCAGCGGGAAACCGATCGTATACACCTCAGCAGATTCCGTCTTCCAGATCGCAGCGCATGAGGAGATCATCCCCATTGATGAACTTTATCGTATCTGCGCCATCTCGCGGGATCTTTTACAGGGAGATCATGCAGTAGGACGCGTGATCGCACGCCCTTTCATTGGTGAAAATGCGCAAACCTTCTCTCGCACGAAGCGCCGGCATGATTACCCGCTTTTAGCACCAACCGACACCATGCTGGACACCCTGCTGAAAGCCGGGCACAAGGTCTATGCGACCGGGAAGATCGATGATCTATTTGGAAATCGCGGCATCTCCAAGACCCACCATTCGGTCTTCAACATGGAGAGCATCAAAGCCATGGTGGATTTCATGGATGAGGATTTCAGCGGGATGCTGTTCGCCAACCTGGTGGAATTTGATATGACGTATGGACACCGCAACGATGCACGCGGTTATGCCGATAAACTGGAAGAATTCGATGCTTACCTACCAGCCGTGCGAGCCGGGATGAAAGATACCGACATCGCCATGATCGTGGCAGATCACGGGGTTGATCCGACCACCAAGAGCACCGACCATTCGCGAGAATATATTCCGCTATTGGTTTTTGGGAAAAAAGTGAAGGACAACGTCAATCTGGGTATCCGTAAATCGTTTGCAGATGTGGCAGCCACCATCGCTGAAGCCTTTCATGTGACACCCCCAATGATCGGGGAAAGTTTCTTGAAAGAGATATTGGATTCTTAACCATTATTATCTTGGTGGAAAACCAGGAAATATCTGTTTACGAAATCCGTTGATACATATATAAAACAAGCGAATGATGAAGAATTATGATTCACGATAATTCTTCATCATTTGTTATAGCTTTACTTCTCTGAACAAGAAATATCCCAACAATGCAGGTTACAGCACCCAATGCTTGAAAAGCAGAAGGGATCTCTCGAAATATCAAGGCCGCCAATATTGTTGCAATAATGGGTTGTCCCAATAATGCTGTTGACACTTTCGATGCTGGCAATACTCCTATAGAAAAATTGATTAATAGCCATCCAAATACTTGTGAAAATAATGTCATAAGCGATATTAGGACAGCTTCTTGAAAACCGATCTTCAGGGTAGAGAAACCCCAGAAGACATTGGCAATAATCATAAACAGCATCCCGATCAATACAATCAGCCATATGTAGGTCAGAGTATCGATTGTCTTCCGCAATTCTTGGGATACAAGGAAATAGACCGCATAAACGAAACCCGATGCAATACTAAGGAACACGCCTACCGTCATTGAATGATCATATTTAATCCCGCCATTTTGTACAAGAACTATCGCACCACAAAAGGTAATTAGCAGCCCCACCCAATATTTGATGCTTTGCTTTTCCTTCAGGAACACTATTGAACCCAACCCTACCCATATAGGAGCCGTGTTATCGAGAATCGTGACAATCGCAATGGGCGCTTTTTGTAAGGCTATAGTCCATAACAAAATATTCAAGGCGAACGATAATCCCGCAACAATCACCCAGAAGATCATCTTTTTCGGAACATTGATCTTGATCCCACCCTTCCTGATAACCAAAATCAACGAAAGCACCAGGAAGGCAAACACAAAGCGATAAAATGAGACAATATTCCCATCCAAATTGACATATTTAATAAAAATAGGTCCTGTCCCAATTCCTAGTATCCCCATTAATAAAGAAAGCAGTGCTTTCCTTTTCTGGGTTATTTTATCGTTATCCATAATTTGTTTCCTTTTTTGCCAGATAATAAAAGAAGAATTACTCCAAAACATACCAGCAATCCCATTATTCTATATAACATTTGCGCCCCAAAGTTCATGAACAGTAATCCTCCCAGAAGAGCTCCGAACGCCCCTCCGAACCCATTCAGGAATCCGGTCCTCAATCCCTGTGCAATTGTTTTTTCATCATCTGGAGCCAAGGTATCGACACACGCAACGCTCGATACCCATATCAATGAAAAAGATGCACCACCTATCAGTTGAGTGATCAGTATGATGACTGAATTACTAAAAAATGATAATGACAGTAATCTCAACGCCTGGAGTACAAATCCCATAAAGAATAACTTATCATATCCAAATTTGCGAATGAGTTTTTCCATGCAATAAAGAGCGAGCATTTCCCCCACTATGGCAAAAGCCATAGACGAACCCATGATGAAGGTGCTTGTCCCAAGTAGATCCATATGTAGAAATAAATAATTAGTTATACATTTTTCTCCAGTTCCCCAAATAAAAACACTGATGAGAATTAGTATTAGGGCTCGTGATCTATGAATGGTTGTAACTGTTTTTGATTTACTACATATCCTCTCTTTTTTAATATTAGGAAGATTGAATGAAAGGATAAAACAACAAAGAATGAGGATTTGATAGCATAAGAACACAGATCGAATTGGAAAATATTTAAGTACTACACCGGTAGCGATCACAGAAATTCCCCAACCTATTGAACCCCCAATTCGGATATTGCCAATCTGTTCTTTGTGTGATCCTAATAGTTCTATGGCCATCTTATCGATGATCGGATTAAAAGGAGCATTTGAAATTGAGAAAAGTATTACGGGGAATATTAGTAATGCAAAATCCTTTGTGTATTCGATCAATAGCGCCGAGATAAAAAGACCAATTATTGATAATTGAATAATTATTTTGTGACTGCCTGTTGAATCCGCAATTCTACTGAACAAAAAAGAACTGACGATAAATAGTATGGATGGAATGCTTCCTAATATCCCTATTTGCAGCCCATTCAAACCAATGTTCTTATAATGAAGTCCGAGGTAGGGTAACAGGGATGCCATACCCGCCCAATAAAACAGGTATATAAAGAAATACAGCCGCTTATATCCGATCCTTGTCTTTTCAGTCATTTCACTGCAGGAATAAACAGGTCACTGTTCGCTGTGTAGATCTACGAGCTCATGGACCAGTTCTTTTGTGCTGCTGTATAAACTGGTAAAAAGCTGATATTGTTTCGCATATAGCTCTGTTGTTGATCTATTCGGAATTATTTCCTTTTCGATGTGCACCCAATCTTCAGTCAGCACGGTCATATCATCGATCACTCCAGCAGCCAATCCAGCGAGGAATGCGTCGCCATACGAGGCACCGATGGTCTTATCCGGTATTCGCTGCGGGATTCCAGATATATCACTGACAATTTGAACCCAGAGTTCGTTGGATGCGCCACCACCTACTGCAACACCATGGTTAAGGACAGCACCAGCTTTTTGCATTGCCTCCAAATTATTCCTGATCGCAAATGCAGTCCCTTCCAGTACCGACCGATAGATATCACCACGCTTATGTCCAAGATTTAATCCAGCAATAATTCCCCTGGCTTTCGGGTCATGGATTGGTGTTCTTTCTCCACTCATATACGGAAGGTAAAGCAATCCATTCGCACCCGGAGCTGAAAGTGCTGCTTCTCTACCCAAAACAGCATAAGCATTTTCTCCACCCATCTCTTCGTCACGTATACAATCCTTCGCAAATTGATCGCGCATCCAGGTGGTAATTGAACCGCTGGTTGACAGTCCGGCTGAATACACATATTGACCTTTGAATGCTCCCGCCTCCAACCATAATTCTTCTGTTGGAACTGGGTTTTCAGCAATGAATATCATAAAAGCTGTACTTCCATACATGATCATCAAGTCACCATGGTCAACAACGCCCACGCTTACTGCTTCGGATACAGCATCCACCGAACCAAAAGTCACTGGAGTTCCCTCAGGAATCCCCGTTTCTTTTGAAGCTTTTGCATCCACAAATCCAGCAATTTCATCACACCAACCCAGATCCGGTAATTTATCCAGATCAACGATATCCTTTGCAAAACGATCATCCCATTCCATAGAATGGATATTGATCAATGGTGTGAACTCTGTCGCTGTATGGCAATCGATGACAAATCTATTCGTCAATTTGTAAACAAGGTACGAAGTAGAAGTGATAAACTTCGTTGCCTTTGCATAGATCTCTGGTTCATTTTGTTTGATCCACAAGATCTTTGGACCGATCGCTTGTGAGGTAAGCCTGGTACCACCAAGCGCGATGATCTCTTTTCGTGAGAATCTGTTCTCAATATCATTAATCTGAGAAGACCCACGCGTATCCACCCCATAGAGAATCCCGGGGCGGAGAGGCTTCCCAATTTCATCCACAGGCAATACACAAGCTCCAATTGCGCTGACAGCTAATCCGGCGATCCTATCTCCAGCAGGTACTTTGGATGTCAAATCAACTGAGATAGTGACAAAATCAGCCCACCACACCTCATCTGCGTCTTGCTCAACAAAACCGGGCTGAGGAATACTGATGGAGTGATCCTGTCTTGATTCCGCCAATATTTCTCCATCAGGTCGACAAAGTACACCTTTAGAACTGTACGTACCAATATCAATACCCAATAATAAATCAGCCATTAGTATCTCCCAAGACTCAGACAATATCCTAAAACTTGTGTATTGCCTGTATTTATTTGTATTTTTTCTAGTTCAGTGCTCCCGAGCACCACAATGCCATCCGCTGCCAAAACTCTGCATAAGCAGACCATTGCAAAAAGCTGCCTGCCCAGTGCGGGCCGACATCAGAAGTGAAAACAATACTTCGTCCCTTTTCCACATTACGGGCAGCGATAATTGGATCACCTTTATAGGAAGCGATCAATTCAGCATCTTCTTTCATGAAAACTTTGTTGTAGCCCATGAACATATATTTCTCATCCCAGGGGAGCCCTTTTACAATTGGATGGTCAATATTGTCAAAATGAAGATCAAATCCTTCTGTGGTTTCTATACGGTCATCAACACCCCTGGGTTCGCAATTCACGGGCATTATTTCTTCAACGAGCGTACCACCATACAGGCCTTTTCCCTGCAGTCCGGAGAATGACAACCATCCACCGATCATCATAAATCCCCCACCACCGAGTACATATTGCTTCAATGCGGCCACTCGATCAGGTCCCATGGGGATTCGAACTGGTTCTATATTTCCGGGTTGAAAAACGATATTGTTGTAACCTAAATCGCTCACGATGATGCAATCATATTTCTGCATTTCCTCCACTGTAGAAGGTAGTTTTTCTATTGCATCTCCCCCTTTTATGTGATCACAAACAATATCAGGGTGTTCATTAAGCGCATTGCGCAAATATCTTGCAGAATCGGAATAATATGAGAATGACCAGGTATCAATACCCTTCATTGAAGTTATCATATTCACCTGGGTATCTCCAGCGTACAATACATTTACTGTCATTTAAAACTCCTATGATAAAATCTTAACAATTTCACATAATGCAGTTCTAGGGCTTTATTGTGAAATTGGTTTCGAGTAGTCAGCAATTCTAGAATTACTGACTACTCCCTTTTTGAGGTCAATCTATTCTGGCATAACGGGGCACAAACTCAAATCACCAACATAATGGAATTTTTTCAAGTTTGGATCGTCAACATTTTCCAGAGTTAGTGCAGCCATTTCAACAAAAATCTTCTGGTCAAAATCTGACTTATCGATTTCGCCATTCAAGTACTGTACCAATAACTCGACGGCATGGTAGCCCATCTGGTAAGGATCCTGGGCAACGATAGCGCCATACACACCCGCCTTCAAGTCCTGGATCTGCTGAGGATCGGCATCAAAAGAAGTCAGCACAATATCATCCTGTTTTCCTGCCTCGATGATCGCCGATGCGGCACCAGATGCTGGTGCAGAAGTTGCAACAAAAACACCTTTTAATTCGGATTCGCCCATGATCGCGGCAGAAACACACTGCGCGGCCAGCGTTGCATCATGGTGTGGATAGCATGTATCCATCATATCAGCATCAGGATTAAGTTCTTTCATGCGATCAATAAAACCCTGAACGCGCTGATTTGCGCCATAGGAACCTGGGGTTGTCCCAACTGTCAGGTAGGTTCCTTCCCCACCAGTATATTCAAACATGGCATCCGCTGCTGCAACACCACCTGAGTACTGATCGGATTCAATTCCCTGCAATTCCACTGGTTCTGACAAGGTGACATCCACAGTCACAACTGGTAAACCGTCCGCCATCCATTCAGTAACATAAACGAGCAATGCATCAGGATCTGTGGGAACCAGGATAAGCCCATCGGGCTCGAGAGCAAGAGCACCATCGATGAAGGGTTGCTGTTTCACGAAATCCCATTCAGCAGGCCCAGACCAACTGAGGTCAACATTATATTTCTCGGCCGCTGCCATTGCACCGCACTGCATCGTGGTGAAGTAGGGAATACCAACTTCTGCAGCAATCGCAGTGATCAGTAATTTTTCCTCTTCTTCAGGACTTACTTCTTCTACAACGATCTCTTCTTCTGGATTTGCAACTACTTCTTCTGTGGATGAAGAACATGAAATCAGTGAAGCAGACAGAAGTACAACTAACAAAAATAGTAAACTTTTCTTTTTCATTTTTTCCTCTATAGTTTTTCAGTGTTTGTAATAAATATCCTAAGTATTCCCATTAACCTCCTTTCCTTCACTTATAAATGTTTATTTGTTATTGTCGATTTTGCCTTCTGCGTTGATCCAGATAGACGGCAATGATAAGGAAAATACCAGTGCCAATAAGTTGATAAAAAGAACCGATCCGCATAATTACGAGACCAGTCTGCAAGATAACCGGTACTAATGTACCGAGCATTGCACCACCAATTGACGGGATACCACCCAGCATGGATGTCCCGCCCATCACTGCAGCCGTTATCGCCATGAGCCCATCTGTTTGATGTCCCTGGGGATTCGTTGTAGCAAAACGAGCCAGGTCAAACAGACCTGCGACTCCAGCGAGCGCGCCTAAGAGAACGTACAATTTGATCAAATGGGCTTTTACATTTATGCCAGCTCGTCTGGATGATTCTTCAGAAGAACCTATGGAACATGTATACAAGCCAAACCTTGTCTTGCTCATAATGAGCCATAATATTGCACTTATCCCGATCGCAACCAGTAAAGGCACTGGGACAAGGTCAAATACTTTCTTGTGTCCAAATCCTATCTGCAGTTCCCGAGGAATACCAACCTCAGATGCTCCCCATGACAACACAAGTGACGTTCCCCAATAGATCATCATTGTTCCTAAAGTGGCAATGAATGAATTGATCTTTAATTTCGTAATGATCAAGCCATTAATGAACCCACAAAATGCACCTGTACAAATCCCGACCACAACACAGGCGATTATCCCGGCTGCAAGGTTTGGATACTCCCCCATCATGATCTGTTCGGGAGTTCCGGCAACCGCTTTCAATGCTTTGGCTGCAAGAGTTGAAGAAAGGATCAAGTTTGTACCGATCGAAAGATCCATCTTGCCGGCACTTAGTAGATATGCGACTCCAACCGCAAGAATGATCATTTGCGAAGCATTCAGTCCTATAGTAAGTAATGTAGATAGTCGGAAAAACACATTATCTGAGGTAAATGCTCCAAAGATAGCCACAAGCGCAAATATTATGACCAATACCCAGAATGCTGAGGAATTCAACCATTTCTGGATCAATGTCATTTCTTTGATCGGGACGCTCGATAAATGACCTTCTTTGTTGCTATCTTTTTCGTCAATTTGAAGCGTAGAATCTTCTTGGATTTGATTATTGCCGACCATAATTACCTCTTTTACCAGTTAACATCAAACTAATTACTTCGTTGATCTCGGTGTCCTTCGTATCAAGATTCGCTACGATCTCCCCATGTCGCATTACAGCAATGCGGTCTGCAACCTCAAGCATTTTGGGAATATCATGAGATATCACCAAAACGCCTAATCCCCTTTCTGCAGCAGCACGTATTGTTTCATATACAATTGAAGATTGCTTTGTCCCCAAAGCAGCCGTTGGCTCATCCATGATCAAAGCTGTTGTTGCCCAGGTGACAGCCCTGGCAACTGCCAAAGCCTGCCGCTCACCCCCTGAAAGAGCTCTGGTCGGGACTTCCATGGATTTGAGTCCAATTCCTAGCTTTGCGAGAGCTGATCGTGCTTCTTCCTGCATTTGAGTCCTATCAAGAAACCCTAATTTACCTCGAATCCCAGGAAGGAGAATTTCTCTCCCTAGAAAATGATTATCGGATACTGTAAGTTCCGGGGCTAATGATAGATCCTGGTAAACAGTCCGAACCCCTAGCTCGTGAGCATGAAAGATCGACTGAATATCAACTTTTTTCCCCCAGAAATACATATCGCCGCCATCTTTCGGATGAGCCCCACAAATAACTTTTGCTAATGTCGATTTTCCTGCGCCATTATCCCCAAGCAATGCCAAAACCTCTCCTCTTTTCAGTGAAAGGCTTGCCCCTCGCAAAGCTTGTAAATGACCAAAATTCTTTTGGATGCCTTCAACACGGATAGCTTCTTTACCCTTCTTTAAAGTTGTAATTTGCTCCATAAATTAACCTCCTTTCGTTTTTGGTGATGCTGTACTTTCTCGAACTATCAACTCAGTTTTTAATTCAATGCGTTGAGGCGCCGGCTGCCTCTTTCGATTGAGTTTGAGCAATATTCGTTCAGCTGCAACTCTCCCAATGTCCAATGCGGGTTGTTTGATTGCAGTTAATGACGGTCTGGTTATTGTGTACCAGTACATATCATCGAATCCCAATATCGAAATATCTTCTGGTACTCTGAGCCCTTTATCGTTAACAGCCCTTAATGCTCCAACTGTCATGAAATTGTTGGCAACAAAAATGGCAGTTGGGATATCTTCTCGTTGTAAAAGTTTATTCACCCCCCGATATCCACTTTCAATACTATAATCCCCTTCAATTACTAGCTCCGGTGTGATATCCACATTTTGTTCAGTCAATGCAGCAACGAAGCCATCTCGTCTCTTTGTTGCAGTAGTGCGTTCGTATGGACCTGTGATCATTGCAATTTTTCTATGACCAAGCTCGATCAGATATTTAGTGGCATTATAGGATGCGCGATAATTATCAACAACAACATGATCCACATCAAAACCAGGGATAAAGTTATCGATCAAAACAACTTGAACTCCCCGATTTATCATGCGCGCGATGTTGTTCTCTTCAACATAATTTTTCTGTTCACAAGGAGCGATGATCAATGCATCTACTTGTCGTTCAAGAAAAACTTGAATGAATTCTTCTTCTTTTTCATATAAGTAATCACTGTTAGCAAGGATCAAGCTATAACCAGATCCCTGTAAAGTTTTTTCTATCCCTTTGATAATGAGTCCGAAGAAAGGATTTCCGATATCTCCGACGATCAGTCCGATTGTTCTGGACTTCAATGTTTTTAGACTAGCGGCAAGGGAATTGGAAACATACCCTAGTTCATCAATTACACGATTTACTCTTTCTATCGTCTCTTTTGAAGCAGAATTTGGTACATTATTTATTATTCGGGACACCGTCGCTTTAGAAACCCCTGCTTTTTCCGCGACATCTTCCATAGTTATTGTCATCATTTCCTCTTTATGTAACCGTTTTACGTAATCGGTTACGTTAACCGATTACATTCTATACTCACAAATTCTAGATGTCAAGTATTAAATCTTAAAGATTTCTATAGTGAATTTTGGAAGTAGATATTGTATTTTTACCTATTAACCCCTACAGTTCTTTCAGAATATCCTTCAATGTTTCGGTGCGATCCAGCAACACCAACGCCCCACCCCGCAGCACGCGTTGTGTCCCTTCATCCAATGGAAGCTGGATCCAGCGTTCATCTGTGATCCCATATTCAACCTCGAGCCCTTCCTCATACCAGACACGCAGCGAGGTCACCCACCCATAGAGCTCCTTTTGATACCTGGCAACCTGTCCAAATTCCGAAATCCAACTTGGGGTAGTCAGGTATATTTGCGGATCGTGCGTGACGATCACCAGGTCCACATCCGAATCAGGGCGCGCTAATTGAGCAGCATAGGACCCGACCAGGAGAAGGCAAAGTACATCCGGGCGCTCTTTAGCCCAGTGCTGTAAGCGCTGCAAGAATAGCTTGATATCAAGTGGGAAATCTGCGTGTGGATTCAAAAGGTCCATCCTTATCCAAATGCACCCCGATCATAAGTTTTTCATCGGGGTGCAGCATAACAATCCTCTACAGAAAAGGGTCTGCTTAGGTCAGAGCCGTCCAGCCGTTTTGCGAGATGGCCTGCGCCAAAGATTCGAAACTCTTGCGAGAAGAATAGGAGTAGACCTTTTTCTTCGTTTCAGTGGCAATTTTCTCATGGATCTCGTCCAGTGTTCCTATGCGCACCTGGCGATACCAGGGTTCGTAGATCGGTTCATCTTTGGGCACACGCGTTGTCTTCATGAAATGTTTGGCTTT
>NPIF01007983.1_pt2 | contig 12336 bp, 4 predicted proteins | sample 8637461 | NCBI WGS metagenome assembly NPIF01 (sample SAMN07420641, study PRJNA396082) | bioreactor metagenome | isolation source: sample BR12 brine-fed electro-methanogenic bioreactor BR | place: Japan: Kochi | collected 2016-12-09
GGAAGAGGCGGCTGGCGCGGTCCTTCTCGCCCTCGGCGAGGTCGACGAGCGCGTCGATGCGGGCGGAGACCTCCTGCTCGTGAACCAGGGCCTGCTGGAAAGCGTCGAGCGGCGCCTTCCACTCGTGCGGCGGCGCGGCGATGGCGCCCAGGATGACCTTCCCGCCTCGCTCGTGGATGAAGTCGAAGATCTTCGTCGCGTGGGAGAGCTCCTCCTGCCCCTGGATCTTCATCCAGTGCGCCATGCCAGTGAGGTTGATCTGGTCGAAGTAGGCGGCCATGGAGAAGTAGAGGTAGGCGGAGTAGATCTCGGCGTTGATGTGGTCGTTGAGGGCGTCTTGGATCTTCGGCTTGAGCACGATCTCGTCTCCGTGAAACGCGCGAAACGGGGTCCCGCGCGGGGTATGGCGCCGTGGCCGCGCCGTGGAGTGCGCGGCGAAAAACCGATTATACGGGGCGTCTTTCGCCTGTTCCGCTTCTGTACGTGACGCTCCGGCGTCAGTTCAGGCGAAAAAGGGGCCCGGAGTGCCCGCGGATCGGCGTAAATTACGGCTTAGTCAGCTTGGAGGGTGGGCTCGCGCAGCCCCCGATTTGTCCGCCAGTCGACAGCAGCCCGTCCCCGACGGGAGCGATTAGGGCGGCGATGGCGAGGCGCGAGCGTCACTGAGATCAGGGAGTCCGGCCGCGCACCGCGTTGGTACCGAGTCCGCGGGTGCGCCGTCCGGGCCCGAGAGGGGTCGTCATGCGCGTGTCGAGTCGTATCGTCGTCGCGGCGTTGGTCGCACTCTGTGTGTGCGTCAGCTCTGCCGCTTCTTTGGATCCCGTGCACCAGTCGATGCGGGAGCAGCTCGTCGGGACCTTCCTCGGAGGTGTCGAGGATGGTAGCCGGATCGTGGCCAGTCCCGTGCCGATCGAGGGCGGCGCCACCTTCGAGCTTCTGTGGTCCGGCGGGGAGCTCATCCCACCGGAGGGCACGGTGTGGATCGCGGTCATCGACGACCGCATGCCCGGCGCCCTCGGCTTCCATCCGGTGCGCCACGTCTTCCTCGATGGCGATCTCGAGGTCCTTGAAGTGCGCGACGCGAACTACTACCCGCGCTTCTATCGGAACGGAGAGCGTCTCGGCTGGAAGACGCTGGTGAAGTACAGCGCCAAGCCCGGCGAGCTCGACGGGAAGCGCGAGCTCATCGAGCAGGGGAAGGGAGGTCGCGCCTCACGTGACTTCTCCTACAACGAGTTCTACGCGGTGATCATCGAAGGCGACGTGCCTTCGGGCAGCTCCTACTCGGAGTTCTGGTCCGACAACGTGTGGATGTTCCGCCTCCTGCTCGAGTTCGGCTACGACGAGGATCACATCCACGTGCTCTACGGCGACGGCGCCGACGAGGCGGACTTCGAGTGTGAGTACTACCGGGAGAACATGACCGACTTCCCGGCGCACCAGCAGTACGTCCGCGACCTCTTCACCTGGATGCGGGATGGCAACGCCTCCCAGGGCATCGACCGCGTGACGGATCAGGACTTCCTGTTCCTGTTCACGTTCGACCACGGCGGTAGCAGCGGGGGCTGCGACGCGACGCTCTGCCTGATGGACGGCTGCATGCCGGACACGGAGTTCGCGTCGTACTTCAACCAGATCGCGTACAAACACCGCGCGGTCGACATGCAGCAGTGCCACTCCGGCGGCTTCATCGACAATCTCGAGAACGACACGACGGTGATCTCGACCGCGGCGAACTGCACGGAGAGCGCCTACGAGGCCGACGAGTGGGACGACTGCGGCGGCGGCGTCACCGTCAACTACGGTGAGTGGAACTACTGGTGGATGAGCGCCATGCAGGGTCACCTGCCTTGGCCGGGGTTCGAGCCCGTCGACGCCGACACCAACGACGACGGCAAGGTCTCGTTCCTCGAGGCTCACAACTACGCCCTCGCAAACGACGACCGCACCGAGCATCCGCAGTGGAGCGATCCGGGGAATCTTGGCGACGATCTCAGCCTGCAGACGACTTGGGACGGTGCCCACCTCGTCCACGACAGTCACACGATCGAGGATCCGTCGGGGAACGACGACGGCGTCGTCAACCCGGGTGAGACCGTCACGATGCCGGTCACGCTCTTCAACAACGGCACCTTGCCCGCGACGGGAGCCACCGGCACGTTGGCGACGAGCTCGACCTACGTGACGATCGAGGACAACCAGGCGAGCTATCCCGAGATCGCCGCGGGTGGCGGCATCGGGACCTCGTTGCCCGATCACTATCGCTGGACGGCCTCGGCCGACGCCCCCGACCACACCGAGGTTGCGTTCACTCTCGACTGGCAGAGCGATGGCGGCGCCTACGGCGGCACGACGGCATTCGTCGACTACATCGATCGCGTCGAGCTCGCCGTGCATCAGACCAGTGTCTTCGACGGTGCGGAAGGCAATGGCATCGCCGATCCGGGAGAGACCATCGACCTCGCCGTCACGCTGCGCAATCGGGGGCACGCGGAGGCGCGGAGCGTCAGCGGCACGCTGACGACGAGCTCGCCCTACGCGTCGATCACCCGTGACATGGCCCAATGGCCTGCCGTGCCCGGCCTCGGAGTGCGGCGCAGCCTCGAGCCGCACTTCGGCCTCGCCATCGCAGCGGACACGCCGGACAAGACCTGGATCGACTGCACGCTCGCCCTCGACGCGGCGGACGGCTACCAGGCGAGCTTGCCGCTGCGATTCATGGTGGGCTCCCGCGGGACGGTCCTCCTTGTCGCGGACGGTGACCAGGAGGACGCGGATCTGCTCGAGCTCATCGTCGGTGACCTCGGATTCGGCGTCGAGACGCAGAGCGCGGCGGAGACGGACCCGGCTTCGTGGGCCGGTTACACCCTGCTGGTGTGGTCTGCCGGCGGCAACCCGGACCCGATCGACGACGAGAGCCATCGCAACGCGCTCGAGAGCCACGTCGCGGACGGCCAGCGCCTTCTGCTCGTCGGGGGCGACCTCGCCCATCACCACCGCTACGACAGCGGCTTCTCACAGAACGTGCTCCACGTCGCCAACTGGCGCTCCCACGACGGAGGCGACCTCGCGGTCGGTGACGTCGATCACCCGCTGACCACGGTCCCGCAGGTCCTCGACGAGACCCTCGCCCACGGATCGACGGACGCGTCGCTCGCCGACGCGGCCGAGCCGACCGCGAACGCCTCGAGCGCCCTGGTCTGGTCCCAGCAGCGCGGGCGCGGCTCGTTGATCGCCTTCGACGACGACGCGCTCGAGGGCAACGGCGGGCAGGTGCTCACGCTTCTGAGCGCCGTCCGTGCGATCGACGAGGCGAGCGGGGCGCGCGAGCAGGTCCTTGGCAACGCGCTCTCCTGGCTGCTCGGCAACGACGACCCCTACCTCGTTCTGACCGGCGAGAGCTTCCGGGACAGCGCCGAAGGCAACGGTGACGGCGTGCTCGATCCGGGGGAGACCGTCGAGATCGAGATCCGTGTCGGCAACCGGGGCTCCGGCACGGCGACGGGCGTCTGGGCCCGTGCGTGGCTCGAGGATCCGGCGCAGGGCCGCTTGCTCGACAACTTCGTCGCCTGGCCGACGATCAACTCCGGCGCCGAGCAGCCCTCGAGTGCCCCGCACCTCACCCTGCAGCTCGACGAGGCCGCTCCGTGTGGCGCCACGGTCCCGATCGCGCTCGAGATCTGGAGCGCCGAGGGCTTCGTCGCCCACCGCCACTTCGAGCTTCCGGTCGGTGCGGGGGGAGGCTTGCACACGACCTATAGCTGGGGTGGTGATAGGACGCCGATCCCGAACCCGGGGGTCCTCGAGGAGACGATCGTCATCGCCGACCCCTTCGTCATCGGAGACGTCAACACCCGGCTCGACGTCGCGCATTCCTCGACCACGCTCATCCGCATCGACCTGATCTCCCCGACGGGGAAGCAGATCACACTGCACGACCACACGGATCGTGGCCCGAGGATGAACACGACCTTCGACGCCCAGACCCAGCCGGACGGGCCGGGCGCGATGAGCGACCTCGACGGCGACGAGGGCCACGGCACCTGGACGGTGCGCATCGAGGACGACGCGCTCGACATGATGATGGGCGCCCTCGACGCCTGGTCGCTGATCTTCGACACCGAGAACCTCTGCCACGGCCTCACCTGCAGCGCCGGCCCGGCGGGCGACATCGGTAACACCCTGCGGGTCGAGGCCCTCGGCGACGGTGACCTGCGCCTGAGCTGGGGCGCTGCATCCGGCGCCGCGCTCTACCGCGTCTGGCGGGCCCCGAACGTGCAGATGAACGACGCTCAGTGCGTCGGCTCCACCAGCGCTCTCGAGCTCGAGGAGCGCGGTTTGCCGCAGCGCGCGCCGCTCTACTGCTACTCCGTGCGCGCCGAGAACGAGTGTCACGACCCCGCGCCGTGACCGAAGACCGATCCCGAGGGACACCGTGAAGGACGGGCCCCGCCTGGTGCGGGGCCCTTCTTTTGCGGAATCGATCCTGGCTCTGTCGTCGCTTGCGAATCAGCGACGGGTGGCTTGCATATCTGCAAGCCGGGCTCACATCCTGAGATATCACACGAAGGGGGGCTGGTGTACATATAGGCCAGACTCCCGATTTCCTTGGTAGACAGTTCGGGAGCGCGGCTGCACCGATTACGGTGCCGGACGAAGTGGGGCTCGCTGATTGCAAGGCAACCCCCCGGAACGCCAGCGAGCTTCGGTCCGGACCGCCATGGCGCAAGACCCCCCAAACGCGCGAATGGCAGCCGCGCAACTCGGACTCGGTGCAGGGTAGACCCTCTCCAACCGAGGTGATCGACCTTCCCACACTGCGGCCCTGGGAGGCTCAGCTCCTTCCCCCTCTAAACCTCCCAGGGCCACGACTTCACGCGAGATCGAAAGCTCCGGAGTCCCGCCCCCGACGGGACCCCCTCCGGAGTGCGTGTGTCGTGCTCCCGGCATGGCCTGGTCAGGTGGCCACACGCGCTCGACGAAGAGCTCGCCGCCCCGAACCACTTCGAGCCGCCTGGTTCTACCTCGAACGCAACGAAGCCTCCCCATTGGGGGAGGCTTCGCTCACGCCGGACGCTGCGCGCCGGCGATGATGCGCTGATTACTGGGCGAACACGGCGAGCCTCACGCTCACGCGGGAACGTTCCCGAGCGAGGTATTCACCTTCGGACTCGTCCCAGGTGTAATTGAGGGAGATCGGGCGGCACCATGATCCCGTAACCGGGTCCCAGACCGTGTAGGAGATCACCCCGTCGCCGCTGACCCAGTCGATCCAGACCGCGTCATTGCGCTCGTGAATCTGTATGTCGAGGTCGCCGTCGCCAGCCGGTCCCTGGTAGCTCGTCGTCGTGATCAGCCACCGCTCCCAAGAGGCCTCTTCCAGCGCCTCGGTGCGCCGCATCGCCATCACGCCGTAGAGGCCAAGGCCGAACGGCTCGGACTGGTATGAGATGAAGAGGCGTTGATCCGCCGTGGTCGTGCTCGGCTTGCTGCCCGAGAACAAGTCGCTCGAGATGCGTTGCGCGTCGCTCCACCCGGAGTGACCGGCATCGCTCTCCGTCAGCCAGATCTCTCCCCGGCCGTTGGCGCGCCACCAAGTGACGTGGACCTTACCGTCCTCCGCGATCGTGATCGCGGGGTCGAGGTCGTCGATGCCGAGGTTGCGCGTGAGGAAGTCGATCTTCGTCCACGCGGAGCCGTCCCAGTGGGACAGGACGATCTCGTAGTCGTACCCGTCGTTGTACGCCCAGACGACGTAGGGCTGGCCGGTGTCCGGATGCATCGCAAACGCCGCCGGGCCGTCGTCGTACTCATCCCCGCGGGGATTGAGCGGGTTGAGGCTGCCTGTCTCGCGATAGACCGTCCAGGGCCAGGGCGTGCCGCCGTCACCGCCGCCACGACCCATGACGATGAAGCTGGATCCGGTCGATCCTCCCCCGAGATCGGTGATGTCGACGCCGACTTCACCATATCCGGGGGGCGAGCAGAGCACGAGGGCGAGCAGTAGTACCTGCCAGATGCGGAATCTCTTCATGAGTCCGCCCTCCTGTCCCGCGATCGGCGTTCCGTCTCGGCTTCGAGGAACTCCCTCGCCTCCGGAACCGCCGGGGGAACGCGGCGCAGCAGCTTGCGGAGCTTTCTTGCGGTCTTCTCGAGCTCCGCTTCGCCCGCTGCGGCGTCTTGAGCCTTCCACAGTGTGTACCACGCGATGAACTCTTGCGTGGGCAGATCGAGGTCGCGCGCGCGGAAGGCGGCGTCCTTGAGTAGCTGAGCGGCCTTGTCGAGCTCTCCGCTCTTCGCGTTCATACGCCCTTCGGTCGTCAACGCGTAAACGAGGACCTCGCCGTAACCGGCGCGTTCGGCGCGCTGGCGCGCGTCGCGTACGAGACGTCGTCCGCCCTGGGGGCGGCCGAGCGCGAAGTGACAGTAGCCCAGCGTGACCGAGGTGCGGGTCACTTCGATCTCGCACTCGAGCTGCTGGTAGACGTCGCGCGACGCCTCGAGATGGGGGATCGCTTCGTCATGTTTGTCTTGCTCGAAGAGCAGCATCCCGAGCACGGCTTCGGCGAACGCGCGTGTCCTCTCCGTGACTCCCGAGAGGAGCCTCTTCGCGTGCTCGGCGTAGATCGTGGCCCGGTAGAAGTCCCCCGTGATGTAGCCGACCTCCACGTGCAGGAGGACGGCGTGCAGCTTCAGGTCCGTCGAGACCGCGTCCATGTTGAGGACACGCGCCGCGGTGCTCTGAGCGCGGGAGAAGCTGTGCAAGCGCCGATAACACGCGGCCTCCCAGGTCAGGACATCGGCGAGCCGCTCGCTGCGGTCGACTTCGTCCTCCTGCATCAGCAGCCAATCGTGTGCGGCTTGGAGCAACATGAGCGCCCGCCGGACCTGCCCCTTGGTGGCGGCGTCCGTTGCGGCCTCCATCAGCTTCGTGTCGTCCCAACCCGTCAGGTCGAGCTCCTCGCTCGACGCTGCCGACCGCACAATCTCTTCAATGTACGCAAGCGACGACCCGAGGCTGTCGCACAGTGCCGACAAGGCCTCGGCTGGAACGCTAGTCAGCCCCCGCTCGACACGGGAGACCGTGCTTGCACTGACCGGGATGCCGTTGAGGGAAGCCTTGTCCGCGACCTCGTCCAAGGTCCAACCAAGGCTCGATCTCAACCGGCGAAGGTGCACCCCGATCTCACGTCGCACCTGGGCGCCGTAGTCCCGCATGACCTTCCCCCGTAACTCGACTCCTTCTTGTCCTTCCTTCCTTGCCCGGGAAGATACCCTGAAACGAACTCGTCACCGGCAATTAATTCCGCAGTCGAGCGGAAGGGCGAGGCGTCTCGTTACCGACTTGTTGCGTGATCGACTTGGTCCGATCGGTAAGCTCGTGGTATTGATAACCCGTTCTCTTCTCCGGCCAGTGCGGCCGGTGCGAGCACGAGGAGCCGGTGCCAACGACTTTCCACGCAGCGAATCGACCGGGCGACGCGTACCGACGCGTGGCCGCGCTCGTCGTTGCGTTGGGGGTCTTCGCTGGAGTCGTGCTCGGTACGGGGCACGATCACGGGGCTGGCGTCGCCGGTCCCTGCCATATCGAGGCTCCGGGGAGGCACGACTCGGACCACGCCGCTGGTGAGACCTGCGCGGCGTGTGTTCTCGCGCGGAGCGTGGCCACCCCGCCGCCTACCTGGGCCCTGGTCCACGCCACCCTCGTCGCAGACGCCTCGCACGGCGGCGTCTCACATCCTCGAGTGCGCGCGCAGTCTCACGCCCCGCCCGCGCTGCGCGCACCCCCCGCCCGCGGACTCGTCTGAGCTCTCGCCCCGATGGGGTAGCCCGGTACCCGCCCGGGCGCACTGCGGTGCGCTCGGGCCACCCGAGGACGTTGGTATGCGCAGATCGTTGTCACGGCTTTCGCTTGATTCTCGCTTATTGATCGGAATCCTTCTCTTCATCTCTCTCTTGCCCATCGTGCCGGCGTTCGCGTCGACGGCTCTCGAAGCCGGGCGCGCGGAGCGCGGTGCGGTCTCCGGGATCGTCGTGGATCACGACGGCCAGCCGGTGTCCGACGCGAGTGTCGTTCTCGCCGAGCTGCGCTCGGTGGAGCTCACCGACGCTGCGGGGAGCTTCACCTTCACCGGGCTCGTCCCCGGCCACTACCACCTCCGGATCTCGAGTCCGTCTCGTGGTTCGGCAGCGCTCTCCATCGACATCGAGCCGAACCAGACCCTGGAGCTCGGGATCGAAGTGCACCTCTCCGTGCACCGCGAAGAGATCGTCGTCACCGCGGGACCCGGACTCCGCGTCTCGTCCGAGGTCGTGCAGCCCGTCGCCGTGCTCACCGGTGACGAGCTGCTCGCCGCGCTCCAGCCGACGCTTGGCGAAACCCTCGATGACACACCCGGAGTGTCGAGCACCTACTTCGGTCCTGGCGCGAGCCGGCCGATCATCCGAGGACTGGGCTCGGAGCGGAGCCGCGTTCTCGTCGTCGGCCTCGACGTCGGCGATGCCTCCGGAGTGAGTCCTGATCACGCCCTCAGTCTCGATCCCCTCGGTGCCGAGCGCGTCGAGATCGTGCGTGGCCCGGCGACCTTGCTTTACGGGAGCGGTGCGATCGGCGGCGTCGTCAACGTGCTCGACGCGAGCATTCCGGTGCGCTTGCCCAAGCGGGCGCTCGAAGGGGAGCTCACCCTCGGTTACGGTGACGCGGCCGAGGAGCGTCTGGCGCAGCTCGAAGCCGGGGGTGGCGCCGGGGCTTGGGCCTGGCGTGTTCACGGCTCGCGCCGTGACGCCGGCGACATCGAGATCCCCGGTCCGGCGGAAGCCGAGCACGAGCCGGGTGAGGAGGAGGAAGAGGAGCCCTTCACCGGGAAGCTCGAGAACTCCGCCGCCGAAACCGAAGCCGTGGGGTTCGGCCTCTCCCGCGTTTGGGAGAACGGTTACGTCGGCTTCTCGGTTCAGCGCTTCGACAGCGACTACGGTGTGCCGGGAGAGCACGGGCACGGACACGAGGAAGAGCCGGAGCTCGCCGAGGAGCACGAGGAGGGCGTGCGGATCGACCTCGAGCAGAAACGGGCCGATCTCGGAGCCCAGTTCGAGCTGGCGGAGGGCTTCTTGCGCACGATCGACGTGCGCGTCGGCGTGACGGACTACACCCACTCGGAACTCGAAGGGGACGAGGTGGGGACGCTCTTCAACTCGGACGGCTGGGAGCTGCGGGCCGAGGGTACCCATCGTCCCTGGAACTCGTGGACGGGTGCGTTCGGGGTGCAGCTCTCGTCGAACGAGCTCGAGGCCTTCGGAGAGGAGGCGTTCCTCGCTCCGAGCGACACCGACTCCCAGGCGCTGTTCGTGTTCGAGGAGCGGGGCTTCGGCGCGTGGGACCTTCAGCTCGGCGCCCGCTACGAGCGTCAGGAGGTCCGGGGCTCCTTCGAGGGCCGGCGCGTGGATCGCGACTTCGACAACGTCTCGACCTCTCTCGGCTTGTCGCGGCGTTTCGGCGGCAACTACGGGTTGTCCTTGCACGTGTCACGAGCCGTGCGCAGCCCCAACGCGGAGGAGCTCACCTCGAACGGACTCCATGCGGCGACGCGTTCGTTCGAGATCGGCGACCCGAACTTGGACGAGGAGACGAGCCTTGGCGCCGATCTGACCTTGCGAAAGAAGGACGGGCGTTTCAGCGGCGCGTTGACGGTGTTTCTCCACCGCATCGACGACTTCATCTACGAAGCGCCGACCGGCGAGGAGATCGAGGAGACGCCGGTCTTCCGTTTCGTGCAGGATGACGCGGAGTACCGCGGCGCCGAGTTCCACATCGACACGGAGCTGGTTCACCGCGCAGGGCACCGCCTGGCATTCGAACTCGGCGGGGATCTCGTACGCGCGGAGCGGCGCCACGACGACGAACCGCTGCCCTTCATCCCGGCTCGGACGCTACGGGCCGGGCTGCGCTATCGCGGGGAGCGCTTGTTCGGTCATATGGAGGCCGTGCGAACGAACTCGCAGAGGCGGGTGTTCTGCCCGCACGAAGAGGAACCCGGCCACGGGCACGTGGCAGGCTGCGAAGAGCCGAGCGAGGGGTACACCTTCGTCAATGCCGCCGTGGGCATGCGCTTCGCCGCGGGCGGAGTCAGCCACAGCGTGATGCTGAAGGGCCGCAACCTCGGTGACCGTCTCGCGCGCAGCCACGTCTCGCGGCTCCGCGAGTTCGCGCCCCTCCCGGGCCGAGACCTCGTCCTCCTCTACACGGTGAGTTACTGAGGCCACACCATCTCGAGTTCACCACCCTCCGCAAAGCGGAGGGTGGTGGGCTCGAAATGGAGATGCGCAAAAGGAACGGGGACTGTCGACCGCCTTGTACGAGAGTTGATAACGAAAAAGCCAGCGGTCGACTGTCCCCAGAAGGAAGCGCGAGAGATTTGGGACGAGTGCCGCGGAGCGACTGGGACGGTTGACCGCCTTGCTCGAAACGAACGCATCGACCCGCTAGCGGTCGACTGTCCCCACGAGCAAGGAAGCACAACACTCCGAGCAGACCGCCTCCGCACCCCCTGGGACGGTCGACCGCCTTGTACGAACCCCGGCAGTCGACCCACGAGCGGTCGACTGTCCCGCCTGCAGTCCATCGGCCCACTACTATCAGGCCCCGCCGGGTAACTCCCCGACCACCTGCCGGGGACAGGCACCCGCTCCGTTTCGCGCCATGACGCGGCCTACAAGGCGGTTGCCAGTCCCCCTCCACATGCACCCTTTGGGAGATTCTGGGTCCACTCTTCGAGCCCCTTTGGGGCTCGAAAAGTGGACACACTAGGAGCTCAAGGGGTCCCAGAGATACCCTTGTCCGTAGCGGGCGCCCAGGGCGATCAGCGCCTGTCGGTCCTCGCCGTGCTCGACGCCCTGGATCACCGGCATCGCTTCGAGTGACTCGATGATGCGGATCAGGCGCTTGATCTCGCGCTGCTTGGAAGTGTTGCGCGCGATCCCCCCGGCCCACCGAGGCTCGATCTTGACGATGTTCGGTTCGAGCAGGATCAGGCTCTCGAGACCGCTCTTTCCAAAACCGATGTGATCGAAGCCGACGAGGATCCCCGCGTTCTTGAGAGCGTGGACGGACTCGGCGAGGTAGGCAGGGTCGCCGATGACTTCGTCCTCGCGAAGCTCGATGCAGAAGCTGCGCCCGCCGTAACGACCGCGCATCAGGGCGGCGACCCGTTCGCCGCCGAGCTCGACGAGGGTCGACGGGAACAGGTTGACGTGCAGCGGCAGGGCCGGATCGAGCTTGTCCGCTTCCTCGAGGCAGCGCTCGAAACACGCGGTGTCGGCTTCGGTGAGCAGCCCGCGCTCCCGGCAGGCGGTGAAGAAGGCGTCCGGCTCTCTGAGGCCTGGCACGCGCGAGCGGATCAACGCCTCGTAGCCGATCGGCACGCCGTCCTCGAGGCGAACGATGCGTTGTCCGACGACCTCGACCAGGTCCTCCCGCTGGAGCCAGGTCTCGAGGCCGGAGCTGTCCCCGGTGTCCTCCGCAGCGAACGACGCGGTGACTCGGTTCTTCCCGGCCCGCTTGCTGCGGTAGAGCGCCTCGTCCGACTCCCGGAGGAGTTTGCCCAGCGTGAGCGACTCGCTCCGCACGGCGACGACGCCGAGGCTCGCGGTCACCCTCTCCGCTTCGCCGTTGATCTCGATCGGCACGTCGCAGAGCGAGCGGCGGATGCGTTCGGCGATGAACGCGCCCTCGCCCGGGCGGGTGCGCGGGAGCAGGGCCATGAACTCGTCGCCCCCGATGCGGGCGACGACGTCGGTCCTTCGCAGGATCGTGCGGATGCGGGCCGCCGTCTCGCGGAGGACGTGGTCTCCTGCCGTGTGCCCCAGCGTGTCGTTGACGCGCTTGAGGTCGTCGAGATCGAGCACGAGCGCGACCGAAGGGCTCGCCTCACGTGTCGCCCAGCTCGACTCGCGCGCGAGGGCCTGTTCGAAGCCACGCCGGTTGAGCAGCCCGGTCAGTGGATCGACGACCGTCAGGTGCCGCAACTCTTCGGTGGCGCGGCGAAGCTCCTCGACGAGGCGTTGGCGCTCGATCGCGTGATGGATGTCGCGGACGAGCGTGCGCGGTGTCAACTCGTCCCGGAGAAAGCAGCCCTGCGCGCCGCGCTGGACTGCTTCACGCTCGAGCGAGTCGTCCACGTCGTCGAGAAGCACGAGAACGGGGATGCCCCCCGAACCATCGAGCACGCGCCGCAGCGTCGCCTTCTTGTCGTTGTCTTCGCCGCCGAGGTCGAGCAGGGCGACGTCGACCTCGGACTCTTCGAGCGGCGTCGCGTCTTGGCGCGACTTGGTACTCACGCC
>NPIF01001149.1_pt1 | contig 12324 bp, 10 predicted proteins | sample 8637461 | NCBI WGS metagenome assembly NPIF01 (sample SAMN07420641, study PRJNA396082) | bioreactor metagenome | isolation source: sample BR12 brine-fed electro-methanogenic bioreactor BR | place: Japan: Kochi | collected 2016-12-09
ATGGTCATCGGCCTGCTGCCGGTAGTCGGGGTGCCTCTGCCCCTTTTTTCCTATGGTGGCACCAGTATGATTACAACGATGCTCGGAGCCGGATTGTTGCTCAATATCAGCATGCGGCGTTTTACTTTCTAAGAAGTCCCCCGGAAAACCCGCACACCGGAATATCGGGATTGACGGTACGAATCCGGCCTTGCTAAGATGCCTCAAATTTTCAGCCCGTAAATTCTAAGCTCAGGAAGCTGTCGGACAGGTCAGGCGCCCGCTGCACATTCGGCCCGGCCAGCCCACCAGCCTTCCAGGAAAAAGAATTCTCTTTTACTGAATACCCTTCGACAAGGATCGCAGTTTATGGAAACACCCGTGACAACCACCTGGTCATTCAACCAATGGGCAGCAGGCAATCTGGAACTGGCGGCAGCCGCAGCCGCCGTTAAGGACCTGCCGGCCATGGCCGATATCATAACCGAGTTCCTGATGGCCACCCAGGACCCTGACTGGACAGCCAAAGGGCTGGCCATGATTGTGGCCAAGGATCCGGCCGTATCCGCCTGTGTGCTCAAGGTAGCCAACAGCTCCTATTACAGTTTTCACCGCCAGATCACCAGCCTTGAAGGGGCCGTTTCGGTGTTAGGTTTGAATACTCTCAAAAGCCTGGTCCTGGCAGCGGGAGTAAAAACCCTCAACAAGCGCTTCGGCCTGATTGAAAAGTTGCTGGTGGAAGACTCTATCGGCAGCGCTCTGAGCGCCCGGGCCATCGCCCGCCAGACCCAAACTCTCGACTCTGAAGAGGCCTTCCTCGCCGGCCTGATGCGCCATATCGGCAAGATTGCCATGAATAACCTGGAACCGGACAGTTACATGGCGATCATCCAGGGCGTTTATAACCAGGAAGGTTCCCTGTTGGAGTTGGAGCGTAAATATTTTCCTTATACCCATAGTGCCATTGGCGCCGCCCTTCTCGACAGCTGGAATTTTTCTCCCACCCTGGTCGCCTGTACCCTGTTCCACGCCGACCCGGCCCCTCCAGGAGATTTCGACAAAAGCACGCAACAGCTGCTTGCCGCCGTCAATCTGGCCGACACCGTCTGTCGACACCTCGGCCTCGGCCAGCGGGAAGCCGACGAGTCTCTGCGCCTGCTGGATAACCCCTGCGCCGCACAACTGAAGATTGACGAGAAAGCAGCCAGGGCGATTCTCGAAGAGGTTTCCGAGGCCTTTGAAGAGACCCGTCAATCTTTTTTGGGGGGCAGTTGACCCCGGAAAGGCCTGGGACGGCCGGCAGCGATTCATCTCTGTCAACTGCCATGGATCCTGTCGAGCCCTCCCCAGCCGGCTAACCGATCGGACGGTTGGTTTCAGAACTTAATTCTGCCGCCGTGAAGATTTCGGATCACGGCGCTCCGGCAACAGACAGCTGCAACCGGCATAAAGAAACCCTATCAGCATCATCATTTCAAACATGGGCAGGCTCCCTCCTGTGCATACCCGCAGCATGCCCCAACCCTGTGACAGAATATGTCTCTTCCACCCCCGGTCGAGCCTCTCCAGAGCTTACAGAGAACCCGCGGAGAGAGCATTGACAACCAGCCGCCCCTGATTCTGCCTCTGGTGCTGCTGAGTACCATCGCCGGTTTATTGGTGGCAAGCTACTGTCCACCATGGCCCTTGCCTCTGCTCTGGCCAGCGCTGCTGGCCATCTGCTGGGTGCTCCTCCGCCACACAGCTCCGGCCCCCCTGCTGCTGGCAGGTTTCTGCGCCCTGCTGGCGGCCGCACAATACCAGCACCAGCTCTCTCCTGTTTTGCCGGTTCATCATGTCGCTCATTTTGCCGACGGTCAGATCCATACCATCGAAGCTCGGATAGAGACCCTGCACGGCGGCGAGACCCTGCGCATGGACCTTGAAGCCGAACGGCTGATAAAGGGGCCGCAGCAACACCCCCTCACAGGCCGTTTGCGCTTGACCCTCGGTGAAGGACAGCCGAACCTGCGCCCTGGTCAGCGTATCCGGTTTAGCAGTCGCCTGCGCTCCCCTGAGATTTTCGGGACCCCGGGCGAGTTCCATTATCCCCGATACCTGGCCGGGCGAAGCATTTTTGCCACCGCTTATGTGGCCCGGGCCGAGCTTGTCGTTCCCTTTGTCGGGGATCAACAACGGGGCTTTATGCAACGCCTGGCCGGGTGGCGTCGGCACATCGGGCAGCGCATCGAAGGAACCGTAAAGCCTGACCAGGCCGCCCTGGTCCGCGCCCTGGTCATCGGCGACCGGAACCTGCCTCCAGAGCTACGCCGACAACTGGCCGAAACCGGTTTATCTCATCTGTTTGCCATTTCCGGCCTGCACCTGGGCCTGCTGGCCCTGTTTCTCTATCAATGCGGTGTCTGGCTCTATAAACGAAGCGAGTGCCTGCTCCTTTTGGCTCCCCCCGGTCGCCTACTACCCTTGTTTTTGCTGCCTTTGCTCTGGCTCTATCTGCAATTATCCGGCAATGCCCTGTCCACCCAAAGGGCCTTTATAATGGCCGTCATCGCTGCGCTGTTACTCTTTAATGGTCGACGGACCCGGCCATTGCATTCATTGACCACCGTGGCCCTGATCATGCTTTGCGGTGCACCCCTGATTTTATTTGAACCGGCCTGGCAACTTTCCATGGCCGGCGTCACTGGTATTCTGTTGTGTCTGCCCAATTGGCAAAAACGTCTTTCCCGGTGGCCCCGCTGGGGGCGCTGGCCTGGGACCCTGGCCGCAACCACCCTGGCCGCAACCATCGCCACGGCACCACTGAGCCTCGCCCATTTTCACCTTTTTGCTCCGGCCGGCCTGCTGAATAATCTGCTGGCCGTGCCTTTAATCGGGTTTGGCGCCGTGCCTCTGGGTTTGCTTGGAGCCCTGATCGATCCCCTGTGGCCGACGGGAACAAACGTCCTGTATCGACTTTGCGGCACTCTCTGCCACCTAACGCTGCAGGGTGCCGGATGGACCCAGCAACTCCCGTGGCTCTCTGCCAGAACCTGCTATCTTTCGCCGAGCACCCTGCTGGCTGCAGCCATCCTGTCTCTGCTCCTGCTGATTCCCCGCTGGCCGGATCGCTGGCGCCATTTTCCCTTTGCCCTGCTGATGGTGGCTCTACTTTTGCTGTTTGTGCCGAGCAGACCGCCGCAGGAGCTGACCCTGACGGCACTGAGCGTCGGCCACGGAGAGGCCCTGCTGTTGTCACGTCCGCAGGGTGGTCATTATCTTATCGACGGCGGTGGATTTTATGACAGCAGCTTCGATGTGGGAGCTCGCCTGGTGGCCCCGGCGCTGGCCAGACTCGGGGTTGGTTCTCTGGAGGCGGTCATTCTCACCCATGATCACCCGGATCACCGCCTGGGGCTGATAGAAATTCTCAACCACTTCCCGGTCAAAGCCTTCTGGTCCGCCCAGCCCCCCGATGAACTGCACCCCGAGCTGCGACAACCGTTGTTGCAAAAGGCCATCCCCCACCGGACGTTTTCCGAGGGCTGGACCCTTGTGGATGAAGACCCCTCCGGAAAACTGGCTCTCTATGCACCGTCCCAGCGAGCTTCCAAAATCAATGATCGATCGCTGATTCTGTATGCCGGACACGGCCAGGACGGCCTGTTGCTGACCGGGGATTTGGAACGACAGGGAATTGACGATTTGGTGGATAACCCTCCACCCGGAACGGTCACCCTGCTCCAGGTCCCCCATCATGGCAGTCGTCATTCGGAGCCCTGGCTTCTGGTCGACGCTCTCCACCCGAAAATGGTTTTTGCCTCCACCGGTCGCAACAACAGTTATGGCCTACCTCATAAGGACGTGACCCAAGCCCTGGCCAAACGGGGTCTTAATCTCTACCATACCGGTCAGGACAAGAGCCTGCGCTTTGACAGCGCCGGCTCGGGATGGACGCTGCAACGCTGGCAGAAAGGTCTTTTCCGTTGACAGCCTGACCTGGGATTTGCTAGTTTTTCTTGCAAGTTAGGTCTTCCCTTCCCCGGAGAGCTGGTCCATGTGTAAAACGACTATTCTGGTTGTCGATGACGAGCTCTTCTTCCGCCGCCTTTTTGCCAAATTGCTCAGCGAAGACGGACATGAAGTAGAAACGGCCTCCTCGGGGGAAGAAGCCATAGCCCGTATCGACCGGGGAGGCATCTCCGTGGTCGTAACCGACCTGGTGATGACCGGCATGGATGGTCTCGAGGTTCTGCGTCACTGCCGGGCTCGCAACCATCCGCCGGATGTAATTCTCGCCACCGGCCACGGCAGTGTCGAAACCGCCGTTCAGGCCCTTAAAAACGGTGCCCGCGATTATCTGGTCAAACCCTTCAACCCCGAAGAGCTGCGCCACGTGGTGCGCACCTGCCTCGATCAGCGTCGTCTGCTGAACGAGAACAGCCAGTTGAAAAGCCAGATCGAACTCTTCCAACGGGGCCAGCACCTGGCCTCTCTGCTCGACATTGAACACCTCTTCGCCGAAACCCTGCAGGCCCTGCTGCGGGAACTTGGCGGGGGGAGAGGCATGGCCTTTTTGCTGGTCGACAACAGCGTTTCCGAAGTCGTGGCCCTGGCCAACCTGACGGAAAACGAAGCCCTTGCCCTGGCTCTGGCCCTGCTTCCAGACATTACGGAACTCAAAGAATTTCGCCTGCTGCAGAACCAGGACCTGCCTGCCGATCTGCCCCTGCCAAGGAACACCCGGACCCTGTGCCTGCTGCCGCTTCATTATCAGAAACAGATCCAAGGTCTTCTTGTACTGGTCAACCCGTCCGAGGAGGATTTTCAACAACCCCTGCCCCGGGGCAACCTCCTGTTTCTCCTGGAGCAGGCCGCCCTCGGCTTCAGTAATGCCTATCGATATAAGGATGCTCGCACATTAATCCATACCGACGACCTGACCGGACTGCATAATTACCGCTATCTGCAGATGATTCTCGACCAGGAGATTCATCGCGCCGAGCGCTACGATCTCGAGTTTTCCCTGGTCTTTATCGACCTGGACCGGTTTAAGGATGTCAACGATTCCCGGGGCCATCTGGCCGGCAGCCAGGCTCTTAAAGAGGTCGCCCGGTTATTACGGCAGAGCGTCCGGGAGGCGGATATTCTATTCCGTTATGGCGGTGACGAGTTTACCGGATTTCTGGCTGAAACCGGTGCCGAGGGAGCTGCTATTGTCGCGGAACGGATTCGCCGCACCATTGAACAACACACCTTTTTCGCTGAAAGCAACGACCCGGTACGCTTGACTGCGACCGTCGGCTATGCCACCTTCCCTCTGGATTCCAGCGACCACCAGGGGATAATCGATATGGCGGACCGGGCCATGTATTTTGGCAAGCAAATTCGCAACGTGGTCCGCAGCGCCCGGGACCTGGACGTTTAATCCTGCCTCTTCTGCCGCTTTTCTGCGCTCCCTATCCTGTTCATTCGCCAGCAACAGTGCCCTCCGGCGGCGCCCGAAAAAGGCGAATCGATTTGCCAAAATGGCCGAATTCAGGTATACAATGCGGCTGGCTGTAATCCTTCACAGCGAATGAACACACATCTGACGTATTGCAACAGTAAAGGACCGTCCCGTGAATATCACCGGTATCAAAGGCATGAACGATATCCTGCCAGGCGAAATAGCCACCTGGCAGTTTCTTGAACAAGAAGCCCGTCGCATCTTTCACAGCTACGGTTTTAGCGAAATCCGGGTACCGGTCGTGGAAAAAACCGAACTCTTCTGCCGCTCCATTGGGGAAACCACCGATATTGTTGAAAAGGAAATGTACACCTTCACCGACAAAAGCGGCAACTCCCTGACCCTGCGCCCGGAGGGCACCGCACCGGTTATGCGTTCGTTCATCGAACAGAAGCTTTACACTCAGGATCCGGTCGCCAAACTCTACTACCTGGGTCCCATGTTCCGCTACGAGAGACCGCAAAAAGGACGGTACCGCCAGTTTCATCAAATCGGCGTGGAAGCCATCGGGGTCGATGACCCCAAAATCGATGCGCAGATCCTGGCCATGCTGTGCCACTATTTCGACGCGGTGGGCATCCACGATGTCGAATTGCATATCAACTCTCTGGGCTGCAGAGATTGCCGTCCCGCCTACCGCCAGGCGTTGATCGGTTACCTTGAGGACCGCCTGGCCAGCCTGTGCAGCGATTGCCAGCGTCGTTATCAGACCAATCCCCTGCGGGTTCTCGATTGCAAGGTCCCGACCTGCCAGGAAGCCACCGCCACGGCGCCCTCGATGATCGAACATCTCTGCGCCGGCTGTGACGAACATTTTAGCCAGGTGAAAGGGTATTTGCAGAATCTGGCGATTCGGTACACTGTAAACACCCGGATGGTACGCGGCCTGGACTACTATAGTAAGACCACCTTCGAAATGGTGACCAGCAGCCTCGGCTCGCAAAACGCCGTCGCTGCCGGGGGGCGTTATGATGGCCTGATCTCCGACCTCGGCGGGCCTGCTCTGCCAGGTATCGGATTTGCCATGGGCGTTGAACGACTGGTCCTGATGAAAAACTCCAAAGAACTGCCCGTCGAACGCCTGCCGCTGTTTCTGGCGGCCATGGGTCAACCGGCTGGCGATCGAGCTTTTTTACTCATGTCGGCGCTACAGAAGCAGGGTCTCTGCGTCGAAATGGACTATACCGCAAAAAGCCTTAAAGCCCAGATGCGGCGGGCGGGGAAATTCGGGGCCCGCTATGTGCTGATCCTTGGCGAAGAGGAGCTCGCCCGACAGGTCGTGATCCTGCGTAACATGGATGACGGCAGCCAGCAGGAACTCCCCCTGGGAGGGGTTGAGAAGCAATTGCTGACCTTACTTAGCAACCCCGCACCGACGCCAGCTGCAGGATAATCTGTTGACCGGGGTCCAATTCGCTTATTATAATTTTTAATTACATTAGCTCGGCCGCTCCGGCGGCCTCACCATCGTCATCACCAAAGGAGACACCCTTGAACGATATATTGGGAGACTGGAAGCGAAGCCATTACTGCGGTGAAATTTCCGCCGCCGACATCGGCCAGGAAGTGTGCCTCATGGGCTGGGTACAGCGACGCCGGGACCACGGCGGTCTGATCTTTATCGACCTGCGCGATCGTGAAGGGATCAGTCAGCTGGCCCTCGACCCGGACCGCGACCCCGCCGCACACAGCAAGGCCGAACAGGTGCGTAATGAATTCGTCGTGGCGGCCCGGGGAGTGGTTTCGGCCCGCCCCGAAGGGACCGTCAACCCAAAGATGAAGACCGGTGAAGTGGAAGTTGAAATACGGGAACTGCGCATCCTCAATACGGCCCAGACCCCTCCTTTCATGATCGATGAATTTACCGAGGTCGCGGAAAACATCCGCCTTAAGCACCGCTATCTCGATCTGCGCCGTGCCCCCCTGCAACACAACCTGATACTGCGTCACCAGATAAGCAAGACGGTACGGCGTTATCTTGACGACCAGGGTTTTATCGAAGTTGAAACGCCGGTACTGACCAAAAGTACTCCCGAAGGAGCCCGTGATTATCTGGTGCCCAGCCGGGTGACTCCCGGCACTTTTTTCGCCCTGCCCCAGTCCCCTCAGCTATTCAAGCAGTTGTTGATGGTATCCGGTTTCGACCGCTACTACCAGATTGTTAAATGTTTCCGCGACGAAGACCTGCGGGCCGATCGCCAGCCCGAATTTACTCAGATCGACTGCGAATTGAGTTTCGTCGACCGGGACCAGATTATCAGCATCATGGAAACCATGATCGCCGCCGTGTTCCAGGCCACTTTGGGCGTGGAACTTTCCCTCCCCATGCCCCGCATTACTTATGCGGAAGCCCTGGCCCGGTTTGGGGTCGACAATCCCGATCTGCGTTTCGATCTGGAGTTGGTTGAACTGTCTGATCTGGTCAAGGATTCTGGCTTCAAGGTCTTTGCCGAGGTGGTCAACAAAGGGGGGATCGTCAAAGCTCTTAACGCCAAGGGATGCGCCACCTTGTCCCGCAAGGAGATCGATGACCTGACCGAATTCGTCAAGATCTACGGCGCCAAGGGCCTGGCCTATGTCAAGGTCCAGGAAGACGGCAGCTGGCAGTCGCCCATTGCCAAGTTTTTCACCGCAGAAGAGATCGCGGCCATCGACCGGGCCCTGCAGTCGGAAGCGGGAGATCTGCTGTTGTTTGTGGCCGACAGCTTCCGCGTGACCAACGAATCTCTCGGTCGGCTACGCGGCCACCTGGGGCACAAACTCGGTCTGACCAGTGGCAGCGACTACCGCTTTGCCTGGATCACCGACTTCCCGCTCCTCGAGTGGGATGCTGACGCCCGTCGCCACGTGGCGGTACACCATCCCTTTACAGCTCCCGTCGAAGAAGATATGGCGCTGCTCGACCAGGATCCCGGCAAGGTCCGTGCTCAGGCCTATGATCTGGTTCTGAACGGTTCTGAGATCGGCGGCGGCAGTATTCGAATCCACGACCAGGCTGTACAGAAAAAGATGTTTTCCCTGTTGGGCATCGAAGCCGAAGAAGCCGAAGAAAAATTTGGCTTTCTGTTGAGCGCTCTGGAATACGGTGCGCCGCCCCACGGCGGCATCGCCTTCGGTCTGGATCGGTTGGCCATGATCCTCACCGGCTCCGATTCGATTCGTGATGTCATCGCCTTTCCCAAGACCCAGAAGGCCACCTGCCTGCTTTCCGGTGCGCCGGGACAGGTCGATACCAAACAGCTGCGTGAGCTCTCTATCCGCAGCGCGGTTCGCTCGCAGTAACGATTTTGCGGCCGGGTTCCTTAAGCAGAGGATGGCTGCAGGAATTTTTGACCAGGGAAGTCGCATGAATGCACGAGCAATTTGCTCACTTTTGCTGCTCACAGGCCTGTTGTGGGGGTGCGCCAAGCCCCCCCGCCAGGAACTGCTGACCGCTCAATCCGCCCTGGCCAAAGCGGCGGCTGCGGAAGCCCAACTCCTGGCCAGCGACGAATACCGGGCCGCCAGTGATGCCCTGCGGGACGGCGAAGACCTGATTCGGCGGAAAAAGTACCAGTTGGCCCGACAGATTCTGCCCCTGGCCGAAGCCCATGCCCAGAAAGCCCTGGTTAAAGCCCGTCAGGAACTGGTTTTGCAGGAACAGCGCAAAGCTCAAGAAAGAAAAGAACAGTTGTTACGGGAGGCTGAAGCTCTGGCCGCAAAAGAAAAAGCCGCGGCTAAAAAAACCCGCCGGGCGCCTCCTCCCAAAAGAGTTAGCCCGCCAGCGCCGGCCACCAAGCCAGAGCCGGTATTGCCGGATGCCTATCTGGTACGGGGAGGCGAAACACTCTGGACCATTGCCGCCCGTAAGGATGTTTACGCCGATGCGCTGCTCTGGCCACTGCTTTATCAGGCCAACCGTGACCAGATCAAAGACCCGCGGCAGATTTATCCGCAACAGACCCTGACTATCCCGCGTCAGGTCAGCGATCAACACCAGGAAGAAGCACGACAAAAGGCCCGGGAATCGAAAATATTTCCCCTTGGAGACCTGGCTCACTGAACAGCGTTTATCTGCTCAACCTGTATAATCTCGTTAAACAGAACTATTTTCCGTCGTCAGCTTAAGGAGCCGTCATGACCTACATCCATGCCAAAGTCCCTACCGGAGACCGAATCGTCCTCAAAGCCGGAGCCTTGCAGGTACCCGACCGGCCGATCATTCCTTTTATCGAAGGAGACGGCACGGGTCCGGACATCTGGCAGGCTGCGGTAAGGGTCTTTGATGCCGCGGTTGAAAAGGCATACAACGGCCAACGTAAGATCAGCTGGATGGAGGTCTATGCCGGTGAAAAGGCCTTCAATATGGAGCTCGGCTGGCTTCCGGAAGAAACCGTCAGCGCCTTCAGTGAATTTCTGGTCGGCATCAAAGGGCCCTTGACCACGCCTATCGGTGGAGGGATTCGTTCCCTGAATGTGGCCTTGCGGCAGATGCTTGACCTGTACGTCTGTCTGCGTCCGGTGCGCTACTTTGCCGGGGTTCCTTCCCCGGTCAAACGCCCTCAGGACGTGGACATGGCCATTTTCCGGGAAAACACCGAAGATATCTACGCCGGTATCGAATGGCCGGCGGGGAGCGCCGATGCCCAAAAAGTGATTCGCTTTCTGCAGCAGGAAATGGGCGTCAAGCAGCTTCGTTTTTCGGATAACTGCGGAATCGGGATTAAACCGATTTCCCATGAAGGCAGCGCCCGCCTGGTGCGTGCCGCGATTCGCTATGCCCTGAAGCAGGGGCGCCGCTCCCTGACCCTGGTGCATAAGGGCAACATCATGAAGTACACGGAGGGCGCCTTCAAAAGCTGGGGCTATGAAGTAGCCACCAAAGAATTTCGTAAGGACTGCGTTACCGCGCGGGAAACCTGGATTCTGGACAATTACGAGCAGGACCCCGCTCTCGACCAGCCCGCCATTGCCCGCTTGATCGACCCCGGTTACGACCTGATGACCAGCGAACAACAGGCGGAAATCTGCCGGGAAGTCGAACAGGCCCTCACTCTGCTGCCCAGTCATGGCAACGGCCAGTGGCGCGACAAACTACTGATCAATGATGTTATTGCGGATATCGCCCTGCAGCAGGTCATGACCCGGGCCGGGGAGTTTGACGTGATCGCTACCATGAATCTTAATGGCGATTATCTTTCCGACGCCCTGGCCGCTCAGGTGGGGGGTATCGGTATTGCTCCCGGGGCCAATATCAACTACGACACCGGCCACGCCATTTTCGAGGCGACCCATGGCACGGCTCCCAAGTACGCCAATCTGGACAAGGTCAACCCCGGCTCGGTCATCCTCTCCGGGGTGTTGATGCTGGAACATCTCGGTTGGCAAGAGGCGGCCAATCTGATTATCGCTGCCATGGAAAAAACCATCGGCCAGAAACAGGTTACCTATGATTTCGAGCGGTTGATGGAGGGGGCCACTCTTCTGAAGTGCTCCGAATTTGCCAGCGCCATCATCGGCAACATGGATAAGGAACAAGGTGTATTCTGATGGCGAAACCTAAAATTGCCTTGATCGGTGGCGGCCAGATCGGCGCAACGATTGCCCAGCTTGCAGCCCAGCGTGAATTGGGCCATGTGGTTCTTTACGATGTGGTCGACGGGCTTCCGCAAGGCAAAACCCTGGATCTGGCCGAAGCGGCCCCCATCGTGTACTTCGATCTATGTATCAGTGGCGACAACGACATCGCCTGTATTGGCGGAGCGGATATAGTGGTTGTCACCGCCGGCATTGCCCGCAAGCCGGGCATGGAGCGGGATGACCTGATTGAAGTCAATGCCCGCATCATGACCAATGTCGCCAAAGGCATCAAAGAACATGCGCCCGACTCCATCGTCATCGTCATCTCTAATCCTCTGGATGCCATGGTCACCCTCTGCCAACGGGTGACCGGCTTTGCACCTCGACGGGTCATCGGGATGGCCGGGGTTCTCGATTCGGCCCGCTTTGCCAGTTTTATTGCCTGGGAACTGGGGGTTTCGGTGCGAGACATCAACGCCATGGTCTTAGGGGGCCACGGCGATGCCATGGTGCCCATCGTTCGTTTCGCCAATGTTAACGGCATCCCGGTCATGGACCTGCTGCTGCGCAAATACCAGGGCGACCGATCCAAAGCTCTGGAGGTCATGGACACCCTGGTAGCCCGCACCCAGAATGCCGGTGGCGAGGTGGTGGAATTGCTCAAAACCGGCAGTGCCTCCTATTCTCCGGCAGCCAGTGCCATCACCATGGTCGAGGCAGTGCTCAACGACCAGAAACGCCTGCTGCCCGCCTGCGCCCGGCTCAACGGCGAGTTTGGCGTGCACGGCTATTATGTGGGGGTCCCCTGCATTCTTGGAGCCGGCGGTATTGAGCACATTGTCGAATTCGAGCTCACTGTTCACGAACAGCAGATGTTTAACGACTCGGTAAAAGCCGTCAAAAACCTGGTGGACAACTTACCCTCTGAATAACCTCACAGACCCTCATCCCTGGATTGGACGTACGCCAGTTCTTCCTCGGTCAGCAGCATGGTCAGCAACTCACCGACCGTGTGTCCGCTTTCAAGGGGGTGTCGCAAGGGATGATCCAGATTGATTCGGTAACGGTTGCAACGGCCTACCTTCTGGCTCACCAGAACCTGGCTTTCCATCAGATCCTTGACGATTTTCTGGGTGGCGCGCTCCGTAACGCCAACCCGCAACGCCACTTCCCGCATCACCATATCAGGGTCCCGCGCCAGACACAGCAGAACGTGAGCATGGTTATTTAAGAATGTCCACTGCCGACCCGGCCCCCGCACCATCTCTTGCTTGCCTGTTCCTTCATCTGAAGCCTTC
>NPIF01001855.1_pt1 | contig 12297 bp, 5 predicted proteins | sample 8637461 | NCBI WGS metagenome assembly NPIF01 (sample SAMN07420641, study PRJNA396082) | bioreactor metagenome | isolation source: sample BR12 brine-fed electro-methanogenic bioreactor BR | place: Japan: Kochi | collected 2016-12-09
GTTAACTATTCGCCGAATAGCGGGACGTCGGCCTAAGCGAGTGCGCACACGAGCTTGGCTATCAATCGGAGGCGGCGTTCAGCCCCGTGTTCAAGCGGATGATGGGCGTGGCGCCGGGAGCGTGGCAGCGCGGCGTTGGTCCCGATGCCGTTGCGTAGACGTAGCGCGGCGTTGCACGCTGTAATCCGGGGGCTATCGTCTTTGATTGCACGCCCGCCGAAGTTTTGCGCGTGGTGATCCACCTGGGGTTTTGGGTTCACAATGAAAGTAGGCATCCATGAATGATTCTTCCCAGCGCGTTCTCCGAGCAGCAGCGATGCAGGCGGTGATACTCTCGGGCATCTTGCTTGTTTCGGGTTCCTGTGGCCGCAGGGCTGGCGACGAGATCGTGGGCAGGGATGCGGAGCAAGCCGTCGACGGCGCAATGGTTCACCTATGGGACACGGTGACGCTGGACTTCGACGGGCCGATGGGATCCGAGGCTGACCCGGCGACCTTTCTCGATCATTGTTTGAGCGTGACGTTTACGCACGCTGAGCAAACGTTTGTGGTACCCGGATTCTTTGCGGCTGATGGCCAAGCGGCGCGCTCACATGCGATTTCGGGCAACCAATGGCGGGTGCGCTTTACGCCGAACGCCATAGGCAACTGGACCTACTCGGCGAGTATGGTAACCGGGCCGCGGGTGGCGATCAACGACGAATCGGGGACCGAGGTGGCGTTGGCCAAGGCGAGCGGCCGCTTCACGGTCGTGCCTTCCAGGGTGTCCACTGCGGACCGTGACGTTCGCGGCCGGGGACGGCTCGCTTACGTCGGAAAGCACCACCTGCGGTTCGAAGGCTCGGGTGCGTACTTCATCAAGGGCGGCGCCGGGAGCCCCGAGAACCTGCTCGGCTATTACGGGTTCGATGGGACGTTCGATGCCGGTGGAAACCGCTATCCGTCGCTCGGCGAGGATCAATTGCATCACTTCGCGCCGCATGCCCAGGATTACCGCAGCGGCGATCCCAACTGGAAGGACGAGGACGGCGACGCGGGCAAGAACATCATTGGCTTCGTGAACTACCTCGCCAGCGTCGGGCTCAACTCGCAGTACTTCATCACGATGAATTATGAGGGCGATGGCTGGGAAGTCTGGCCGTGGACGCACTTCGACCAGCGCGAGACGTTCGACGTCAGCCGTCTGGCACAGTGGGAGATCCTGTTCACGCACATGCAGCGGCAGGGAATCCTGCTGCACGTGCTGCTCACGGAGACCGAGAACGAAAGCCTGTTCGAGATCCTGGACGGCGGCGACTTTGCACACACGCGGCAGCTCTACTACCGCGAGATGGTCGCGCGGTTCGGGCATCACCTGGCGCTGATCTGGAACCTGGGCGAAGAGAACGGGCATACCGATGACAAGCGTCGTTTCGGCGCCGCGACGTCGGCTGAGCAGATGAAGGCTTTTGCTGCGTACATTCGCGCGCTCGATCCTTACGACCACCCGATTGTGGTGCATCACTTTCCGTTCGAGCAGGACAAGGTGTATGGCCCGCTGCTGGGCGACCAAAACTTCGAAGGTGCGTCGCTGCAACTCGATCAGCCGTATCTCGATAAGCACAGCTGGGACTTCAACGAAGAGGTGCGTCGCTGGGTGACGGCCTCGGCCGAACACGGCCGGCGATGGATGGTGAATGTCGACGAGCCGCTGGGTTGGGAGTTCGGCCTGGTGACGGACGACAACCCAGGCGGCGGCGTGAGCCAGGAGGAGGCCCGCAAGGAACTCTTGTGGGGCACCTACATGGCCGGCGGTGCGGGCGTCGAGTGGTACTTCGGCTGGAAGGACAACTCGCCGACGAGCGATTTGGGCGTTGAAGACATGCGCCAGCGAGCCAATATGTGGCGGGTGACGCGGATCGCGACGCGGTTCTTTGAGGAGCATGTGCCGTTTGAGCGGATGGTGGCCGCGAACGATTTGACGAGTGCGGCCGACGACTACGTTCTGGCCGATGTCGGACGTAGCTACCTCGTGTACCTTAAGCAAGGCGGCGCGACCGAACTCGACTTGAGAGGCGTCGAAGGGACGTTCGCGGTGCAGTGGTTTAATCCGCGGACGGGCGGCGCGTTACAGACGGCCAGTGTCACTGCGGTGAGCGGCGGATCATCACAGTCGTTGGGGAAGCCCCCGACCGATCCCCACCTTGACTGGGTCGTCCTGGTTTCACGCCGTTAAAGGTAAGCGCTCGGTCGTGTGCACGAGCGACGATTTGTCAGGGTGAGTGAAATCCGCCGGTTTTTGCTGGGTGGATCAGCAATTGCGGGGGGCGTTAAGGTGATGCATGGGCGACGGTCATCGGCGACCCCGAGTTCGTCTCATTGAGCGCCGACACCGACGCAGACGGCACCGGGGATGTTTGCGAACCCTGCCTGCGCGACCAGGGCAGTGGTGATTTTGACGGCAACGGCGTCAGTTTCATGGACGAATGGCAGGGTACTCCGTTCTGGATCGATGCCGAAGCGCCGCAGCTTGCCGAGCCGGCCCGTGAGTGCTGGGACATGGACTTCAATGACGTCGTGAATGTCCGCGACTTTGGGCTCCTCGAGCGGTTTTACGTGCAGTAGTCCGACCAGAGGCGGGCGCGTGTTGTGGGATGTAGGCGCCAAGACGCCGCGAGCTTGGCTGACGTTACCCGAGGCGGATCGTCTCCTGTCTGTTTCATTACTGCATTGCAGGGTCCCTGCCGACTCGAATCCATGCATGGTACAGATGCGAATTGTGGACCATCCCATGCCAGATTTGGGGGTGTGCTTCGTTGCATCGGAGGCGGGGGGATCTGGCCCCTGGTTCGGCGCTCGGGTCGCTTCCCAGCGTCGCCCTATCCTCCGCCCAGGCCGTCGTCGATCCTACACCCCCCCCTGCCGGGCGACCACAAGAGGCGGGTTCACCTTCATGACTCGTCCACGCTCCCTCCGCCTCCGCCTCCACCTCCTTCAGGTATCGCGTGTGATAGGACGCACCCCGCATCGAGCCACGGCGTTGGTACGATGAGTTCGACCGTAAAGACGGCTGGCGTTTGAGAATCGGCAGCGGCATGCACCCACCGCGGGAGTGGGTGTTGCAGGAAGACCTCACACAGGGTTCCTCCCATCGCTGCGTTCGAAAGCACATTGCAGCGACGAGCAGGTGATTCATGCCGAGCCCTATTGTCTGTAGGATTCCGGATCTCGATTGGGACGCCGCGGCCTATCATAAATCAAAACTCGCGTTGAAGGTCGCCAAGCCAGGCAAGCAGGGAGTCACGTGTCATTGTCGCGGCCCTCTTACGCGGACTCGGTCTGAACCGCTGCGGATCCGCAGCGCCCGCCCGTATCGGTTACTGTGCTCCAAATGCCGCCTGGAATGCGGCAAAATCCAGGAGATCGACATCGCCATCGGTATCGATGTCGGGGCCCGCAACCTGCGCCGACGTGCATACGGCCGGAGGAGCGACGCCAGGACCCGCCATACATGCTGCCAGGAACGCCACGTCATACGCATCAACCGTGCCGTCGGCGTCCAGGTCTGCCCGCGGCAACGGCTCGGGATTCGCGCAGTTGGAGCATTCGTGGTAGCTCACGCTGCCCCGGATGGTCCAGCTCAAACCCGGGAACGAAGCGCCGAACGTGAGAATCCGAATTCCGAAATCAGGCAGCGCGATGTCGCCGCACAACGGGAGCGCGTCGGGCGGATTCAGCCCAGCATTCGCCCAGGCCGTGCCCGTTGCATCCTCCAGCAGCAGATGCAGGGCCGGTGGCGGAAAACCGCCGGCGGCCACCGGGAAGGCGACGTCGTAGACGTTGGCGCTGGCCGGAACGCTGATGTTCCGGATCAGCGTGGTGGGCGGCGCCACGAACTCGGTCGTCACCGCCGATCCGATCTCCAGGCGGAATCCCACGATTGCGGGGTAGTCGCCGACGGAGGGGCTGCCGTCCTGGTCCGCGGTGAAACGCCCAAAACGGTACGTCAGCGTCCACGGATCGCCAACCTGCGTGTTCTGCCACGGCGGGGGCGCGCCCGTGTCTGATACCACCGCAGTGATCTCCCCGCTGAACGTGAACTGGGCCAGCTCCGTTGGGCAGGGTGGATCAATCATTGGGCAATGGCAGGTGCTCAGGTCGCCGTTCACGGTTAATTCGCAGGCGTAGACCTGCCCGTTCTCGATGCACTCGCTGAAGCACTGCGGTTCCGCGGCGGCATCGAATGCGATGTAGCAGTCGGTGTTGGGATTGATGCAATCGCATTCGTCGATCGCCCAGGACGGCACGCAATCGCCGCAGGGGCACTCATAGTCGCCCTCACAGATCTGCCCCGTGTCCGGGCAGCGCATCACCGGCCGCATGGCCACCGGCAGACACTGCAACTCCGACGGCTGGGACGTGCAAGGCGCCATCACGCAGCTCCAGCCGTCCGCGGAGGGTTCGCAGGTAGGGATGACGCGATTTACGAAATCCCGATCCTGGAAGAGATCGATGCCCATCGCACCGACGGTGACGCCGTAGGTGACCGGCGCCGAAGTCTGGGTATAACCCCCAGGCACCGTCTGTGACACGGTGTGGCCGCCGACCGCGAGATTCGCGATGCGGTAATGGCCATCTGCATCGGTCACCGCGTTGAAGGCGCCGGCGCTGACGGTTACGCCGACGTGGGGCACGTCGCCGCTGCCGTTGCCGTCCAAGTCGATCCACACCGTGCCGCGCACCTCGCCGCGCGACGGTGCATTCAACGTGCAGCCGTCGCAGCTATCGTGCTTGGAATCGCTGCCGCGCCCGCCGAAACGCTTGTCGCAGTTCTGGCAGCGGTAGAGATCGTCATTGCCCCGATTACCAAACAGCCAATCACAATCGCCGTCGCTGGCGCTGCGGACCTGGTCGTTGCCGCGATTGCCGAAGACGAAGTCGCCGCCGCCGTCGCTCGCGAGGCAGTCGTTGTCGCGGTTACCAAAGATGAAGTCCCTCGCGCCGCCGCCCGCGACGGTGTCCGCGCCCGCGTTTCCAAAGAGGAAATCGGCGCTTCCACCACCCCGGATGGTATCGTTGTCGCGGTTGCCAAAGGCGATGTTCACACCACTGCCGCCGAAGATCTGGTCGTTGCCGGCGTTGCCGAAGGTAAGGTTCAGGCCCCCGCCGCCCACCAGAACGTCATCTTCCCGGTTGCCGAACGCGACATAGAGACCGCCGCCGCCGAAGACCAGAATGTCGTTGTCGCGATTGCCGAACGAGACGCTGAGGCCGGATGCCGAGATGACCCGGTCCTCGCCCCGGTTGCCGAAGAGCACGGAAAGCCCCGCGCCGGCACTCACCAGGTCGTGGTCCGCGTTGCCGAACGCGACGTTCAGGCCGGCGCCGCCGGAGACATCGTCGTTGCCCGCATTGCCGAAGAGCACCGCCAGGCCGTTACCCGCCTGAACGACATCGTTGCCACGGTTGCCGAACTCGACGCTCAGGCCGTTACCGCCGATCACGGTATCGCTACCGGAATTCCCAAACAGGACGTTGACGCCGTCGCCGCCCTGCACGAAGTCATAGTCCTTGTTGCCAAACAGCACGTTGAGGCCGTCGTCGCCGACGACGGTGTCGTTGCCGCGGTTGCCGAAGAGCACGTTTACGCCGTCGTTGGCCAGAATGTCATCGTCATCACGGTTGCCAAAGGCGATGTTGAGTCCCGAGCCCGCCGTAATATCATCCTCGCCGCGGTTACCGAACAGGATGTTGACCCCGTCGCCGGCCGTGATGATGTCGTCGGCCTTGTTGCCGAACACCAGGTTCAGACCGTCGCCCGCGGAGATGTCGTCGTCGCACGGTCCGCCGAAGAGCAGGTCGATTTCCATCGGCGGCACCGTCGGCAGCAGCAGCCGGCCGAGGCTGACAATCTCGTCCTCACCGTCGCTGCCGAACATGAGATTGCCGAAGGCGATCGGCACCGGCACGCCGCTGATGGGCACGATGAGGATGCCGCCATGGTCCGCGTGCAGGATATCGTCGCCGCGGCTGCCAAACACGAAGTCGATGCCGTCGTAGGCCTCGACGGTGTCGTGGTCCGCGCCGGCGAAGATCAGGTCCGCCGCCCCGCCGAGGCCGGTCAGGCCCGTGTTGCCGATGAGCTCGTCGAGATCCTCGTTGATGCCGGTGCAGATCGCGGCCTCGTCGGCGCCCTTGATGGTGTCGTCGCCGGGGCCGCCGAAGAGCAGGTTGCCGAAGGCGATGACGATCGCCTGCGCGGTCGTAATGTCGCCAATGATGATGAGCGAACCCTCGGATCCCTCGACGGTGTCGTTTCCGCCGGCGCCAAAGATCAGGTCGATACCGCCCTCGGGCGCGTTGGTGTTCCAGTTGAGATAATCACCACGCAGGGCGTCGTTGTCCGGCCCGCCGAAGAGCAAGTTGCCGAAGACCAGGCAGAAGTCCTGGCTCGGCACCTGGATGCGCCCGCCGGTGCCGCCGTAAGCGCCGTCGTTGCCCGGTCCGCCGAAGATGACGTCGATACCGTCCTCGTCGTCGGTGTCGCGTGGGTCGGGTCCGTCGCCGTGCAGCGTGTCCTCACCGGCCTGGCCGAAGATCAGGTCGCCGAGATCGATCGAGAAGTTCGTGTCGATGTCGAGCACGTCGCCGAGGCCCGCAGCCACGGTGTCACCGCCGTCACCGCCGAAAATCACGTCGATGCCATTGCTCGTGACGATGTCGTCATCGTTGTCGCCGCCGAAGATGACATTGCCCAGCCGGAGCTCAAAATCGGGATCGCCAGGATCGCCGATGGTCAGCAATCCACCGCCGTACCCGGCGATAGCATCGTCGCCGTTGCCCCCGAAGACGACGTCGATATCATCGTCGTCACGGGCGCCATCCGGATCATCGCTGTCGATCGTGTCCGCGCCGTCGCGGCCGAAGATGAGATCGCCGAGGGCCAGTTGGAACGCGTTGCTGCCGATTTCGAGCAGAGCGCCCTGGCCGGTGACGATGTAGTCGTCGCCGGCGCCGCCGAAGATCACGTCGATGCCGTTGCTGGTCAGGATCTCGTCCGCGTCGTCGCCGCCGAAAATGAGATTACCCAACCGGATTTCGAACGCAGGGTCGCTGGGATCGCCAATGCTGAGCAGGCCGCCGTTGTATCCGTTGATGCCGTCGGTGCCGATGTTGCCGAAGACGACGTCAATGTCGTCATCCGTCCGGTCGCCATCGGGATCGTCGCTGTCGATCGTGTCGTGGCCGGCGCCGCCGAAGATCAGGTCACCAAGATCGAGCCGGAACCCGTTGCTGCCGATGGTGAGCTGCGTTCCCTGGCCGGTGATAATGGTGTCGTCGCCGGCGCCGCCGAAGATCACGTCGACGCCGTTGCTGGTGACGATATCGTCGTTTCCGTCGCGGCCGAACACCAGATTGCCGAACTGGAAGCTGAACGAACCGACCGTCAGATTCCCGCCGTTGCTGACCCGCACGCAGTCGTCGCCCGCGCCGGCGAAGACGACGTCGATCTCTGAAAGCGAGTCGTCCGCGCTGTCCCCGTCGGCGATCAGATCGTTGCCGTCGAGGCCGAAGAAGATGTCGCCCAGGGCGAGCGAGAAGGAACCCTGGCTCAGCGTCTCGCCGCCGCCGCCGAACAGGCAGTCGTCGCCCTTGTTGCCGACGAGTAAGTCGATCTTGGCTCCGCCGTTGATTTCGTCCGCGCCCCCGCCGCCGAAGATCAGGTCGCTGTCGCCCTCACCGAGCAGGCGGTCGGCACCGCCGGCGCCGACCAGCAGGTCGTTGCCATCGCCGCCCTGCAGCAGGTCATCGGCTGTGGTCCCGATCAGCACGTCGCTGCCGGGCCCGCCGGAGATAGTGTTGACCGGCGCAGTCTGGCAGCCCCCCCCGCCGCCAGCTCGCGCCAGATCGTCGCGCAGGAGTGGCGCCGCCACCAGAATCAAAGCCTCCAGATCCGCGAGGATCAGATCCGCTTCCGCGCGGAGCGCTTCGGCAGGTGCTTCGATGTCGGACTGGGCCAACCCCTCGAGCGCATCCGCCGCCGCCAGGACCTCCGTATGGCCGCGGCTGTCCATCAGCGCACCCTGCGCCTCCAGGTCAGTTTCCACCTGGCTGACCCATTGTTCCCAATCGGCGTTCAGCGCGTCGGCCGTCGCACTCAGTGCGTCGCCGGTCAGGACCAGTTGATCTGCGTCCGCTTCGATCTGGGCCGCCAGTGAACTGGGATTCTCGTCATCACCCAGGGCATCGGCAGCGAGCTCGAACGCATCGCCATCCGCCTCGAGCGCGTCGCCCTCCAGTTCCACGTCGTCGACACTCGCCTCGACGCCGTCGGTGATCGCTTCCAGCGCCTCGATGCGCCGCTCGACCTCCGCGCACAGTGCCGGTAAGCCGCTCGGATCCTGCAGGTCCTCATCGAACTCCGTCTCCGTCGGCTCGGGATCCTCCGGGCACAGGTTAGCGAATTCCATGATGCTGAGCACGTGGCTCTCGACGGTGCTCTGGAACGCGGCCACCGAGTCACCGTTCTGCGCATTGAAGCCCAGGCTGGATGCGTGGTCATAGAGCGTTTCTGCGCGGGCCAGCAGGTCCTGCGCTTCGGGCAGCAGCAGTTCGAACTCGTCGACCATTACCTCGACGTCTGCCGCCAGTGCGAGCGCGTTGGTGGTGATGCCGCGTGCGTCGCCGGCCAGGAAGGTCTGCACGTAGTTCGCGATCCGCTGGTGCGCTACGCGCACTGCATCTGCCGACGGCTGGACCAGCTCCGTCTCGAGGTCGCGCACGTAGTACGCCGTCGGGATGACCAGGTCGCTGCCGGCGCTCTCGAGTACGTACGCCGTATTTTCCACCAGGCACGGCACGGTTGCGCAGCCCGTTGTCGACGCATCGAGCAGATCGACCACTCGATCGATAAGATCACGGGCCTGCTGCAGCGTCGCAATCATGTTTAGCGCATTGGCGAGCGGAATCGCGTTGAGGTCGACGCCGCCCAGTACGACGTCCTCGCCATCGCCACCGTCCACTTCGATGATCCAGAAGTCCGCGAGGATACCTTCGGAATCGTCGAATACGACCAAGTCGTCGCTATCGCCGGCGGACACCCGGATGGTGGTAAACGGAGTGACGACCGAATCGAAGCTGCAGCTCGGGGAACCCGTGGTGGCGGGGTCGAAGACTTCCACGACGAACGGGCTGCCCGAGCTGATCGCGATGCGAATGCTGTCGGCCCCAGCCGTGCCCTGAATCTCCAGCACTCCGCTGGTGACGCCGGCATCGAGTGTGCCACACGGGGCAGCGCAGACTGCCGATGGGTTGAGCAGCGCCAGTGCAACCGCGGCTCCACCCCAGAGGGTCTTGCTGCACATCGAGCGGTTAGGCGACGTCCTGCGCCCGCGGCGCCGGCGAAGCACCAGCCCCGCGCCGATCGCCAGCAGTGCCGCGGTCGCCGGCTCTGGAATTAACCGGAACGCGACCGTGCCGTCCGCAAAGGGATCGCCCAATTCGTCGAATGGGATGTGGATATTGCGAAACGTCAGCAGGTGCGTGCCCGCGGGAAGTGCGAACGACTGCTTGCTGAATTCCGGCCGGAGCCAGGCCACCGCAGGGTCCGAGGTGTAGGGCGCATCATCCAGCGGACCGACCGGCGGACTGAGCAGCTGCCAATCCGGCATCGCGGGCGTCGTGCCGAGCAGCACACCGTCCAGGTAAATCTCGTTCTGGTCCGACACCACAAACAGATCGGTCACGTCGATCTGGATCGGGTTGGCCGCCGTGTATGAGAAAACCGGAGCGTAGAAGGAGCCCTCCGTCATCAATTCGTCCATGACGTGCCACGTACCATCCACCGCGATCGCCGCCCGTGCCCCCGGCGAATTCACCAGATCCCCCTGCAGGGATACGGGAGTGCCCAGCGCCACTTTAGAAATCATCAACCACGCTGCCATGACAGTCAGTCTCGTTGTCATTTGCTCGCACCTCTTGCCTATGCTCAGTACCAGGGAATTGTGGGACCGTATTTCATATTGGGGGCCCGACACCCGTTCCGTCTACGTGGGCGCGCACGATTTGCGCAAGTTGCAGTCTGCGCGCCGTTGCACCTGAAAACCCACAGGACCCGATACCGTCGGGGGCGCACTTGCAGCCGACTCCGATCGGACTCCGGGATTCTGGAATTCGTGCCCGGTCCTATTGTCCTTTCTGCGACCTTCCGACCCAGGTTGGCGCCAGCGGCGCCGATGCAGGCATGAGGCTGGTAAAACGCCAAGAGCCGACAGCATGGCTGCCGGCTCTCTCGATCTACCCTCCGACCCTTGACTGCATTCCCAGGCACGATTGTACCCGCGAGGTTCGCGCAGAATCAAGGGCTTTCTTTGCACCGCCGCCCGCAACGTGCTCACGACTCTCGCGGCCCAACGCAACGCACTGGTACTGCAGCAAGCCTTGTTCAGCGTGACGCTCAGTGGCACGCTGGAGGACGGCACGGCCCTGCGGATGGTCTGTTTGGCCGCCCGACGCGTGGCGACCGCTGCTGCGCGTAGGTAAATGCCCTCGCTGGCTTTATTGCAAGCGCCTCGGTCAATCGCTGGTTGCAAAGCGCGTCAGGAGCATGTGGGGGGAATGGGGCACTTGGCAGCGTGGGCCTGCTCGGTGGGCGCGGCCGACTCGGCACGGCCTGAGCGGCGCCGATCACGCGACGCTCTGCCACCGTGGCAGACGGGACCAGATTCCGGGCGAGCGCGTTGCGCCGCCTGAGGCCCGATAGCCTTCGGTTGGATGATTGCGCGGCACAGCGATCCGCAACTGACCTCGAACGTGTACACGCGGCTGGGCATTCACGATTTCGCAGAAGCCTTATCTACCCAGCCCCCCGCGACGGCCGACGATCCGCGGTCGCAACCGCAGCGTCTGCGCGCAGTAATTGCATTCGACGCCCGACCGGACGGGGGCGGACCACGCCGCCGACCACCGCCCCAAGCCCCGCCAGTTGAGGCGCGAGACAGTGCGGGCGAGCGCAGTCGGGCGCACGGCAGGCGCTTCCGCCGGCGGGCCGTCGACCAGGCCATCGCCCAGGGCGAGGCCGACGACATTCCACCGCCGGTCCTAGCCGACGCGTTGCTGCCGGAGGTCCGGGCCCTCACGGGGCTTGCCACCCGGGCCTCATGGGGGACGAGTACCTTCCGGACTACCTGCCCGGGGAGGTGGAGATCGCCCGGGTATCCCTGAGGTCGGTCACGGCCGACATGATCGCCTTGCGGGCACGGCCGGAGGGGGTCGGCATCCGGTACCGCTGGGTCGCCGAGCAGGAGGCGAAGAACCGGGACGAGGACGACCCTGAGAACGCCGTGCTGGACTGACCGTGCCGAACCTCGCCGCCGGCGAGAGCAGGGACACCCAGCAGGGCAAGCACGTGTACCCGGTGCAGGAGCCGTCTGCCCTACAGGAGCACGTATCGTATTCTGGCTATCCCGACGCTCCGTTTCTCGGCCGGCCTCGCTGTCTCCCGCGGCAATGTTCGATGGTCCCGGCCGGTATCCGCACCCGGTCTGCCACCGCGGGCGCAGACCGCCGAGGCCGTGCCGGGCCTTCCGTGACGACCGGGTGCGGCCGCATGCCGATGGGCGCCGCGTCAAGGAGCGGACGGTTGCCGCCGAGCTTACGGCGCAGTATATCCACTTGGGCCCCCAGGCACCGGATGCGGTCGTCCATGCTGAACCTCACATGGGAAAGAGGCAGCCCCGCTCCACCCGCCGCGGCATATTGCAGTGGACTTCGGCGGGCTGGTTTCCTGACTCAAGGCAGCCTCTGGTCTTGCCGGTCTTTGCTCGCGAGAGCGAAAACGTAAATGCCCTGACCTCCGATGCAGGCGATCAGTTCATGCGTGCCGTCCCCGTCCAGGTCGGCGAATTGAAGCGAATGCACTCCGCCCACGCCGGAAATGCGCGATTCCCAGCACAACTCCGCTGCGGTACGGTCGGCGTTGGGGCGGTAGACGCGCAAGACGGCGTTATGCCTTTCTGTGGCGGGACGAAGATCGGTTTCGGCGACGGCGATCAGGTCCTCGTCCTCGATGACGCCGACATCGATGGCCGTCGCGTTGAACGTCTCATGGAGAAAGTGCTGCGGTGCGTCCAGGTTCTCGTCCGGGTTCCGAAGCTCGTCAGCACGCCATGCCCAGACGCCCACTCGGTTGTCGGCGTTGCACTGAGCGCTCTGCCCCGCCGCGCACGCAACGAATGCGTGCGGCCGGCTGCGCGCAGTGGCTGCGAGGCGCACGCGGCCGAGGTGCTCCACTAGCCCTCAAACAAGCATACGCCATGT
>NPIF01002360.1_pt1 | contig 12251 bp, 8 predicted proteins | sample 8637461 | NCBI WGS metagenome assembly NPIF01 (sample SAMN07420641, study PRJNA396082) | bioreactor metagenome | isolation source: sample BR12 brine-fed electro-methanogenic bioreactor BR | place: Japan: Kochi | collected 2016-12-09
GAAGTTCACCATCGTTCCGAGTCGAAGGCCGTGCCGGCGACGTTCTGGCACAAGCTCGCTGTATCCTATCTGCGGTCCGGCGATTACGCCGATGCCGCACAGGCGGCGGCGTCGGCGCTCAAGGTTGATCCGGGCCTGCATGTTTCCCGGCTCTTGCGGGCGCAGGCGCTGGAAAAGCTCGGCAAAGAAGGCGAAGCGACGCAGGAACGAGCCGTTGTGGCGAACGCCTACGCGCAGCGCGTCGATACGGTCCTCAAGGACAAGCTGTCCGACGAAGCGGCGGAACTCGCGTGGTTCTACTGCTATCACCAGCCGGAGAAAGATCGAGCCCTCGCGCTCGCGAAGCTTGCCATGATGCCGGGTAATCCGCCGCTGCTGGCGAAGCTCGCGTACGGTTACGCCCTGCGAATGAACGGCCGGACGGATGANNGGATGAGGCCATGGAGGTGCTGACGCCGCTGGCTGCGGACGATCAGCTCGCGGCCGTCGCCGTGGCTGACATGCTTGTTGATAAGGGGGAAAAAGGCAGGGCGATTTCGCTTCTGCACAAGGCCGCGGTACTCCAGTACACCGGCATCGGCTTCAACATCATTCGCGAGAGGCTGGAGCGGTTCAACGAAAAGGTGCCGGAGCCGCCGGCTCACGCCAAAGTTGTGCGGGCGCTCGACAAGTTCCATCGAGACGTGTTCCTGTATCACGAACAGCCGGCGCGATTTCTCACCTTCAGTATGAGATTCGCGGATAAGAAGCTCGATCCGGTCGGCCCCATCCGCGTCACCTTCCGACTCGAGAACATCGGGCCGTTCCCGATCACCTTCGGCGAGGGATTCATGGCGAGATCGCTGGTTGCCGTCAGCACCCGCGTGGGGGGGCAGGACGGAACGGCATATCCGCGGTATCTCCAGGTGTTGATGAACGCGCGGCCGGTTCTGCTGCCGGGAGACGCGATCGAGAAGACGGTCAACGTCAACGTGGGGCCGATGCGAAATCAACTGATTCGCGCCGTCACGCGGCCCGAGGAGGTCGAAATCACCGCCATGCTCGATCCTGTCTATGCGAATGGGGAACTCGTAGCCGGACTCGGAACGATCAAGGCCGGTCCCGTCATCGCGACGCGACCTGCGATTAGTGTCGAGCCCGCCGACGTCGCACGATTGCTCAAGCAGTCCGAATCAGCGGACGCAAGCGACCGCATCCAGGCGGCGACTGAAATGGGTGCGCTCCTCGCTGAAGCCCAGTACGGCAGCGTCGAAACGCCCGCCAGGCGGCTGCCGGTGGATTCGATGAGCACCGCCCTGGCGTCGCTGCTGACGGATCATGACTGGCGCGTCCGGGCCCGGGCGATGGAGGCCGTCAGTTGGTTCGAGTTGACCGGCCGCACGACGAACGCCGCAGCCCAGGCAATTCGCAAGGAAGACAGCGAGGTTGTAAAGATGCTCGCCGTAAGTCTGTTCGCCGAGCAGCACGGCGAGAAGTTCAAGGCGGTCCTGGAGCAACTGAGCAAGACCGATCCGAGCGCGAATGTCCGGATCATGGCTCAGAGCTACCTGCCCGCACCGGGCGAGGCGCAGGTAAGCCAGTCGACGTCGATGAACGACGGCGACACGCCGTAGCGGGGCTCGATTTGCCACGTGTGGGTAAGCCGATTCGGATATGCTCTCGACGCTGTATGTAGTTGTGCTTGGCGTCAGGCTTTTTGCTTCAGCCTGATCCACTCGCGCAAGGCGGGAAGATAACGCGTGTTCAGCACATCGCCGGGCCGGACCCAGGCTCGCCGGGCCGTCACAACGCCATACTTCATCTGATCGAACTGCGCGACGGAATGTGCGTCTGTGCTGATGGCGAGCATGACGCCCGCCTCTCGTGCCATGCGCGCATGCTGGTCCTTCAGGTCGAGCCGCTGCCATGAGGCATTCAGTTCGAGCGCCGTGTGCGTCTCAGCTGCTCGCTCGATGACCGCCTCCATATCAAGATCCATGGCGTCGCGGCGGTTCAGCAGGCGGCCGGTGGGGTGGCCGATGATGTGTACGTAGGGGCTCGCCATCGCATCCAGCACGCGGCCCGTCACCTTGTCGCGCGGCTGCTTCATCGCGGTGTGAATGCTTGCGACGACAAGATCGCACGCAGCCATAAGCTGTTCGGGATAGTCGAGCTGACCATTGGAGAGGATGTCGCATTCGCAGCCTACCAGCAGCGTGATTGAATCGAGTTCCGCGTTGAGGCTGCGGATTTTCTCGATGTGCCGCCACATGCGATCAATCGACAGGCCGTTAGCGATCGTGCTCGACTTGGAATGATCCGTTATCGCGATGTACTCATAGCCGGTTTGCGCGGCGGCCTCGGCCATCTCCGCGATGTCAGCGGTGCCGTCGCTGGCCGTCGTGTGAAGATGAAGATCGCCGCGAATATCCGTCAGCTCGATGAGCGGCTCGATTTCGTCCAGGTCGAATTCGCCCCGATCTTCGCGCATCTCGGGCGGCATCGCCGGCAGACCGAGTTTTGTGTAGATGCCCGGCTCTTCCTTGCCCGCGATCCGTCGATCACCGTCGAAGAGGCCCCATTCGTTGAGTTTCCATTTCTTCTTGGCGGCGAGCTCTCGCAGCTTGACGTTGTGCTCCTTGCTGCCGGTGAAGTACTGAAGCGCGGCTCCGAATGACTCACCCGGCACGACCCGACAGTCGATCTGCACATCGCCGCCGTCTCTTCGTTCAACAAGCACGGAGCCCTTGGTCTTGCCGGAGGCCAGGACACGCTTGACCTGGGGCAGCGAGGTAAAGGCCGCTACGACGACCTCACCCTTGCTCGATTCGCAGAGCAGGTCGATGTCGCCGATGGTCTCACATCCGCGTCGGACGCTGCCGCCGATCACGACCCGCTTGACCGACTTCACCTTGCGCATCTCCGCGGCCAGTTCCAGCGCCAGCGGCCAGGCGAGCCCGAGCGGTGTACGGCCTTCCGATTGCTCCGTGAACTCGATCGCGGCCGCGATCTGCTGGACGCTCTTGGCGCCCATTCCTTTGAGCGACTCGAGCTTGCCCGATTCGATGGCGTTTTTGAGATCATCGATGCTCTCGACGCCGAGTTCCTGCCAGATAAGTGCGATCCGCTTGGGGCCGAGGCCGGGAATCTCCAGCAGCTTGGGCAGATCGGCGGGAATTGAAGAAAGGAGTTCCTCATGAAGCGTGACGGTTCCGTGGTCGAGGTACTCCTGAATCTTCTCGACGGTGCTTTTGCCGATGCCGGGCAGTTTCTCTAGTTCGCCGCGCTCGGCGAGTTGCCGCACGTCTGTCGCATGATCCTTGATTGTGCGTGCGGCGCGGCGATAGGAATTGACGCGGAACACCTTCTCGCCCTTGATTTCGAGAAGATCCGCGATCTGCGTGAAAACTTCGGCGACTTCCTTGTTCTGCATAGTCGGAACTATACCTCTCACACCCTATGGCGAAAAGCGACGGCGTCAGTCGTCCGCCGGGGCAGTCGCGGCTGCGGGCGTCGATTCGTGCGCCGCCGTGGGCCAGAAGTCGCCCGGCTCATGGATGCTAGCACGCTTGTCGATCTGCCGCAGACCGCTTGCCGACAGGAATGCTATCTTCGCGTCGAGCAAACGCTTGAAGCCGGTGCTCTCGGCTGACCATGGGTAAAGGGAGAACTGACACAGGGAACAGATTGCGATGATCGCCGCGATCCGAGCGCCGACTGCCGGCGCGAACCGATCCCGAAGGTACAGGCCGATGCAGAAATAGACGGCCAGCACCAACAGAATGAAATAGCCCTGCACGACGTGCATGAACAGCAGGAAGAAGAGAATCGGCAGTGCCCAAAGAAGCAGGAAGAGGAATTGCCTGGGATCGCGCTTCCGACGACGGATCAGATTGACAACCGCCGGGATTATCAGAAGCACCGCGACACCCAGATCCCATGCCAGATTAAGCGCGATTTTCACACAGTTACGCACGAGCCCGTCCACCAGCCCAAGCTCAAAGACGCTCGTTCCCAGAATCACGTCGATGGTGTGCGAAAAAGACTGCAACTCGGCCTGATTTGCCGTGCTCCGGTAAATAGCCGACGTGAGAACCGCGTAACCGCTGAGGCCGCCGGCTAGGATCAGCAGCGCCGGCCAACTGCCCGGCTTCGACCGCCACGTGGCATAGAGCAGCAGCGGCCCGAGGAAGATTAGAAGATCGGCACGCAAGAATACGCCGATGACAAGGACAAGGGCGGCGACGCACGCGGAGGCGGCGGACTGTCTGATAATGCTGCGGTGACAGAGGCCGAGCACCGCCAACCCGACGGCGCCGGCGGGTACGTACGTCATTGCAGTGACGGCGTGAAACCAGATCAACGGGTTGATGCCCGCGGTGAGCGCGAGCCACCATGCAAGCGGCGTCGGGCAGACGCGGCGAAGCAAGAGAAAGAGCGTCAGCGGCAATGCGATCGATGCCGCCAGCGACCAGATTTGCAGGGCCGCGTAAGAGGAGAAGCCAACGGAACGGGCCGCCGTGCCCAGCCCGACCCAGAGCGGGTAGCCGGGAGGTTGAACGGGATACGGCTGAGGAAAGCCAAGGGCGGCCGTGAAGTTCAGTTCATCGGGATGTACCGGCGTCGGGTGTTCCAGGAGAGGCAGGCGCAGCAGGAGAAGAATTGCGGCCAACGCAAGAGCGAATCGCCGATCGCGGCGTCGCGACGTCGGCGGAGATACATCGGTTTCGATCGGGCCGCTCACGCGAAACATGGTATGGCTGGACCGCTGCGGCTGCAAAACGTAGACTGCCGGCGAATTCATGTTCCGCCCTGCCGAGTTCACGGCCGTAGTTCGATGGACGATTGCGTTTGAGGAAAGGAACAAGTCTGATGAGCAATGGCGAGATCAAGCGGATTGGGATCCTGACGGGAGGGGGTGACTGCCCGGGTCTGAACGCCGTCATTCGCGCGGTCGCGAAGACCGCCATCTTCGACTACGGATGGGAATGCTTCGGAATCGAGGACGGCTTCCTCGGGATGATCGAGGATCACATCAGGCCGTTGTCGCGCTGGGACGTCAGCAACATCCTGACGATGGGTGGAACGATCCTCGGCTCCTCGAACAAAGCCAACCCGCAGCGCTACGCAGTCGGCAAGGATGAGCAGGGTAAGCCGATCTGGAAGGACGTCCGCGAACAGGCGATGGCGAACATCAACAAATACGGCATCGATGCGATCGTCGTCATCGGCGGTGACGGCACGATGAGCTGCGCGGCGACGATGATTCCCATGGGGCTCAAGTGTGTCGGTGTACCCAAAACGATCGACAACGACATCATGTACACGCATACGACGTTCGGCTTCCAGACGGCGGTCGAGACGGCGACTGAAGCGCTGGATCGCCTGCATACGACGGCTGCCAGTCATCATCGGATAATCGTGGTCGAGTTGATGGGGCGTAACGCCGGCTGGCTGACGCTGCACGCCGGCATTGCCAGCGGAAGCGATGTTGTTCTGATCCCGGAGATTCCATACCAACTCAATAAGATCTGCGACTACTGCCGCGAGCGTATGCAGAATCGCAAGGCCTTCACAATTATCGCGGTCGCCGAGGGCGCCAAACCGCTCGGTGGACAGCAGGTCGTTGAGAAGGTCGTCGAGGACAGCCCCGATCCGATCCGTCTCGGCGGCATTGCCCAGATGCTGACCAAGCAGTTAGAAGAGAAGCTGGGTATCGAGGCTCGCGCGGTTGTCTTGGGGCACGTTCAACGGGGCGGCACGCCCTGTGCCTGCGATCGCGTGCTGTCCACGAGATTCGGCCACAAAGCCGTCCGCCTCCTGGGTGAAAGCAGCCTGAATCGCATGGTCGTTGTTCAGCATGGAGAACTGACCAGCGTGCCGATAGAAGAGGTCGCCAACAAACAGCGTCTGGTTCCCTTGGACAGCGACCTTGTCAATGCAGCCCGTTCTGTTGGAACGTGTCTGGGAGATTGACTTCCGGTCCGCACTCAGGCCGCGCAGTGAGCGCAAAGCTCTGGCCGTTCATCGCCTGCGCCGCAGCATGGGCACGAGCCCGAGCATCAACCCGGTGATTGCGACTAATGCCGGGCCGACGCTTCCACAGGTCGATGGGACGATCGGCGGGCTGGTTGTCGGTGCTTCGGCTGCCGCGAGCTGTTCAAACTTCGCGACAACGGTCAAATCGCCCTCCATCGTCAGCGTAAGACTTGACCGGCCGTCGTTCGGCATGCCCTCCCAGCCAGCAAATCGCCAGCCTTCCGCCGGCGTTGCCCGGATGCGGACTTCCTGTCCATAGGCGTAATCTCCACCGGTTGGGATGATGCTCACCTCTCCTTGGCCGTCGGTCAGCAGCGTCAGCACATTGTGGATGGGCACGAACTTAGCGCTCACGTCCACGTTCTCAAGCACCCGAACGTAGATCGGATTGCTCGCGCCGAGCACGCCTCCGCTCCATCCTTGAAACATCCATCCGTCTTCGGGCACCGGCGTCAGTTTGACCAGCGCGCCGGGCGCATAAACACCGCCGGGCGGCTCCATTTCAATCTGACCGCTGCCCTCGACGTTTACAAAGACCCCGAGCTTCGCGGTCAGTGTCGCGGCTTCGCTGACGGAGGTACCGCAGGGCGAAATCACCCGCACGCGGTAGCTGCCCACATCCTCCCAGTCGATCTGCTCGATGCGAAAGGCTGCCTGCGTCGCATCCGGGATATTCTCGCCGTCATGCTGCCACTGGTATGAGAGGTCTATGCCGTCGGCCTCTACGCGGAACTCCGCCGGATGTCCGATGGCGGCAACGGCGTCGTCAGGCTGGCTGTCGATCCGCGGTAGCAGGTTTTCGCAGACATCCGGGCGACCGTTGACATTACAGTCGGTTTCGGAGGGACCGCCCGCAGTACCGGTGATCGTCATGACGTAGGTGCCCGCACTACCGTGCCAGCCGGAGACCCGGATGTAGTACCAGGAGCCCGCCTGCGCCGACCAGGAGACCTCCGATTGCACGCCGCAGGTGTCGTCGTTGCAGACGATCTCGTTGTCGGCTGTGCCCGGACAAGCGTCGTGGACGGACAGGACCGTGTCGTAGCCGGAGCCGCAGAGAGAAACGGTCACCAGGCCGCCTGCAATCGGGGCATAGCGATACCATACGTCCGGGCTGATGTCGGAGTCGCCGCACTCGGCTGTGCCGTCAACGTCCATGCCGTTGGTCTCGCCGAAGTACTGCACGCCCGATGTAACGGCCATGGCATCCTCGCAGCGATCCGCCGGTCCGTTGAAGGGCAGGTCCGTGCCGGCGACCTGGCACTCGTCTGGGACTCCGTCCGCCTGGCAGTCTTCGGCGAAGCCTGAGGCGACATCGCAGTCGTCGTGGATGCCGTTCTCATTGCAGTCCGCTTCGCATTCGTCGGGGACGAGGTTGGCGTTGCAGTCGATGCTCGTACCTGCGTCGATGTCGTCGAAGTCGCTGGTGGCGTTGTTGTTGCAATCCACGTAGGTTGTAAAGGTGAACTGCATGTTCGCGCCGGCGGGGCCGATGTCGCGGATGGCGTTGTGCGTGTCGATGATGATGCCGTTCTGATACGCGTCAGTGTTGGGGACAGTGGTGTTGTCGAGCGTATCTACGCCGTCGGCATGGTACACATCACCGGAGTCGCCGCGGTTCCAGCCCCTTTCCAGCCCGTAGCTGCCGTCCGCCTGCAACAGCGCCACCTTGTAGTGCTTGTTGTTTTGCGGCCAGCCCGATTGGCCCACGTAGCCGGGCTCGGTATTGCCGCTCTTGGCCTCATCGATGTGCCAGATGCACAGGCCGCCCTGCGGCATGGCGCTCTCATGTCCCACCGGCTGGCGGTTTTCGATGAGCAGATATTCGCCGATTGGATAGTTGAAATCGATGCGATAAATCGTTGGGCTCGTTGCCACTTGGGGTGCCGAGTAGGTGCCCGGTTCCAGAATCCGCGTGGGCTCCACCCATCCGAGGAATATCTTGCACCAGGCGGAGAAGTGCGGCGGATGCAATTGCGAGAAATCGAAACCCCACGAGTTGGCCATCATGCAATACGAGCCGATGCCTTCGCTTGAGCCGCTGGTGTCGTACAGGTCCGGCAGGCCGAAGAAATGACCGGTTTCGTGCGCGATGACGCCGAAGCGAACAATGCTGTTTCCGGATCGGCCCCACAACGCCGGCTCGGTGTGATAGTCATAGACTTTGACGAATTCGCCTTCACTGTTGCGGTCCTGGCTGATCCATTCGCCGTCCGGCAACTGCCATAGCGACCATCGATGCGACCAGATACGAAAGCCGTTTCCGAGCGCTTCATCACCGTAGCCGGAGTGGATGATCGTGATCGCGTCAATGTAGCCGTCGTTGTCGGAATCGAATTCGCCGAAATCGATGACGGCGTCGACCGCATCGAGGGCGTCTTCAACCATTCCCTGCGCGTTCTGTGGATAATCACCGAATCCGCTGACGCTGTCGGTGTAGTATCCTTCACCTTCCGGCAGCGTGACCCATGGCGCGATTGTGCTCACGAGCGTCATCTGCCCGTATGAGTCCTCAAAATAGAGATCCCGGACGCTGCCCGTCGGCGCGAGTGTCGGGTGCCCGCCGACGGCATTGAAGAGCACGTCGTAGTCAGACTCGGCACGCGTGTGGGTGCCGAAAGTGTGGTCGCTGAATCGACAGAGCACGACGAGGTTCTTGACGTTTCCCTCCGGAGGAACGGCGGTGGGGCCGTTGTCTACCGGCGATGTTTTCAATGCGCCTGCGCGAATGCGCTGAATCGTCGGCGGTGCCGGCAGAATCCGAGGCGTCAGACCGACTTCCGCAGGGTTTGCGACCCCGACGAGGTGAGTGGTCGGCGCCAGGCTCCCATCGGGATCGAGTTTCGCATAGACGTAGGCGCCTCGGTCATGAACAACCGTGAAACCCTGCAGATCTTCGTACCAGTGGAATCGTTCGTCGCCACGCAGATGCAGCGTGATCGATGCCCCGTCGGGCTGCGTGAATTCAATCGGCGACGGATCGGCCGGGATCGCAAAGGCGGGCTGTACACAACAGGCGATCAGGATAATCGCGAGCATTCCAACGCCGCCCAAGCGGAGAGTTGTGAGGACATTGCCACGCTTGCGCGGCTGCTTCTCGGATACCATGCGGAGACTCCATTCCTGCTTCTGGTCCGAAGGCACGGGTTTCATTTGCTGATAAGCGGAAGGCTTGTGGGGATCGCGTGTGCGGCGTGCAGCGGAACTTTTGGTCAGCGCAATCGCGGCTGGTGCGCCAATGGCTTCTGAATTACCGCGTGTCTCGTACACTCAGCACCCACCCGGCGAACGGCCCGAGACCGTAGCCGAAATCACGATTCTGTCTGGCCCGCAAGTATGCGAATACGATGGGTCGGAGGCGTGGCGATCACCCTCTTGATCGTCGCCACACACCACATTATCGGCGGATTCGGCTCGGGTTTCAAGCGATCGAGCGGCAGCAGGGCCTGCTGGGGTGCGAAGTGGCTTAGATATACCCCAGATCCTGCAAGCGGCGTTTGATCATGTCGTGCTCGTCGTCGGTGTAGCCGCCGGGCGTGGACTTGGGCAGATAGCCCAGTAATTGGAGCGTGGCAATTGTCTTGGCAACGCAGGCCGCCGGAGGCTCTACATCCGTGTTGAGCAGGACCTCCGGCTTCATCGGTTCTTCAAACGGAGCGTTGATACCGGCCACATGCTCGATCTCGCCCCTTTCGGCCCGTCCGAACAGATCCTTGGTGTCACGCTTGAGCAACACTTCCATCGGACATCGGCAGTACACCTGCACCCAGCGGGCGACGTCCTTGCGCACAGCCTCGCGGATCGAGCGATAGGGAGAAACGGCGGCAACGATCGCGTCTATCCCGTTGCGATTGAGTATCTTGCACTCATAGGCAATCCGCCGCAGATTCTGTTCGATTTCCTCGCGGGTGAATCCGAGCGAGCGATTCAGGGCTTGCCGGATACGTCCCGAGTCAAGAACCTCGCACTGCCGCCCCATACCGACGAGGGCATCGCGAAGAAGCAGAGCGAGCGTGGATTTGCCCGAGCCCGTCATGCCGGTAAACCAGATTGTGAAGCCTTCCTGCGATTGCATTCTTCACTCACCTTAGCGAGTTGTCTCGCACGCTTCCACCGGCCGGCCGACTTCCGCATCGCGCCGCCGCTGATCAGGGCGACAGCGTGACGGGAATGCCTACAATCGGCCAGTAGGCAACGATCAGCAGAATGACGCATCCCAGCGCGATGGCCGTCAGCGGAATGCCGTACTTGGGAACCTCTTTCATGCCGTAATAACCGGATGCGTAGCAGATCGCGATCGGCGGGGCGCTGATCGGCAGGGCATAGGCAAGGCCCGCCGATATTGCGATCGCGTAGGTCATGGCCATCGGGTGAATCGCGGGAGTCGCCGCCTCGCAGAGAGCGAACCCGACCGGCAGCACCACAGCGACTGCGGCGACGTTGCTGATGACGGCGCTCAGGCAGATCGTCAGCGTCGTCATGATGATCAGCATCCAGGTCGGACTCACCTGCTGGGAGGGTACGACGCGCTCCACAATCCAGAGCATCGCCTGCGTGTCCTTCAAAGCGCTGCCCACGGCGATCGCACCACCGTACATGATGACCACGCCCCAGTTCACGTAGCCCTGCACGGCCTGCCAGCGGACGATTCGAAACGCGAACAGGGCCGCCGCCGAAGCGATCGAGATGACCGCAAGGTCGACGCTGTGACCCAGATAGACCCAGCACCCGATCGTGATGATGCCGAGAACCGCCAGGCGTTTCTCCCTGGCCGACATCGGCCCCAACTCGCGTACGCGGATCCGCAGCATTCTCGTCGCCGCGGTGATATCCGAGATCTCCCACGGGATGAACACGCGAATGAAAACCGCGCTGAGGATCGTCATCAGCACGACGCACGGCATTGCAGCTTTCATCCACTCCAGAAAGCTGATTGCGTATAGCGGCACGCCGCCGGTCGTGCGGTATGTGTCCTTGAGCAACTCGATAGCCAGCGGGGCCCGCGCGCCGCCGAGCAGCGTCGCGCAACCACCGGCCGCCGCACCAAACGCCAGCCCGAAAAACAGGGATTTTGCATATCCGCTTCGGCCCTTCTCCAGGTTCAGGCAACCGGCAATTTCGAGGATCAGCGGGAACATCATCGCCGCGACGGCGTGTTCCGGCATCCACATCGCCAGGAACGACGACGAGAACGTCACGCCCGCGACCAGCAGACCGGGGTGGCGGTCGAAACGGCGCAGCAGCAATAGCGTGAGCCGCTTGGACAGCCCCGTCTCGATCATGGCCGCCGCCAGCAGGAACACGCCGATGATGAAAAAGACCGCGCTGTTGCCGAAGTAGGCGAAAGACTGCTTGGCGCTGACGACGCCGAGCAACGGCAGAAGACTCAACGCGAGCAGGCCGGTGGCTGCGAGTGGGATCGCATTGGTGACCCACAGAGCAAGGCACAGCAGAAACACCGCAAGGGAATACTGCGGCGCTCGCTCGGATACGTATTCAGGGTGATCGATCGGCAGCGTGCAGAGCGGCTGGCCGTCGGCTGTCTTGGGTAGCACCCAGACAGGACCCACTACCGGGCCGAGAAACAGGGCCAGCGCGATCAGCAACGCACACGCCAGGATGATCCGCCTGGCGATCTGCACCCAGGTTGTCGTGGTCCGCGGACGGTTGCTCATTCGCTCAAGGCCCGGAGAGGAGCATCGCGCTCCCGCGAACTGAGTGGCGAGACCTCAGCCGATGCGTGTGTTATCACCGCATTCGACCTGCTTGCCAAGCGTGATGTGGGATTCTCGCCCAAGGCAGGGCGGAGATGGCGGCGCGGCGAATCGATCGCTCAACGAGGCAGCGTCTCGAACACCGGCCCTTCGCCGCCGAGAAGATCCTGCTCGTCGCCGACAACGGGTGTCGGACCGCCGTTGATGCCGATTTTCTGCACGATTCGTTCGATTGTATCGTTGGTGGTGTTGCCTGCGGCCCCAGTTGCGCCTAGAGAGAAGCCGTCGTCGCAGTGGACGTTGACGCAGAGAATCCCGAGTGCCGCCACTGTCAGGCCGATTCGTACATAGAGTCGCTGTCGCTTCATGATCCCCGCTCTCCGATCTGTTCTGCGGCAGCGGAATGAGCGACCCGTTGAGTCGCCATGCCGACACCGCTCCCCCGATCCAACATTAGGCGAGGGGATTCGCAAAGTCGCCGGTGCATCGCTCGTGTGTTTTTGCGGTGCTGTTCTCATC
>NPIF01002296.1_pt1 | contig 12242 bp, 9 predicted proteins | sample 8637461 | NCBI WGS metagenome assembly NPIF01 (sample SAMN07420641, study PRJNA396082) | bioreactor metagenome | isolation source: sample BR12 brine-fed electro-methanogenic bioreactor BR | place: Japan: Kochi | collected 2016-12-09
GCCGTGTTGTCTTTCACCGCCAGATAGAATTCGTCCTGATCGACGGGATTATGAACCTGCAAGGTGACATCCACATTGTACTTCTCTTTAACCAGGGCCTTGAAATCTTCCTCGTAAGGTTTTGCATAGCCGGCCCAGCAGGTGATGCGCAGGGTGGCTTCCTCCAGTTCGGGCTGCTTCTTTTTGCAACCCGAGCTTATCAGGGTTATGGCGACCAGTCCGCACGCCATGGCGATGATCGCTTTCCAGAGCAGTTTGTTCATCCGTTCCTCCTAATTTTCTATCTTCTCATAAGCGACCGGTACCCCATCGCCACAACCTGCCGGCAAACCGTTGTTGTTTCGGTTTTGTCCAAAGACCCAGGCGAGGAGGTTCCAGGCCCCGCCTGGGCCATGGGACGGTCAACGGGCTTTAGAAGGTAAAGGTCAAATTCAGGCCACCTGCTGTTTCGGTATCGAGAACGTCCTTGGCGGCACTGCTGATACCCGAAGAGAAGATGACAATCGGGCTGATGGTCAGCTGGTCGGTCAGGGCGTAGTCGAGACTGGCGCTGAGCTCGTAGTTGTGCCAGCCGGCGTAGTCGGCAACGGTGCCGTCGGCGTGCTGGTTATAGGACACCAGGGCCCCCAGATTCAGGGCTGTTTTGTCCATCCACTGACCCAAATCAAAGCTGTGGCTGATGTCGAAGCTGTAGAACAATCCATCTTCTTCGGCGGCATCCCAGTCCCAGGAGATTTTCAGGGTCGGGGCCAGTATGGTGTTGAGGGTGGTGGTGAGAAACAGTTCGTTGGTATCTTCGGTAACGCCGAACTGTTCGTTGTCCAGGGAATACCAGATGTTGCCGACGCTCATGGAGAGCATCTCTCCTACGTCAAAACCGTAGGTCAGGATAATATCGGTCTCATTGAGTTCGCCAGAGTCAAAATCCGGTCCGCTTTTGAGCTGCCAGTTGTGCCAGGTGCTGAGGGTCCAGCCTCCGGCAGTCAGGTCAATACCGCCCTGCAGGGTGGGCCGGCTGTTACTCAGGTTGAACCCACGCCACATGTATTTGTCCCAGATTCCGACATAGGCGTCTCCTTCCACTGTGATGGCGGCTTGTACCGTACTGCTGAAGCTTGCACACAGTAACAGCACGCCAACCAACAAAACGCTCCATTTTTTCATGATGTCTATACCTCCACGTGTGATGGAAAATGGGCGCGCCGGCCTGGAGGGGCATCCAACAGGACGTTCGCCCGTTGCATAAAAATTCTTGTCGAGCCGAAAAACGGGGTGCTCGGGCCTGGGCCTCTAGGAGGCTGTTTATCGTTCTATCGTTTAAAGATAAAACGCTTTTTTATTGCATGGTCAGACGGGTGGTGGTTTTTTACAGTGCTAAGGATAGCGCTATGTGGGGGGAGGGAGATATCCCCTAGAAGGGGGATTTTTGTTCACCTGTTGGGGGTAACCTCGGTTTTGAAAAACGCTGGTTTAGAGACTCTTCAGCTGGTGCGAAGCCTTTCCCGGGCGGCGTCGACCGTTTCCAGGCGGCTTTTTACGTCCAGTTTTTTGAAAATGCTTTTGACGTGAGTTTTGACCGTTTCGGTGCTGATGAAGAGAGCATCGCTGATTTCTTTGTTGCCTTGCCCGCGGGCCAGACATTCAAGGATCTGTTTTTCCCGACAGGTCAGCAGGTTCTCGGCGTGCTCGCCGCTGGAAGCGCTTTCCCAGTCGATGGCCAGATCCATGAGGTAGGGCGACATGGGCTGCTCATTACGGGCAAAAGCGCGGATGACGTCGACCAGTTCGCTGATGTCGATGCTCTTGAGGATATAGCCGTTGGCTCCGGCATGCATCGCATCTTCAATGTAGTGTCGGTCGCCGTAGGAGGAGAGAATAAGCAGTTTCATCTCGGGATAATGCTTTCGCAGCAGGCGAATGGCGGCTATCCCCGAAAGACCCGGCATATCGACATCGATCAACGCCACATCCGGCGGGTTTTTTTTGATCTTTTCCACCGCCTTGAAGCCATCGTTGGCCTCGCCGATAAAGTCGATGTCGGCATATTGGCTGAGACTCATGCGCAATCCGGTGCGCAACAAGGGATGATCATCGGCTAAAAAGACCTTGAAAGATTTATTCTGCTGCATAAGTCCCTCTCCCCTGAAAAGTGGATCCACCAAAGCCCAAAGCCCAAAGCCCNNCTTAAGCCTTAAGCCTTAAGCCTGAAGCCCGAAGCCCGAAGCCCGAAGCCTGTAAAGCCCTTACCCGTCCTCCCCCACCGGAAGCACCAGGCTGATCCGCAGACCATCCTCGGTTACGTCCCCCCAGATTTGTCCGCCGTGGCTGTCCACCACCAGCTTGCAGAAATGCAGCCCCAGGCCCAAGCCCTTTTTGCCGCGGGGGTTGTTGTGATTGCTGGTGAAAAACCTGTCAAACAGCAGATCGAGCTCTTCCGGGGAGGGCCGGTCTCCGAAATTGTGAAAGGACACCAGGATGTGGGGGCCCATCTCCTGCAGTCGGGGAAGGACAGCGGTCGTCTGGTCCGGCGGCAGGGGCGGCTTGGTCTCGATGGTAATCAGACCTTCTTCCGGGCTGAACTTGATGGCGTTGTCCAGAAGATTGGCAAAGACCCGCAACAGCCGGATCCGGTCGCCGTAAAACGGCAGTTCTTGCCTGAATTCGGATTGATAGGCGATATTGATCTGGCGGTCCTGGCACACATAGTAGGTCTGATTGATGACTTCTTGCAGCGCCTGATGAATATCGAATCGCGAGGGGCGCAGGACCAGCATGCCGTAATCCTGTCGGTAGACATCCAGAAAATCGGAAACCATGCCCAGCAGGTCGTGGTTGGTGCCGGCGGCCATTTGCAGAATATTCATCTGGTCGGAGTTAAGCGAGCCGACCTGCCCGTCGAGCAGCAGTTTCAGGGCTGATTTGACCGCTAAAACGGGATTGATCATATCGTGGGAAAGCATCCCGAAGAGATCACTTTTCATTTTTTCCATGTTTTTCTCTTCGGACATGTCGCGCATGACCGCCACATAGCCCTGCAGCTCGCCCTGTTCGTTTTCGATGCGGGAAAATGAGGCATCCACCTGGGCCATTCTTTTTTTGGAGAGCAGCAGGCCCACGCTTAACCGGTCGGGAACCTCACGTCCGCGACGCAGTTTATCCAGCTCCTGAGTGATCCGAGAGCTGTCGAGAAACAGCGAAGGAAGAGAATGGCCGGTGAGGTCCGTATCGGGCTGTCCGAGCGCTGTGAGCAGGGCTTTATTCTGCATCTCGATGTTGCCGTCGACATCCGTTGCGATGATATAGTCGGAAACGCTGTTGTAGAGTTGAAACAGCCTCTTGCGCGACAGGTTTTTCAAGCGCCGGTTGTTGGTTGCCAGGGTGCCGGTGGTATGAGCAATGATTTTCAGCAGGGTCGCGTAGTCCTTGAGCTGCCCATAGCTGATTTTGGGAATGCGGTGCAGGGCCTCCAGATACCCGGAAATATCCCGGATGCCGATATCGATGGCGTGGTGCATGGCCAGGTCCCGGTCGATTTCATAATCTTCGGTCCGCATCTGGCCGCAAATGATGACCGCGACCAGCTGCCCTTCGACAACTACAGGCGCCGCACACTCTACCAGCCCGGCGTTGAGACAGGTGTAGATGGCATGGGCTCCCGGGCGCATGGCTTCGTAGGCACCGAAGCGGGCACTGGCCAGACATTTTTTACGGCCCTTGGAGTTGCCGCGACAGAAGTTCAGACAAAAGTCGGAGAAATTGTACGGTCCGGCAAGGATCTCGCCCCTGGGATCGTAGATACCGCCCCCCATGCCGGTGGCCCGGGTGTAAGCGGTCATGATTTTGTCCAGGGTGGACTTATCAATGAGTTCAAGTAGCTGGATCATCGCGTCAGTTCATTGTTCCGCAACGGCGGATGCGGCAGGTGGATCAGAAAACCCATGAACGGTAGTCCTCGCTTCAGGCCCGTTGCCAGGAACAGATAACGGCGGAAAAGGATCGGATTCGCTGCTATGTTTATGGTTTCATGCTATAGGAGCGGCCATTGGGCTGTCCAGCGATAGTTTGCCTTAACCGGCCGCTGCGCTTCCCTCTTTTCGCTTTTGCCGCCCCGTCGGAAATCTCTGCTGGACGGAAAAAAGATGGGCACCGGGCAACTCCCATGCTATTCTCATTGGCGAAAAGAGCGGTGTTCAGCCGCCTTCCACCAGACTTTCGAGGCCCGGAATGAACGAAGGGAAATCTTTTTCCGTACGTTGGTATCGCAGTCTTCTGTTTCGCACTCCCCTGGTATTCGTCTTCCTGCTCGCCGTCCTGATCATCAGCCTGACCTTTATCATGGATCGAATCGGGCGGCCGCGCCTGGAGGAACAATCCTTCCGTCTGGTCAATCAGATCGGCAACACCATGGTGGCGCAGCTCGGCGAGCGGATCGCGGTCGCCGAAACCCTGGCGCGGGCCATGGCCACTACGGCGGCCGATCTGCCTCTCAAGGTCGAGGAGCACATGCGGTTCATCCCCCGCCTCGTAGAACAATTGGGGCCGGCCTCCTACATTATCGGCGGGGGAGTGTGGTACGAACCGTACCGTTTCTCTCCCCGTCTCGAGAGGCGCAGCTTTTTCTGGGGGCGTAACGCCACCGGCACCCTTGAATTCGTCGCCGACTACAACGATCCCCGCAGCGCCGGTTATCATCGTGAGGAATGGTATGTGCCCGGGCGCTTCTTGGCCCCCACCGAGGTTTTCTGGTCCAGGTCCTACATGGATCCCCACACCTACGTACCGATGGTCACCTGCACGGCCCCCATTTACCGCGAGAACCAGTTCATCGGGGTGGTGACCGTCGACCTGAAGCTGGAAGGTATGGAAGCTTTCTTCGAAGGAGAAGCCACTCAAATGGGGGGCTATGCTTTTGCCGTCGATCGCAACGGCACCCTGCTTTCCTTTCCGAACCTGCCCCTTGCCCGGAACCGTTATCTGGACAAATTCGGCCACCAGCATATCGAATACATCCAGGCGCTGGAACTGGCCCGGCGACAACCGGTTTTTCAGCCTATCGCCTCTGCCCTGCAGGAATCTTTCGCCGCCTTGCTGAACAGGATCCAGCAGTCGGACCGCTACGACAGCAGCATCGCCGAACAAATCGCCCAAGGCAGTGAGCAGATTTCCGTCCTCGAGGCGGAACGGATCGCCGCCGTGTTACAGGACCCCTGGCTCGACGGCCGATCCGAAGACCTCCTGCTGAAACATTTCACCACCCAGGACGATCTGCTGCTGAAAGAACCTTGCTCCGTGGCCATTTTTCACGTACCGAACACCTACTGGAAAATTGTCACGGTCACCCCCATCAGCCACGCCATCTCCGCGGCAACGACCCTTTACCGGGCTCTGCTGTTGACCTTGATTTTAGGTGTATCAGCGGCGGTTATCGGTGCCTTTTTGACCCTTAACCGAATACTTATGCGCCCTCTGGCAAGAATTACCCAGCAGCTGAAGGGGGCTGTGGATATCAATGCTGAAGAAATGCTCTGCCTCGATTACAATCGCCCGGATGAATTTGGTGCTTTTGCCCATTGGTTCAACCGCCGTACCCGTAAGCTGGCGGATGCTCTGGAGCAGCTGCGCATGGTGCGAGGCGATCTGGAAGGGCGGGTGGCGGAACGCACCGACAAGTTGGAACAGGCCAATATCAAGCTGGAGCTTGAGGTGCAGCAGCGCCGGCGCGCCCAACATTATCTGCGTCGCCAGGCCCTGCTCGATCCCTTGACGGAGATTGCCAACCGCCGTAGTTTCGACGATTCACTCATCACCGCCTGGCGCCAGGCCCTTAAAAGCGGGACTTGCCTGGCGTTGGTTCTGGTGGATATCGACCTGTTCGAACAGTACAATCACGCCTACGGTTACCAGGCCGGAGATCAGGTCCTGAAAACAATCGCCCGGACCTTGGCCGAGGTCGCCGGAGACCGGGAGGCCCCTGTTGCGCGCTTCAGCGGCGAGCAGTTCGCCATTATCCTGCCCGATACGGACGAAGCGGAAGCTATCGCGCTGGCTGAACAAATTCGCCAGCAGGTGCAGACTCTGGCCATCCCCCACATCGGTGACGGCGCCTCGGGCCGGGTCACCGTCAGTATCGGGGTCGCCAGTACCACGCCGGACCAGACCACAGCCATGGAAACTCTGATCACCCGCGCAGGGCAGGCGCTCTATCAAGCCAAGCAGAAGGGACGCAACCGGGTGGACGGCGAGAGCGAGTCACCAATTTAAAGGTCGAGGAGTGAGCCGATTTCGAAAAAAACGGTTTGTTCATTTTAACCCCATCAGGCGATAGATGGCCGGGATGTCCAGACAGGCCCGCACGGTATCCGCGAGTCGATCGAAAGCCGGTTCCAGTTGGTAGTGGATCTGTATCGATTGCAGGGGCGACAGGGCCCGGTGTTGGCGCAACCGATCGATGAACCAGCGTCGAAAAGGGTCGGCATCGAACACACCGTGCAGGCCGCAGCCCCAAACCTGGCCATTGGCACTGCGGGCTCCCGAAAACTGGTTTTCCCGGTCCCGCAAGACCGGTTCCGCCTCGCCAAGGGCGCGGTTTTCGCTGGAAGCGGCATAACCGCTCACCGCCAGCCCTGAGACCAGGTGCCGGGCTGCCACCGGGAGCCTGGCGTTACCGGTTTCCATGATGGTTGTGATGGGCAGCAGGCCGAGGGCATCGAGGGCGGCGCCGGGGGTTGCCAGGCCGTGGGGATCGACGATGGATTGACCGAGCAGCTGAAAACCGGCGCCGATACCGACAATTTCCGTACCGCCCTGGTCTGCAAGCTGACACAGGCGTCGGTTCAGACCGCTGGCGCGCAAAAAGGTCAGGTCCCCCAGAACTTCCCGGCTGTCTGGCAGAAGAATCGCATCGGGCTGGCCCAGGTCCCGGATCTGGGTGATGAAGCGCAGGCGCACGTCCGGTTCGAGGCGCAGGGGTTCGACATCCATCAACCCCTGCGAGTGAGGCAGAACGATGACCGCGATATCCACGCTGTCCTTGGGATGACGGGGTTCTATGGCAGGTTGGAGGAGGCCTGTCGCGGCGTGCTCCTGAGGCAGGCACAGCGTATCCAGATAGGGCACCACGCCGAAAATCGGCCGACCGGTGTGACGCCAGGTGTGCTCCAGAGCTTCTTTAAGCATGTCGGCCTGGCCGTCAAAGCGGTTGACGATGAACCCGGCAATCCGCGCCCGTTCCTTCTCGTTTAGGAGCTCCATGGAGCCGACAAAGGAGGCGAACACTCCGCCGCGATCGATGTCCCCGACCAGCAACACCGGCGCTTGTGCGTGTTCGGCCATCTTCATGTTGACGATATCATCGGTCTTGAGATTGATCTCGGCCGGGCTGCCGGTCCCCTCCAGGACAATGGCGTCGAAGTCCCCGGCCAGGGAATCGTAACATTCCTTGATCCGTTCAAAAGCTTCCGCCCGGTAGCGCATGTAGTCCGAAATTCGCAGCCCCTCTACCGGCTTGCCACACAGGATGACCTGGTTGTTCAGTGCCCCCCCTGGCTTCAGCAGCAGGGGGTTCATGCGTTCGTCCGGGTCAAGTCGGGCGGCCAGTGCCTGAATCGCCTGGGCAGGCCCCATCTCCCTGCCGTCACGGGTGACATAGGGGACCCGCGGCATGGTCTGGGCCTTAAAAGGAGCGATGCGGTAGCCGTCCTGCAGCATGATGCGACACAGAGCGGTTGTCAGGACGCTCTTGCCGGCTCCCGAAGCGGTCCCTTGAAACATGAGGGTCGGAACGCGCCGCCGCGAGGTCACCAGGGGGGCCATGAACAGTTCCTTGCGCAAGGCCTCCAGCAGGCGACGGTTTTCCTGTTCCTGGCGCACCGTTATGCGGAAGAACCGTGCGTCGAGCCCCTCCACAGAGTCGCAGGCGCGGATCGCCAGACCCTGTTTGCTCAGGCGTTGTGCGAGGCCGCGGGCATCGAGGCCGGGACGATCGCAGCGCACCAGCATCAGGTGCGCCGCTCCGGGGAAAACCTTCAGACCGTGAATCTGGGTGAGGCGTCGGCGCAGGTCCTCGCGCAGTCGGCCGATGCCGGCACGCAACTGCGGCAAATACAGCTCGTCCAGTAAGGCCGCTTCGCCGGCCGCCAAAGCGATGCTGTTCACCGACCAGGGTGGCTGAATGGCCTTCATGCTGTGAATGAGGGCCGGATCTCCCACGGCCAGGCCCAGACGCAGACCTGGGAAACCGAACAACCTGCTGAGCGAAATCAGCACCAGAACGTTCGCAGGCCGGTCGATGGTCAGGCTGTCGTCTTGCTCCGTGAATTCGAAAAATGTTTGGTCGATGACGAAAGTAACACCGGGAAACCGGTCTGCCAGTCGTCGCAGCTGTTGAGGAGCGAAACAGCGTCCGGTGAAGGTATTGGGCTGGCCAAGCAGCACCATGGCCGGGGTGTTCGGCGCGCGCCGCAAAGACCGCTCCAGTCGGTCGAAATCGAGGGCAAATCCATGGCTGATGTCCAACGGCAAGGGATGAACCGTCAGTCCGCCTGCCTGGGCGGCTTTCAGATAAGGATCGGGGGCAGGGACGGGTATGAAGGCCTGGGTGAGGCTCAGGGCGGAGGGTAGAAGATAAAGTAATTCGCTGACTCCGTTGCCAGCCAGGATCTGCTCGGGGGGCACGCTGAAACGGTGTGCGGCGACCTCGACAAGGGCGGAACAGGCGGGGTCGGGCCGGTGCACCAGAGAGCTGACTGCCGCGCTGATGCAGGCGCGCAGCCATTCCGGTGCCCCCAGCGGATTGTTGTCGCTGGCGAAGTCGAGCAGTGCAGACGGATGGGTCCCCGCAGCCAGGGCCAGCTGCAAAAGAGGGTTGTCGTGTCTCCAGCCAGTGGTTTCGGGCATGCCGGGCATCCCTTGGTTCGGGCCGCCTCGACGGGCGGCAAAGGTAAAAGTCCCCGAAGCACAGCTTTCGGGGACAGCCTTACAGGTTGCCTGCGGTCATTGCGGCCCCAAAGGGGTTTGAAGAAAGACTATTCCATAAAACAGCTCATAAATATCAGATCGGCGGCTTGATAAACATCCCCCAAAAGAGGGAATTGCCGGTTTAATCCGTCCATTAATGGCAGAGGGGGCGAGTCGGGCCCCCCCCAGGTGTCGGCCGGTTCTGTCCCGTTTCTATAAATTAAGTCAATTCCGCCGTACAAATATTACCGTCGGGATTCCTGCCGAAACATTTGTTGCAGGATATGCATTTCGCCGGAAGCAGATCGCCGTTTTTCCAGCGTTCCACCAGGTTCGGTTCAGCGATGAACGGCCGCGAAAGGGAGAAATATTCGATGGGGGTATGTTGTAGAAGTTTCTCCATTACTTTCGGTGAGCGCAGCCCGCCTACCAGAATTACCGGCACATCCACTTCACTGGAAATGAACGCGGCACGGGTGGCATTGTAGGCTTCTTTTTCCGGAGCATTGATATGCATACGAGCAGGCCCTTGTTTTCCGGAAGCAAAGGTACCGCAGGAAATTTCGATGGCGTCAATTCCTCGCTTGGCCAGTTCACGGCAGATATAGCGGCAGTCTTCGAAGGTCGCGCCATTTTCGATGTAATCCTCCGCATTGAGCTTGATCATTATGGGGAATTCAGTCCCCACCTTTCGGCGTATTTCTTCATATATTTCAAAAATGATCCGAGCCCGATTCTCAATAGGGCCGCCGTACTGATCGTTGCGACGGTTGTAGTAAGGGCAGAGAAACTGGTTGAGCAGGTAGCCGTGGGCGGCATGGAACTGGACTCCGTCGAATCCCGCTGCCGCTGCTCGCGCTGCTGCCTGGCCGAAGGCCTCAACGACGGTTTGGATGTTTTCCAGAGACATTTCCTTGGGCACCACTTTAAAGGCCAGGTCGGCGACAGGGGATGGCCCCCATATCTCCCGCTCATCAGTGCGAAAATTGGTCTGAGATCCGCCGTAGGCAATCTGCAGGACGATCGGGCTGCCATGGCCATGCACCATTTCCGTCAGGGGACGGTATTCATCAATGAAGCTGTCGTCGTAGATGCCCATCATGCCGGGGCTGGGTTGTTCCTCCGCCAGGGGAAAGGCATACCCGGTGATGATCAGCCCGGTACCGGCCCGCGCCAGGTCTTCATAAACCTTAAAAAGGGGATCGGTCATGCGGCCGGTCGGATCTGCCATGTTTTCCCATGTGGCACTGCGGACCAGCCGGTTTTGCAGAGTTATGGAACCGATGTGAGTCTTATCAAACAGTTTTCGCATAGCTTTTCTCCTCTTTCAATGGGCCGGTGAGACCGGGCAAGAGCGGTCTGTAGGGTTGTTTTGCCGAAACGTTGCTGCTATCCTCGGCCCTACCTTCTATTTGATCAATAACGTACCTTTTTGTATCATTGGTACCATTCGGAAACATAGGCACTTTTAAAGGCTGGAAAAGGGGCTTCCGTGAATAATAATCTTGAGATCAAAAAACTACTGGTCTTCCGCGACAAAAAATATAAATGCGGTATCGATGTGACCCTTGCGGTGATTGGCGGCAAATGGAAAGCGTCGATTCTCTGGCACCTGGCGCAGCAGACCATGCGATTTTCCGAATTACAACGGCAGTTCGCTGAAACCACCCGCAAGATGCTGACCCAGCAGTTACGGGAACTGGAGCAGGATGGCCTGGTGCACCGCGAGGTTTATCCCCAGGTTCCACCCAAGGTCGAGTATTCCCTGACGGAAAAGGGCCAAAGCATTAAACCTGTTCTTGATCTCATGTGCGAATGGGGGCAGGGCTGCTCGGAACAGTGAAGGGGCTGCTGTCGAAATAAGGCTGCAGCAGATAAACCGACTCAAAAGAGTGCTAAAATCAACATACTGCAGCACGCTTTGGTTTTCGGATGAAAGTTAAAAAATCAACAACGTCCCCTCGGGGTAGAGGAGGTTTTATGAAGGCATGCATGTGGTTGGTTACCCTGTTCGCTGTCGTCGGCTGTGCGCCGACATCCGGGTCCAGACCTTTTCCGCTCACTGAATCCGACCCCATAAGCGTCAGGGAGTGTCGTCAGATCGGAAAATATCCCGGTCCTGCCGGGTACAGCTCCTGGGGACCCCCGCCGGTTCTGGCAGATTTTAAGTACCAAACAGCGCGTAAAGCCAGGGAAGCGGGTGCCACCCATATTTTCTGGGGCGAGGAGAAAATCGGGATTATTGGGACGAGGGTCATCGGATACGCCTTTGACTGCACCGGGGTCGCCATGCCCAAATGGGACTGGTAAATCGAGCAGTGCGGGTGGGGAGTCGTTGCATCAGACATCTTGCCGACCTGGTCATAAAACCTGCGCCGGAGGGATAGCCAGGGACCTGCAGGCCGATTTTCAGAACAGCTCGATGGCGAAGGACCGGTATCGCCCGAAAACAATCCACTTTTAGAGGGAGAGCGACATGAGAATTCTACTTGGCATTTTATTCACCATCTGTTTTTGTTCAATGGCTTTCGCGGATACCAGCTATGTATGTACCCGTGGCGGAATGGAGCGGACGATCGAGGTGGTTTACTTAGACGCCGGAACCGTTCCCTGCGAAGTGCGTTATACCAAGGACGGCACCACCGAGGTGTTGTGGAGCGCCCGGTTTGAGGCTGGGTATTGTGACGACAAAGCCGCTGACTTTGTAGAAAAACAGCAGCAATGGGGCTGGGACTGTGTGGTGAGCACGGCGGAGTCGAGTGAGCCGGTTGGGCTGGACGGCCCCGAGGCGCTGGAATCGGACGGTCTTGGGGAAAGCTCAGCAGAATAAGGGCTCCTGGTCAGGCCTCGGCAAGGACCGCAGATCGGATCACCTCACCCTGTTCGATTTCGATCAAAAGTTGATACGGATCAATTCATCCCCTGGGTAGCCGCGCTAGTCTGAAATCTCTAAAGCAGGGGGATTTGCCCTCAAATTGATCGGCACCAAAACGCTTTTATAAGGAGTTTGTGGTATGGCTACCCAGGACATTGCAGCATTGGAGAAGACTGGAACAGAATTTTCCGTCCAAAAAATGCTTGAAACCAGAGCCAAGGCACAGAATGCGGTCACTCGTATCGCCGCACAGGTAAAACCCGGGATGTTGGAAGAGGATGCCAATAAGATGGTCACCGACACCTTGCGGGAATTGGGGGCGACAAAAGCTTTTCACAAACCCTACATTCGCTTTGGCAGCAACACCACGAAAACCTTTGGGGCGGATTCCGACCCTGGCATTCGGTTGGGT
>NPIF01000497.1_pt2 | contig 12219 bp, 14 predicted proteins | sample 8637461 | NCBI WGS metagenome assembly NPIF01 (sample SAMN07420641, study PRJNA396082) | bioreactor metagenome | isolation source: sample BR12 brine-fed electro-methanogenic bioreactor BR | place: Japan: Kochi | collected 2016-12-09
TGGGGAATCCCCTCGTAGATGGACAGTTCGAGCATTTTGGGATCGATCAGGATTATTCGCACGTCCTCCGGCGACGCTCGGTAGAGCAGGGACAGGATCATGGTGTTGATCGATACCGATTTGCCGCTACCGGTAGAACCGGCGACCAGCAGGTGAGGCATCTTGGCCAGATCCGAGACCACGGTGCGTCCGAAAATATCCTGACCGAGGGCCATGGGCAGTCGGCTTCCGGAATGCTGAAACTCGTCGGAGGCCAGAATTTCTTTGAGATACACATTTTGCCGTTGCTGGTTGGGGATTTCGATGCCCACCACGCCGCGCCCGGGAATCGGCGCCACAATGCGGATGGCGATGGCCTGCAGGGCCATGGCCAGATCGTCGGAAAGGCCGGCGATCTTATTCACCTTGACCCCCGGCGCCGGGGAAAATTNNCGGCCCCGGTTTGACTTCGGTGACCTCGCCTTGCACTCCGAAATCGGCCAGCTTCTTCTCCAGAATGCGGGCATTCATGGTCAACGCCTCGCGATCGACAGGAGGCGGTCCTTCATTTTCGTGATCCAGCAAAGACAGAGAGGGAATATGGTAGGTGCCGTTCGGCTCGAGGAAATCAAAAGCTTCTTGCACCCGCTGCTCCTCCTCTCGAGATTTTTTCTTGGATTTTAATGATTTATTCGATCCGCTGTTGGGCGATGCAGGAACGATTATAGGACCGGCGTCCGGGCTCCGCTGAGCGCCCCGGCGCTTGTCCAGACGCCGTGCCTTACGCCGCTCACGGCGACGGTCCAGAGAGTCGCCAAGCCGGCTCAGCAACCCCTGAAGCAACAGCACCATGGAGAAACGCGCCGCCAGCATCAGGGCCACCAGCAGACTGACCCCAAGAAAAATCACCGCTCCCGTCAGATTAAACAGGCTGCTCAGCTCGGTAGCCAGCAGACGTCCAACGGCACCGCCGGCCTCCTGAATCGGCTCGCCCAACAGACTTAATGCCTGAAAACGCAAGGCCAGCAGACCGGCCAGTGACAACACCAGACCCAAAAAAGCCACGCCCCGGTACCAGCGCAGACCCAGTTCGCGAAATTTGAACAGCCGCCAGGCCAGAATAAAGCAGCCTAGAGGAAACAGCAGCGACGGCAACCCGAAGACCTGATACAGAAGATCGGCCAGATGAGCGCCCACCGTACCGCCAAAGTTGCGCACCGTATCGGGCTGAAGATTGTTATTGAACGAAGGATCGGCAGTGCTGAAAGACAACAGGGCCAACAGCAGATAAAGACCCAGCGCCAGCCAAAAAACTCCGAAAATCTCCTTCGTAAGATGTTCGCGCATCAAGGGTTGGTTTTTTTCTTTCATATCCGTGCCTTTAGTTCGCAGGGTCCAGACTCCTTATCTAGAAAGGTATAAAAACAGCCCGCCGGCGAGCCAGCAGTAAACAGCGAAACCGAACAAACGTTTTCGTCGCACGACGGCCAGCAGCAGATGAATGCACAGCAGCCCGGAAACGAAAGCGATCAGCATACCGGCCAGATAACTGGACAGCTCCCCCCGGGGAACCACTGCGATGTCCCCGACATGCAGCAGACCGGCGCCTAAAATAGCCGGCACGGCCAGTAAAAACGAAAAGCGAGCCGCCGTCTCTCCATCGACCCCCCTGAGCAGCAGAGCAGCAATGGTAGAACCGGAGCGGGAAATTCCGGGGATGATGGCTCCGCCCTGAACCGTCCCCACCAGCAGAGCGTCTTTCCAGGTCAGCTGGTGTTCCTTGCGAGTTCCGCGCCGAAACCGTTCGGAGACAAACAACAAGGTACCGGTCACCAGCAACATCAGCGCCACCGCCGCCAGGTTGTGAAACATGCTTTCGAAAAAATCTTTGAATAGCAGACCGATCACGGCGGTCGGCACGCTGCCCAGCACCAGCAGCAACAGCAGCCGGCGATAGACAACGGCTGTTTCGTCCCGGCGAAAAGGAGCGGTCGTCAGCAGCAGACATTCGCGACGAAAGTAGAGGATCACGGCGCCCATGGTGGCGACATGCAGCAACACATCGAACAATACCCCCGGTTGGGTGAAATTGGGCATAAAGTGTTGGGCAATGGCCAGATGGCCGGATGAGGAAACGGGCAGAAATTCCGTTACTCCCTGCAACAGACCGAGCAGTAAAGCATCAAGCAGATTCACGTGGAGATCTCTCCTTGGCCGGCAATAACGCCGGGGGATGGTTGCTATCGGCACACACAGAACGACCTGGGGCGTCAGGGCGCGTTTCCAGGACCTCGGCAGATTAAATACCGATTCGGCCTCTTGAAATTAGAGGACGCCTTTGTTGATGGCGTCGCAAAAAGTCCGCCCTCCGGCGTTACGGCATTTTTTCAGAACCTCGACATACCCCTATGCATGTCTTCGTCCCTGAAAAAACACCAAACCTTGTAGGACAAAATTTTTGCTTAGCCATCTTATGCATTTTTGCGAAAGCAACTCGTTGGGCAACAATTATTGTTCAAAGATTACCGGCAGGATCAAGGGCCGCCGGTCCATACGATGATTAAAAAAACGCCGCAGGGTCTTGCGAACCTCTGCCTGCACTTCTTCAGAATCCGACAGCATTTCCCGACCGCGTTCCTGCAATAACAGACAGACCTGTTGCCGAGCCTCTTCCAGGCAGTCCTCCCGCTCCGCCTGGTCGACAAAACCACGGGTGACGATTTCCGGCCCGTAAACAATCGACCCATCGTTTAAACTCAACCCCAAAACAATCATGACCAAGCCATGATTGGCCAGGTGGTGGCGGTCCCGCAACTCCATGGCACCCACATCACCGACGCCTTTGCCGTCGATAAAGACCCGGCCGCTGGCCACTCGCTGCTCCAGGCGCAGACCGTTGATGGATATCCGTAGAGGCTGGCCGTTTTCCAGCACCTGAACCCGCTCGGCCGCAACCCCCATGCTTTGGGCCAGTTGGGCATGTTTGACCAGATGACGATATTCACCATGTATCGGCACAAAACTGTGGGGCCGGGTCAAGGACAGGATCAGCTTCAGCTCCTCCTGGCTGGCGTGGCCCGAAACATGAACCTCGCTGGTCTTTTCATAAAAGACTTCGGCCCCCCGGCGATAGAGCAGGTTGATCAGCCGACCGATCGCCTTTTCATTGCCGGGAATAAATTTGGATGAAAGAATAACCGTATCGCCGGGCTCCAGGGGCAGCTTGCGATAATCTTCCATGGCCATGCGGGACAGTACGCTGAGGGGCTCCCCCTGGCTACCGGTGGTAATGACCACCACCTCATTGCGGGGCAGCTGGCGAAGCTCCCGCAATTCGATAAAGGTGTTCTCCGGGGCCTTCAGGTACCCGAGCTGTCGGGCCACGGCGGTGTTGGTCACCATACTGCGACCATTGACCAGTACCTTGCGGCCACAGGCCACGGCGGCGTCGATGACTTGTTGAATACGGTGGATGTTGGACGAAAAAGTGGCGACAACCACCAGACCGCTACAAACCGGCATAATCTCAGCGAAGGCCTCGCCAACCTCCCGTTCCGAACGCGTATACCCCTTGCACTCGACATTGGTTGAATCGGACAGCAACAGCAACACCCCTTCATCGCCGTAAGCGGCCAGGCGGGCCAGATCGGTGGGCTGGTTATCCACCGGAGTTTGATCAATCTTGAAGTCACCGGTATGCACAACCAGTCCGGCAGCAGTGCGAATGGCCAGGCCGACCCCGTCGACGATAGAGTGGGCGGCCCGAAAAAACTCGACATCGAAGGCCCCCAAGGTCATTCGCTGCCGTGGCTTCACCTGATGCAGTCGGGCGCTGTGCTTAAGGTTATGTTCGGCCAGTTTGTTGGCCAGCAGGCCAAGAGTCAAGGCGGTCCCAAAGATCGGCGGATTGCCTAATCGCTCAAGCAAAAAGGGCACCGCCCCGATATGGTCTTCATGGCCATGGGTTAACAGCAGCCCCTGAATGTCAGCGCGACGTTCGTCGAGAACCGTTATATCGGGAATCACCAGATCGATACCGAGCATATGAGCCTCGGGGAACATCAGCCCACAGTCGATAAGCAGCAACTGATTCTGATACTCCAGAACCATCAGGTTAAGTCCGATTTCGCCCAACCCTCCCAGAGGCAGCAACCTCAGAATATCGGGGCCCCATTCCGTCATGCCTGCGTCGTCCCTTGCAGGGCGGCGGCGATGGGCTGGCGGACCGCTTCCATCAGGTCTTCTCGCTCCGCCACCGCCCTCCCGGCAGTCTCCACCGGCGGCATGATGATCAAACGGATGTGGCCGCCACGAATCCAGCGGCTGTGTTTCGGCATCACCTCTCCGCTGCCAACGATGGCCAGGGGCACCACCGGCACCTGGGCTTGCAGAGCCAGGGTAAAACTACCGGTCTTGAAGGGTTGCAAGGTACCGTCCGGGGAACGGGTACCCTCGGGGAAAATCACCACCGAGGTGCCGGCCGCAATGCGCCGTACCGCTTCGCGCATACTGAGCACACTGTTTTTTCGATTGGAACGATCCACAGGAATGGACCCGACACGGCGCATGGCCAGACCAAAAAGAGGGATGCGGAACAGTTCGATCTTGGCCATCCAGCGAAACTGATCGGGCACCCCGGCAAACAGCGCCAGAATATCGAAGTTACTGACATGGTTAGCCATGTAGACGACCGGACCCTGCTGGGCCAGATGTTCGCGGCCAATGACCGTGAATCGTACCCCCGCCAGCCACAAACCGACCCGACCCCAGATACGGGCATAGGCATGGAGATAGTCGGCGCCGAACAGCGACAGGGGCACCCCGGTAATGATCACAAACAGGGTCCAGGGAATAAACGTAGCTATAAAAAAAAGGGTGCGAAACATCCTAATATCCTTTCACATTCGTTGATGGCAGCAGTTTAAGAGAGGGGCGCAGGGGAGTCAAACCTTTTTCGGTAAAGGGCTTTACAGCCCCGGTTAAATTCGTTAGACTCGGCGGATATTCCATTTCAGAGGAGGCTCACAGCCATGTCCGTCAACAAAGTAATTCTGGTTGGAAACCTCGGCAAAGATCCCGAGTTGCGTTACACTGCCAGCGGCACCGCCGTCTGTAATTTCTCCCTCGCCACCACGGAAAACTTCAAAGACCGTGACGGTAACCGGCAGGAGAAGACGGAATGGCACAATATCGTCGTCTGGCGGCAACTCGCCGAGATCTGTGGCAAGTACCTGACCAAGGGCAAACAGATTTATATCGAGGGCAAGCTGCAGACCAGAAAGTGGGAGGATCGCGACGGCAACAGCCGCTACACCACCGAAATCGTGGCCGACCAGATGCAGATGCTCGGCCGCGCCGGGGACGATAACAATGCCGGTCCACGCCGAGAAAGCCGTCCGGAAGCTTCGATGAATCAAAGCCCTGCCCAGCAAAACCATGAAGACATCCAGTTCAATCCGGACGATGATATACCCTTCTGAGGCAGGATGCATCAAAAAGACCAAAAAAAGCCCTGCCTCCACGCAGGGCTTTTTTTTCTGAAGTCATCAGATTGCAAGCCCTCTTCATCCAGAGAGCTCACCTTTCCCATTAAAACCTGTTTTTTTCCCAAAACATCGTTATATAACTTAGCACGCCCCCAAAGTAGTGGAAATAAATCATGCAAACATGGGATGTTGGACACATAACATTGTTTACGAAATAACCTGTTCAAATAAAGTAATTTCCTGTTTGCGACCTAAAAAATACTATGTTATAGTGAACAAAACAAATATACGCATTACATGGCGGCATGCCCGAAACACGGGCCCCGAGGGGATAGCCAACAAGGTCTTCCGTCGCGAGCAGGCAGGCCACAGAGTTCAGCGCCCTGTCGTACCCTTTGATTCTCAGCTCCCCGCGGGCCAAACGTTCCCCGCCGCCAAGCCAGAATAGCCGCAGGCCAGCCGCCTACACCACCAAGTCCATGCCAGAGCAAAACGCTTTCCGGGAAAGCCGCCGGAAGGCAGGGTATTGCTGTCCCGTTTTTTTGCAAACGGGCACGCATGAAGGGAGCAGACCATGACCAAAACCAGATATCTGACCAAACTGAACCAGGTAACCCAATTGACTTCCATCCCTGCCGATGAGCTTCGCAAATTGCATGAGGTGGAAAAACGCTATGCTTTTCGCAGCAACAACTACTATAACGCCCTTATCAACTGGCAAGACCCGGAGGATCCGATCCGCCGAATCGTAATTCCCCACCCGGATGAACTGGAATCCTGGGGTCAACTCGATGCTTCCGGCGAGCATCAGTATACCAGGGCCCGCGGTCTGGAACATAAATATCCCGACACCGCCCTGTTGCTGGCCAGCAACGTCTGCGGCGGGCTGTGCCGTTTCTGCTTTCGCAAAAGACTTTTCATGCTGAACAACGACGAGGTCAATCGGGATGTTTCTCCCGGCCTTAGATACATCCGCAACCACCCGGAAATCAACAACGTGTTGCTGACAGGGGGCGATCCGCTATTGCTGTCAACCCGCAATCTGGACAAAATTCTATCCGAGTTGCGTCAGATCGATCACGTCCAAATCATTCGAATCGGCAGCAAACTTCCCGCCTTCAACCCTTTCCGTATCCTGGACGATCCGGAACTGTTGCGGGTGCTGAAACAACACAGTCTGCCGGATAAGCGTATCTATTTGATGGTCCACTTTAACCATCCCCGGGAACTTACCGCCGAGGCGATCCAGGCCCTGACCCGGGTTCAGGAGGCCGGGGTTCTGGTAATGAATCAGACCCCCCTGATCCGTGGCGTCAATGACGATTCCGAAATCCTGGCTGAATTGCTTAACCGGCTGTCCTACATGGGCATCGCCCCTTACTACGTATTCCAATGTCGCCCCACGGAGGGCAACAGCGCCTACACCGTCCCGATCGAAGAAGGCTATCAGCTTTTCTCCCAAGCCCTCCGCCAATGTTCCGGCCTGGCCCGTCGCTGCCGCTACAGCATGTCCCACGCGACAGGCAAAATTGAAGTGGCCGGTCTGAGCGACGAGCAGATTTTCTTCCGCTACCACCGTCCTGCCGACCCCGCGCAGGACCCGGGTGAAATCATCGCGTTCCCGAGGAATCCCGAAGCCTATTGGCTGGAGGACTATCTGGGTGAAGACTCCGCCGCCGCCAACGATCGCTGAGCGACCGCCTGATCGTACCGCTTTAAACGGCAACCTGGGCCCGAGCAGGCCCTGATAATAAACTTAAGCCCCGCAGGTCAAGGGACCGCGGGGCCTTTTTTTATCAATAACACGCCCCGTCAGGGGCGGGTAATAATTTGAAAGCGGTTATCGAAATACCTCTCCAGGACCGGGCGCACCTGTTGCCAATCCAGCCCCCCCGCCCCGCAACCCGGGCGGGGAAGCACAATGGAAGACCAGCCCTGGTCGTCTGCCAGAGCCAGCAATTCCCGGCAGGAACGCTCAATCAAGCGCACATCAGGAACCTCGAAAGGGCCATGCTCCACGGGGAAGCTGAACAATCCTCCCTCGAGGTGAAAAACGTGATTACCCTGCTGCTGAATCAAGGTTCCCAGTCTCTGCGGCAAATCGGGAAACCGCTTCTTTGCCTGAAGACCGCAACCTCTCAGCATCTCGCACCTGCCCCCGGGACCGACCTGGCCCGCCGTGGTAATCCCAACGGCTGCTCGACCGAAAAAATCCCATAGCTCGCCGTAGATTTCCCTCATATCCCGACCCCCTTCACCCCGCTTCGCGAAGTTGCTGTACCAGAAAATCGAAGATATCCTCCCGTTTCGGCCTATAGCCGCTCGGGATACTGTTAAGGATGTTTTCCAATTCATACAGGGTATTACCATCATCGAGTTGCAGAGAATCCATTACCGCCTCCAGCATCGGGATAACCTCATAAAGATCGTCCTTGTCGAAAGGATGCGGGTCCGGCTTGCCCTGAAATTTTGGTTCGTCACGAAGATCTTTTTTTCGTCGATATTTAAATTGCAGATCCGATGGTTTGATTGCGATGCCCACAAAACCCTCCTTTGCTTTGCCCTGTTTTTACGCAGAGTCTATTCGCAGCTGCCGCAATTGCCCGCGCGGCTGCAAGCCGAACGACACGGGGCTTTTCCACTCTCCCCCGCCTCACTGTTACGAAAATCGTCCAAACTGCTTCTGTCAACCAGCCACCCCTCCGCGCTTTCGTAACCGACAAGCTGGCCCCGTTTAATCAAAAGCAATAGGTTGACAGGCGTAGTACCCAGAATTTCAGCCACTTCGACGAGTGGCAGATGGGATTCCTCGGACCGGCTGTGGGTCATGGTATTTTCCTTTCTAGAAGGCAAGTCGACGCCGAAACATAGTCCGCCGGGCTTGGCTAAGGGAAAAGCCGCTCTGTTGAAACGATTACAAGAGCAGGATTTGCAGGGATCAGGCCAGGGTTAATCATAGATCCCCTTCCAGCTCCTGAATTCGGCAGGGCGCCAACCGACACATCGACAACAAAAAAATGCGACAGGATGTCCCCCGGATCCATTGGGGGGCGCCCTGTCGCACAGGTGAAGCCAAGCTGTCGGTGGTCAGCTTCGAGTCTCAGCCCTTTCCGGCGCTGCCGAGGACTTTCTGGTTTTTATGCTTGATCAAACGCACCAGCTCGCTACGGGCGGCACCGAGGTACTTACGCGGGTCAAATTCCTCGGGATGCTGGGCCAGATACTCGCGAACCTTGGCGGTAACCGCCAAACGGCCATCGGAGTCGATATTGATTTTGCAGACCGAACTGGCCGCAGCCTGGCGCAACTGCTCCTCGGATACGCCCACAGCCCCTTCCATCCGGCCGCCATAGCGATTGATCAGCTCAACATACTCCGGGAGCACGCTCGAGGCACCATGCAGGACAATAGGAAAGCCGGGAATCCGCTGTTCGATCTCGTTCAGAATATCAAAGCGCAGGGGCGGCGGCTCCTCGCCGGGACCAACCTTGAATTTATAGGCCCCGTGGCTGGTCCCGATGGAAATAGCCAGTGAATCGACCCCGGTCCGGGAGACGAAATCTTCCACCTCTTCCGGCTTGGTATAGGTGGAATGATCCGCCTGCACCTCATCTTCAATCCCGGCCAATACCCCGAGTTCCCCTTCGACGGTCACCTCATGGTCATGGGCGAATTCGACCACCTTGCGGGTCAGGGCGATATTTTCGGCATAAGACAGATGGGATCCGTCGATCATTACCGATGAAAAGCCTGATTCAATACAGGACTGACATAGCTCAAAGGAGTCACCATGGTCGAGATGCAGAGCAATGGGGATCTGTGACCCCGCCTCCCGAGCCATTTTCACCGCGCCCATAGCCATACAGCGGAGCATGGTTTCGTTGGCATAGCTGCGTGCCCCCTTACTGACCTGGACAATAACCGGCGAAGAGGTCTCCACGCAAGCGACGACAATAGCTTGAAGTTGTTCAAGATTATTAAAGTTGTAGGCGGGGATGGCATAACCGCCACGGACCGCTTTCTGAAACATTTCCCGCGTATTCGCCAGCCCCAGCTCCCGATAATATATCTGTTTGCTCATTTCTAATTTGCCTCCCTATGGCAGTGTGGGGTCCGTTCGCCTGAATTCTGACGGAGAAACCGAGTGACACAGCCAACCCTTCAGACACCAAAAAAGCCGCAACCGCTGACCGGCCCGACATGTAATAATTAATAACAGATTGGCCAATTAAGTCCAGCCAAAAGTCATTCCCAGCCAAGCGAAATCCCTTGAAAATCAGGCACTGCTCGTATACCATTAGGAGCCGTTTGGCTGGCCCGAACGGTCGATGACGGTCGATAAAAACAGCCACCGAAAGGGACAATGAGTATGGAAAAACAGGAAAAATACCTTAACGACTGGATCTGCCAGGACGAAGCCGCCGAAACGATGTTACCCCTGATTGGCCAGCTTTACCGTCGTCGCGGCGTGAGCACCAACGTCTACGGACAGTCCCTGGTCAACAAGACGGTCAACGATATTCTCAACGCCCACGGCTTTGCTCAACAAGTCCTGGGAAGTCCTTTGTCGATTATCGACACCTTGCCGATCCTGGAGGCCATCAGCCAGCTCGACCTGTCTCCTGCCCGGATCGACATCGGCAAGCTGACCGTCAAATATCGCACCCAGAAACAAACCGAAAGCATCGCCTCATTTGTCGCCAGGGAACTAGCCAGCGCCAACAACGGGCGCGGCTCGCTGCTGAAAGAGCCCCGCGACGTGGTGCTGTACGGATTCGGCAGAATCGGTCGCCTGCTGGCCCGGGTGCTGGTGGAAAAGACCGGCGGCGGCGACAAGCTACGCCTGCGTGCCATTGTGGTTCGCAAGGGTACCGACGAAGACCTGATGAAACGAACCAGTTTGCTGGAGCGCGACTCGGTGCATGGTCCCTTCAATGGGGTACTGGCCATCGATAAAGAAGAAAACGCCATTATCGCCAATGGCAATATGATCCGGATCATCTATGCGAACGCACCGGAAAGTATCGATTACACCGCCTACGGCATCCAGGACGCCATCGTCATCGACAATACGGGCCTGTGGCGCGATCGGGAAGGTTTGGGTAAACATCTTCAGGCCAAGGGCGTGGCGAAAGTCATCCTGACGGCCCCCGGCAAGGGCGACATACCCAACATCGTTTTTGGCATCAACGACCACCAATGCAGTAGTTCCGAAACCATCTTTTCCGCAGCCAGTTGCACTACCAATGCCGTGGTTCCGGTCCTTAAAGCCATTAACGACCGATTCGGCATCGACAACGGCCACCTGGAAACCTGTCACTCCTACACCAATGACCAGAATCTTATCGACAATTACCATAAAAAAGAACGCCGTGGCCGGGCCGCCGCCCTCAATATGGTCATCACCGAAACCGGCGCCGCCAAGGCATCGGCCAATANNAAGCTGACCGGCAACGCCATCCGAGTGCCGGTGGCCAACGTCTCCCTGGCGGTTCTTAATCTGGGTCTGAAACAAGAAACCAGCGTCGCGGAACTGAACGACTATCTGCGGGATATCGCCCTTCATTCCCCCCTGCAGAATCAGATCGCTTTCGTCAACTCGCCGGAGCTGGTTTCCAGCGACTTCATCGGCTCCCGCCATGCCAGCGTGGTCGATTCTCTAGCCACCATCGTCAACGGCAACCGCTGCGTCCTGTATGTCTGGTATGACAATGAATTCGGCTACACCTGTCAGGTGGTGCGGCTGCTGCAAAAAGTTGCCGGCATCGAACTCCCGGCCCTGCCGGCCTGAGCAACAGGCAAACCCCGCCTGACCGTGACACAAGAAAGATGCTTTCGCAAAAACTTATAAAATAGCCAGGCCATCAAAAAAAGAGGGCCGATCTCAAGGATCGGCCCTCTTTTTAGGTTTTTTGAACAAGCTTGCGAGGCTTTAAAACTTTTTCATCAGCCGCATTTTTTTACGCAAACGGCGCTGGGCTTCCTTCTCTTTGCGCTTGCGCTTAACGCTCGGCTTTTCATAAAACTTGCGCTGCTTCATTTCCCGAAACAGCCCCTCCTGCTGCAACTTACGCTTGAGTACCCGAATGGCTTTTTCGACATTGTTGTCGACCACTTGGATTTCCAAAGACAATCACCTCGCTTTCCTTATTACTATACTTATACCTCCAAAACATGAAGGCATCCCGTCATAGTAGGCAAACTGTGCAAAAAAATCAAGCCAAAATAATGACCTTGAAAAAAGTCCGTTCTGGAATTCATTGCTCATGTAACCGCAAACAGACCAACCCTGATTCCGCCATTCTGCAGAGCGGCCAGTTGTGTCAGCGGCAAACCGGTGTCCCGGGCCAAACGAGCCTCGGGACACAGAAACGCCCGTTGCCATCCGGAAAGTGACTCGGCGTATAGCCGGCCCAGGGCACCGTAGGTCTCGGCCAATTCACCTCGACCAAGACGAGTCCCGTAGGGCGGGTTACAGATCGCCAGGCCGGGGTGCGAAAAGACAGGGGCCCGCCCACCGACCTCCAACTGTTGCAAAGACAAAAATTCGCTGACTCCGGCGCGCTCGGCGTTACATCGCGCCGCCCCCAGCACCGCACCATCCCGGTCAGCACCGCTCAACGGGGGGAGATCACTCTGCCTTTGTCTTTCGGCCTCCTGCAATAGCGCCTGCCAAAGCCCTTTCCGGTAGTGGGGCCACTCCATGAAAGCAAAATTTCGCTCCGCTCCGGGGGGCTTTTTAAGAGCCATCAAG
>NPIF01000671.1_pt1 | contig 12219 bp, 9 predicted proteins | sample 8637461 | NCBI WGS metagenome assembly NPIF01 (sample SAMN07420641, study PRJNA396082) | bioreactor metagenome | isolation source: sample BR12 brine-fed electro-methanogenic bioreactor BR | place: Japan: Kochi | collected 2016-12-09
GGAGAGCCCAGTTTCAATTCCTCATAGGTAGTCTGGAAGCGCACTTTGGCGGGCGAGCCCTGCTCGTGATAGGCGAGTTTCAATTCCTCATAGGTAGTCTGGAAGCCTACACGCATAACTGTCATATATGAATCGCGCGTGTTTCAATTCCTCATAGGTAGTCTGGAAGCAAGCCTACGGATACAGGGAAGAGAAGTCGGATATTGGTTTCAATTCCTCATAGGTAGTCTGGAAGCTGGAGCATTGAAGGAGAAACTTCGCGAGACGTGGGAGTTTCAATTCCTCATAGGTAGTCTGGAAGCTACACTCTGAGCGAATCCTCCAACCTCTTTATCTTTGTTTCAATTCCTCATAGGTAGTCTGGAAGCCGACGAAAGAAGCCAGAATCGGCTTTTCATAGTCGCGTTTCAATTCCTCATAGGTAGTCTGGAAGCTCGACGATTGTAGAGTTGAATATAATGGTGTCGTGTTTCAATTCCTCATAGGTAGTCTGGAAGCAGTACAGAAAGGTGGTATGGACCGATATAGACTGGTAGTTTCAATTCCTCATAGGTAGTCTGGAAGCTCTTCCGGGACAAATCATTGCCACGGGTGAAATCGCTGTTTCAATTCCTCATAGGTAGTCTGGAAGCTCGAGAAGCTTCGTTCATCAGTGGCGTCTTGGCAGGGGGTTTCAATTCCTCATAGGTAGTCTGGAAGCTAAAGATAATTTAATTTTAGTGGGGGGATAATAATGCGTTTCAATTCCTCATAGGTAGTCTGGAAGCCTACTGGGAACTTCAGGCGATTGAGTTGTCGGATTACTGTTTCAATTCCTCATAGGTAGTCTGGAAGCGACAAAAGAACTTGCTCAGAAGATCGAGGAAAACTTGTTTCAATTCCTCATAGGTAGTCTGGAAGCCAACAACGTCAGCTTTAATTTCAGTGGTTATAAAGAGTTTCAATTCCTCATAGGTAGTCTGGAAGCTGACTCCCAAAGATATTGAGACAACTCCCTCAATGCTGTTTCAATTCCTCATAGGTAGTCTGGAAGCTCCTCGTGCGTCTCCGGTATCTAGCGGAGATGTCGTGTTTCAATTCCTCATAGGTAGTCTGGAAGCAAGCAATGACGAGCCATTCATTGAAAGACTATCAACGGGTTTCAATTCCTCATAGGTAGTCTGGAAGCATATGACTGAGATTTATAAATGCCCGGCCTGTAATTGTTTCAATTCCTCATAGGTAGTCTGGAAGCGATCTCAGGGAGATAAGCGATCTTCACGCGAACCCTCGTTTCAATTCCTCATAGGTAGTCTGGAAGCCGGAATTGAATTTCTTGTGCGAATCGGCGATGATTGTTTCAATTCCTCATAGGTAGTCTGGAAGCAATGTTCTGATGGGCAAATTCGCAACGTATCTGAGGTTTCAATTCCTCATAGGTAGTCTGGAAGCGAATCAAACAGCCTCCCTTCGGGGAGGTTTTTTTTGCGTTTCAATTCCTCATAGGTAGTCTGGAAGCCAATCGGGGAGACAGGGTAGTTCAGCTCATCGCGGGTTTCAATTCCTCATAGGTAGTCTGGAAGCCCGGACCGTTTAGGTGTTATCTCACGTCTTGCTTCGTTTCAATTCCTCATAGGTAGTCTGGAAGCTGTTGCGCTTTTCAGAGGACTTTCACGCGTATCTTAGTTTCAATTCCTCATAGGTAGTCTGGAAGCGAAAGAAGCCGAAGAGAAGCACTTCTCTGAGAAAGTGAAGTTTCAATTCCTCATAGGTAGTCTGGAAGCGGTCTGGGAGACCTTGACCTCCTCCTGGACTATTCCGGGTTTCAATTCCTCATAGGTAGTCTGGAAGCAGGAACAGCACAGCATTAGAAACAGAAAGTTTGTGTTTCAATTCCTCATAGGTAGTCTGGAAGCTGTGTAACCGTTGATCGTCACGTCACTGAGGAGCTGATCTCGTTTCAATTCCTCATAGGTAGTCTGGAAGCTCTCATATCCAGCACATACAGAGAGACAGGAAATTAGTTTCAATTCCTCATAGGTAGTCTGGAAGCAATTTGATTCAGGAAAAGTACTCATCCGAGTCTTGGTTTCAATTCCTCATAGGTAGTCTGGAAGCCCTTTCTTTGCGTAGTTTATGGCAGTCCCGTTTTCGTGTTTCAATTCCTCATAGGTAGTCTGGAAGCTTAGATGATACACAAAATGATAATATACCTGAATAGGTTTCAATTCCTCATAGGTAGTCTGGAAGCGCTCCATAAGCAGATACAATAGCCCTTTGACGTGCGTTTCAATTCCTCATAGGTAGTCTGGAAGCTCAAAAATTACATTCTATGGATATCTTCCGATTGGCTTGTTTCAATTCCTCATAGGTAGTCTGGAAGCAAGACTGGCAGGATGGAAAGTTTAACTCGATCGTGGTTGTTTCAATTCCTCATAGGTAGTCTGGAAGCGAAAGTACATTCGCATAATGACTGGCGACAACGTCAGTTTCAATTCCTCATAGGTAGTCTGGAAGCAGAAGAATGCTTAAGGGCATTCTTCCAGAGCAAACGCGTTTCAATTCCTCATAGGTAGTCTGGAAGCGTATCATCAGTAATTTGACCGCCAGCAATATAACCAGGTTTCAATTCCTCATAGGTAGTCTGGAAGCCCGCAACTTCTGAAGTGTTCTTCTGTAATAGTCTTGCCTGTTTCAATTCCTCATAGGTAGTCTGGAAGCGCATCCCATTGGTTGCCTGTTTTTATTGTTGAATACGTTTCAATTCCTCATAGGTAGTCTGGAAGCGTGAAGTATCTGCATCCTCCATTGCCACAGATCTGGTTTCAATTCCTCATAGGTAGTCTGGAAGCATAAAACTTTTTAAAGGAGAGTGATAAATATGAGGTTTCAATTCCTCATAGGTAGTCTGGAAGCCCATTACTATATAGATTATAAAGGATTTTCAGCGTTTTGAGGCAACATTAGTTCTTACCTGTTTTTCAAAGACCATTTTCTCAAGAATTGCACACAAAACTGAAGAGCTAAATTAAGGTGCTTCTGTCGATCCCTCGGTGTTTTCAATTTATCAGGGGTCGACGGAGCTAAAGGATTCCGTCGTCAGCTACTTGTTTCTTATCTATTCCGAGTATTTCGATAGTCAAGTAGTCTTCTGACCTTAGTTTGTAGATTCTCACCGAATCCTCTTCTTTGTTCATGATTTTCCCCAGTCGTTTCTTGAGTGTTTCGAGGCCTGCCTTTGTTAGCTCTCCCTCAAATACGGAATTCTGAACCCAGTCCAGGTATTGCCTGCAGATTTTCAGGACTTTGTTCACCCTCTTTTCCCCAATGTCGTACACTAAAAGAATGAACACATTCTATTCCTTCCAGGGAATGTATTCACGCTCGCCTGTTATCTGCTTTTCTATTTTGTAAAGCTCCAAGCGAATCAGATACCGGTATGATACACTTTTTTTCAGTCCCGGATGCTTTATCGTTGTTTTCAGCTTTTCATCGTATGCTCTCACAAAGATCTCTTTTCCTGAGTCGTTCATATATATCCCTTCCAAATGTTTGGCGAAGTGTTTCGCCTGGATCTGTTTCTTGTTTATCATGGCGAATATCAGGCGATCTACAAGGACAGGTTTGAACACCTCGGCGACATCTAGATTCAGAGAAAAGCTGCGAAAATTGGTTGTATGAAGGTATCCTATTCTCGGATCCAGGTGAGTACGATAAATCTCTCCCAGAACGGTAGTGTAGAGCATTGTGTTTCCAAAGCTTATAAGAGCATTCAGTCTGTTCAAGGGAGGCTGTCTAGTTCTTGAAACGAACTCAAAGCTGGAGTCATCTATTATTGTGTCAAAGCATTTGTAATAAAGATCTCTGAAGTTTCCCTCTATTGCCATTGCCTCATCTATGGTCCCAGTGTCTTCAAGGCGTTCCTTCAGTGCGTTTAAACCTTCTATTTCTCTTTCGAGATCCTTTCCGCGTCTGTTGTAGTATGACAATACACTCAGCATGTTTTGCATTGACCCTCTCACAAACCTCTTTGCAAGATCCGTACGTTTCTTTCCATCGTTGTAGAAATTGGCCTGCTGCAGTATAAGGAAGCCTGAATTCAAATGTTCTCTCGGGTAGTAGGTTCCTGAATAGTAGTCATAGCGATTGAAAAAATGAAGAGGAATCTGCTTCTGAGTAAGAAATTCTAGAACTCTCTTGTTGAGATCAATTTCTCCAAAAGCACAGATGGAATCAGTCTGCTCGACGGGAAGATGAACCTTCTTTCCGTCTTCTTTTTCAAAGACCAGGGTATTGTTCATCCTCACAAGCTTTCCCGAAGTAAAAAGGTACAGCATTCGCTTCATATCATCACACCCAACAATAAGTGTAGTAAGCGCAGTTCTTACACTTGTTCTGTGCCCTTTCGATCTCTGGAATCGGGCCTTCAACGAGTTTCTGTATTTCTTCGCATAACTTCCTTATTCTGTTTTCTTCTTCATCAGTCAGAGTAATTGTTATTTTCTTCTTCTCTTTCGGCACCAGCAGCTGTCCCTCGGCCTGAACTCCCATTTCCTTTAGCCTCAGAAGATAGAAGAGCAGCTGATCTCTCGCCCCTTCAAGTGAATACTTGGACTTCTTTATCTCGCTGACGATAGTTTTTCCCTTTTTCTCTTCGACCATGTCGAGTTTTATGTTGTCTATGGCGATGTCCTTTTCTCCTCTGTTTTCGTAAGATGTTTCATGGATGAGCCTACCAAGTGCAAGGTTCATATCTTCGCTTTCGGGAAATATTCTGTGGGCGACTAACCATGCTTCCCTATCACAGTAGGAATATGAAAGCACAAGGTAACCGGTAATATCTATCAATAGATGTCACACCCGGCCAAATGAAATCCCGTCGATTCGTCGTAATAGCGTTCTAGCGAGTCTTTCTGAACGTAACAAAACCCGCTTACTACTGGTGGAAGATCTGCTTCACTCTCATCATGTTTTACGCGATAGTTGATTATGTAAGGTGCGAGTTTTCTTACGATGCTTTTCTTTTCCGCCAGAAGCTTGAATTTATCTTCCGCCGTGGTGGGCCTTTGAAGGACGTCTGTGTAATCTCGCCACGCGGCCTCTGCATTCTCATCAATTTCAAGAAAGACGGGGAAAGTCCTACCGCTCTCATCGATCAGCTTGAAATCAGCGATTTTGGCAAATTCCAACTTGTATATGCTTTCAAGAATCTCCTTTGACTTTATTTCAATGCCTGATTTTTCAATGGCTCGAAAGTAGTCTTCAACGAGGGAATAGAGTTCCGATTCATTGTATAGGGTATTATTCATAGCTTTTTTGGTAGCGGATAACAAAACTGAGTCATAGATCTTGCTCGGTGCACGGTGATTGTTGAAATCCGTAAGTTCGATCAGTCTTATTTTGCCCACTTCTTTTTTACCGGATCTGTTGACTCTTCCGGCGACCTGAACGATACTGTCAAGGGGACCCATGTCGCGGATGCAGTAGTCGAAATCCAGGTCGACACCTGCTTCGACAAGCTGGGTTGTAACCAGTATGCAAGAGCCGCCTTCGTTTTTTATACTTTGTATTCTCTGCCTTCGAACTTCTGGCGGAACTTTCGTAGACAGATAGTAGAGTTTTTCAGCTTCTGTTTCATACAACTCAAGAATTTTCTTGAAAGTAGCTTCAGCCGAAGCTATTGTATTCATAACAATCATCAAAGATTTCTCAGACGAGACCGCTTCTTCCACAGTATCCGGCAGCAGGTTACTTGTGAATTCTTCAAAGGACATCTCGTCGATACGTTCCAGTTCAAATCTGTTGAGCGGAATATCTTCACTGAAAAGAGATTCGGCGCTAAGGCCGAAACACGATGGCATGGTTGCGGTAGAGAATATGAATCTTGTACCACCATATTTGGCGAGTAGCTGCATCACTTTCCCGGTAAGGTCCCAGTATCTTGTGGGAATTGCCTGAATCTCATCCAACACAACTATGGAACCCGGAATCCTGAAGAATTTTGGGGTCCTCTTTCTTGTGAAAATCGAATGGAAGAAGCTCACAAATGTGGTAATAGTTAGCTCGCTGTTCCACGAGTTTATCAGGAGGTCTGCCTCATACTTCTCGTAGTTCTCATCTTCGTTGTCCGTGCCAAAATCTATCTCCGAAAGATGATGCTGCTGTAATAACTGATTTGGAGTCGGTTCGGTCCTACCCGTTTCAACGAAGAGCTTTCGCGCGACATCGTAAGTCTGATCTATTATGCTAAGGAAAGGAAGGCAGTATATAATCCTTGGAATATAGCCTTCTTTCGTTAGGTTTTTTCGCAATTTTATGGCCAGTGAGAGAAGGGTCAATGTTTTCCCGATACCGGTAGGTCCTTTAAGTGCACCAACTTCGAAGTCGATATTTGATGTCGCAAGGTCGTAGAATTTGCTCCTAAGAAGGTTCATGGGATCAGTCCCCGGCATGTCAAAGCCTTTCGCTTTCCTGTAGTCTTCCACAAGTGTTTCGGGGAGATTGTCCCTCTCAGGCATTGGCTTATTCCTGAAGGCCGCATCGGTTTCATCTGACCAGCGCAGAAGGGATGAGAGGTACATATACAATACATAAGGTCGGATATCTTTTCTATCGTCCAGGAAGAAATCTTCGTAATAGTTCTGCCAATCATAAACTAGATCACTTAATTCATCTTTGTCAAGTGGTGGGACATCGATTTTCAGACGAAGTTTGTCGAGAAACCCTTCATTCAGATTGAGGAGCTGCCATTCTATGAGTTCTGAATCGTTGTCGAGGTCACAACCGAATCCAGGGTTTTCAGCCTGACCATGGTGCCGCTTCAAAAGGCTAACGATTACCGGAATTAGATGCTGAATTTCGTTCGGAGCGTTCAGCGTCAAGTACTTTCCAATTGCAAAAGCTCCTAGAGCGGCATGGTTGGATCTGTCTCTGTTGAATCTGCGTTTCATTATCTTGTTCTGAAATTCCGGAGTAGCCTTCCCAAGATCATGGAAGTATGCGATGGCTTTAACCAGAAAGCCCAGGGTCTTTTTATCGACCCCGAGCAGGTTTTCAAAGTCCATATATAGACTCGCGGTTTCGATTTCTGAGATCATCAGGTGATAGACACCATCGAGATGATCCATCAATAGTCTGGGCGATTCACCTTCTCTTGCCGGATGGGAATAAACTTCAGACAAGCATTATCACCTCGTTTTCAGCTCCGTTCAATTTCACTATTTCAGACTGAGAAGGGCTCTTTAACAAGAGAATTCGTTTGCTGTTCTCTTCATAGGCAATCTCCGAGTAACTCTGGACTCTTCTGTCGTTGTCCATGGAAATGGCATGTGTCTCACGAAAGAGATTTAGCCCGCTCTCGAATCTGATTTCTCCCTCATCAAACAGATAGACTATGGAATCGACCAACACCTCACCATTCACATCATTTGCCTCATACTCTCCGATGTAATCTATTGAGGCAATGAATTCAGAGATGCCAAGGTAAGGAGTGAAGTGTGACTCGTGGTTCTCGAGTTTTCCTTTCAAAACGGATAGGAGTTCAGTGTTTCCTGTGACATAGATTCGATATTTGGGAGAGATAACGCATTCGACTGGAACAAGAATACTGCCTCCGCTCTTAGTGTGGAGGTATTTCAGATTGAAGGTGGTCTTTCTTACGGACCTTAAAACCCTGACGCCAGTCTTCAAATCCTTGGCCTCAAAATAGCTTGACTGCTCGCTTTTGCCGAAGCCTCCGCTTTGAACACCGATAATGTTCCCCAACAGCCCGACGATGGCCGTACGGGGTGGAACAGAATAAGTCAGCGCAGATGTCGTAGTATATGGCTTTCTGAAATGGGCGTAGTCACTGGCTATGTCGAAGACGAGGACTTTCAAGGGTCCTCACCTCACTTTTCCAGTTTTTCAGTCTTGCCCTCCAGTAAACCTTCTATCTCGAATGGTTTGCCATAGAGGGTGAGCTTCAGTCTAGGGTCTATTCTGTATCGGACCTTCTTTATAGCACCTCTGTACTTATCAAGAAGTTCCTTAAGTTCGGAAACCTCAAGAACGAAATCTTTGACGCCACGGATCCTCTCCTCCTCAAGCTCCGACTTCAGCTCAATAGCCTTATCAAGCTCTCCAATATGGAAGTTCTTCTCATCTTCATAGACAACATCTATTAGGAGTCGTGGAAGCTGCTCCATCTTGGATCGGGTAATTAGATCTTTGGTGCCGTCCCACATGGCTTCAAACAGAAAATCGACATCGGCGTCAGTAAGAAGGGTTTCTTTTGCTGTGTTCTGATTGAGAACACCGTAAAATGCGACGCAAGAGTATGGTAACTGCCACTTCTCGCTGAAACTACGCTGCTCGTTTCCTTCCTTTGAGACAAAAGCCGCCGTGCCCTGAACAAAGACAGAATCTGCCCTGTGAAGAGACCTGCCGAATCTGAACTGAACCGGCCCGGTAATAGACATATTGAGCTTTGAGATCGGTACGGTTCCGCCAAAAAGACGAAGATCTATGCATTTCTTAAGAAGAGCCTCCGATGCCCTCTGTCTATCGAACCTTTTACTGTCGGTTATGTCAGGAATCAGCTGTTTTGCTCGCTGCTCTGACGTTACGGGATCTCCGTTAATAAAAACCTCCTGCTCGTAGCCTTCAGGATGTTCTGCCTTCTGCACTGTCCCCATGTAGTCTCTGATCGTTCTCTTAAGTCTGACATCCGAGACAATGTTTAGCCCGGTAGTTTCATCCATCCTGGGTTTGTTCTCGTCCATAGGATCTCCGTTAGGATTGCCGTCCTTCACGTCATAGATAAAGACTATTTCGTGTCGGTTCTTAACCAAGTCTGCCATGCTCATTCCTCCTCTTCCACAGTCGCTTTCTCGGCAACTTCCTTTTCAGATGAACTCATCAACAGATTCCTCGAAGCTTCTCCACACAAGAATGCATAATTCAAATCTGTTAACGACGACCTCCAATTCATGCCAGCATTCAGCTGGTATCTTCCTGCGAGTTCAAAGAGCTTCTCGACAAATCCAATATGAGCGGCGTTCGCCATCTTCTTCGAATAGTGCTTGTACTTATCTCTGAGATATGAGAGATGTTCTTTGAAATCGTCCGGCTTCATCCTGTAGCCCTTAATCCTCTGATCGGCTGTACCACTGAATCCCTGGTCTTTCTGAATGCCCACTACAAGGGCGTGGATCATTCCGATTACGAAAGTGAGCTTCAAATCATCATTTGCAAAGAAACCGGGATACCGCTCAAAATACCCTTCTAGTATTTCCTCCTTTGGCTTTTTCAAACCCAAAACCCCTCCTTCAAAAGGATTATTCAGTCTATCCAGAAAATAACCCATTGCAACTATTGAATTGCGATCGAAGAATACACCCTTCAGTTCATTTTCTTTCGCGTTCATCTTAAGAGAATAAGAGTATCGCATCGAAGCCTTCTTGAAAAGATTTAAGTCTGCCTTGGTGCCCTTAAATATCGCCCTCATGAATTTCAGAAAATCAGACGGCGGCACTGGGCTGTCAGAAGAATTCTTTTTTAGCTGAGCATAACCTTTAAAAACCTTCCACAGTATTTCAAATCTGATTCTGGGTGAACCCAAAGATCTTAGCTCTGTCTCAATATCATCCGCGGTATTTGAGATAGTTTTCATCCTGGAAGGTGGAACATCTTCAATGTTCAGGTAAACTTTCACCTCATCCTTTCCTCTCGCCTTGACAAAGAAGACGAAATTCAAAGTCGAATAGGCGTCCTCTTTGCTAAGTTTTTTGATCAACCTTGATTCAAATCTTTCATATCTACCGTCTTCTCCTCTGAACGAATCTGTAAGGTTCTCAAGCGCTGAAAGGCTATTTTCGGTGAACTGTTGGCTCTTGCCTATTCTGTCACCCGCGAATCTCGGAAGGACGTAAACTTGTGAATCATAGAAGTTGAGAGTTAACTTGTCATCGGCAATTCTTTTACCCAGGGCGAGTCTAGAGAAACAGTCCTGGCAGAGAGGCATAGTAACATCGTGACTCTTGTTGCTCATCATATGTGCAAAACCAGGCTGGTCAATTGTGGCAAACTTGAAGATATTGCTAACTCTGGCACCAACTTCGGTTTCTTTCCCGCACAAAAAGCAAACGCCCCTTCGGGAGTTCGGAAGCCTCTGGACTTCATTTAGAAATGCAGTTCTGAACTCCTTGAACGCTCCCACAGATCGTCCATCGATCAAAACAGTCAAGAAATAGAATTCATTCTTCTCGGTAATCTGCTCAGCCTGTTCCTCAATATCGCTGACGATCTTCTCTTTGTTCTCTGAAAGAATATCTTTAATGCCATTCGCAAGTTTACCGGGATGCATCTCACAGAACTTTAAGAATCTGTCAATCAAACCTACGGGGCCTTTTTTTGAAGGTTTCAGAGTCAAAGAGTATGGATCTGGTTTTGCAGGAGGAGTCTTTCTGTAGAGGTAATTAGCATCTGTTTTGTACCCTAATCTACAGCCGGAATAGAGTAGTTTGTCGTCCTTTGTTTCCAGGTTTATCGTTACGACTCTGGTGTATTTTTTGCCGAGATCCTCCGTCAACTGCTGGGTTTCATCGAACTCATCTTCATGCCAAATTCCGATTTCGTAGACACTCTTGATCAATTCTGATCACCTCCTTTCTATAATCTTTATCATTCCAAATCCCTGGGCGTTCTTCGAACCTAGTCCCCAATCGTAGGCTATCGATATAAGTTCCGGATCTGCCTGAAGCTCAAAGCGGAAGTCCCAGGCGATTTGAGTGAAATCCTTGTACTTCACAATCCGTTGAACCGGTCTTGAGGCAAGTTTGAAGCTGAAGGATTCTCCCGCTCTGACGGAATTACCCAATGCACTTGCCTTTCTGTTGAGATTTTCCCGAATCTGGATTGCGAAATCTTTCTCTGCCGGATTGAAAAAATAGGTTTTCTTTCTCCCGTCTGCTGTCATGAGAGTCGAATAGACAGTTATTGGTGATATGGTTTTCGCCGCTATGCATTTCATTTCCGGAAGGGTTGGTTCTACCTCTATCGATATAAGGTCCAATTTCGCACCTAGAAGCCGAATTCCTCCGTTCTTCATAAGGCCGTTCGCAAAGGCTTGGACATAATCTTCAAGAGGTGATGAGAAGTGCAAGCTTATCGGAGGGGTTAGCGATATTGAGCCTTCATTAATCCTTTGCTTGCGACCAAGGAGTCGTGAGAAAGTGAATGGTCTTAGGGTTCTTCCATTCGCGGTTAGGCCAAAGTCGTGGCTTTCCGGGATTACGTCTGAGAGTATGTTATATATTGCCGACTGAAGTGGATATGAGTAGCTGATTGGTAGAGAGACGGGTTTTTCGCTTTCAAGTGAAACTCTTATTCTCAAAATGAAACCCCCATAACGCAGCCTCTCATATCGTTTCCTTTATGAGCGACATGAATCTCTTTCGATAGTCCAAAAGAATGGGGTCCAGAGTTTCATACGTTGCGAGCAATCGCAAAACCATCACCTCAATTCATCTTGAATAAGCAATATTCATTTGACAATTAGTGTTAAGGTAACAACGTAATGCCCTATTTAAGCGATTCATAATTGTTCTGGCAAAGACTTCATAAGGCTTGATTTATGTTCATTATATCGCTTGTAACAAATAAATCAAAATCCAAGAATGTATTAAGACCTTTTTGAAAGGATGCAACGGATTATGCGGTTACAAAGACACGAAAGTGTCGAAAAACAAGAGCTTCTGAAAGGATCTACAAGTAAGAATTGCACTGGCACATAAGGATAGAAAAACTCACCTCCCTGTAGTAAGTGGCTGAAGTATCGCCCATTCGAAGAGTAATTGGTTCAAGTCCAAACACCAGTGTAGACAAAACAAATAAGAGAAAGAAGATAGTTCTTCTCATTTCGATCCTCCTTCTCTCGTTCCAAGCATCCCCAAAAACGATCGAATCCAAACAGAATTATAAAGGAGTTTACATTGAAAACAAAATTCATCCTTTTCGATCATTGGAAAAAAAGCCCCGGCATCATTGCCGGGCTAAAAAAAGAAGATGAAAAACACTTGGTTCTTTTTGTGTTCTAGTGGCTCAGAATCATTACGTTTCTCAATTACTTCCTTTCGTGACTGACTCCATTTTTTACATTCAGTTAATCTTGGGATCTGGATACTGGGGAGATTGTTCCTCGTTTCAGTGTGCCAAGAAGGCGAAGAAGGGAACTTCAAGCCATGCTTAATTGAAGATGAG
>NPIF01004201.1_pt1 | contig 12190 bp, 13 predicted proteins | sample 8637461 | NCBI WGS metagenome assembly NPIF01 (sample SAMN07420641, study PRJNA396082) | bioreactor metagenome | isolation source: sample BR12 brine-fed electro-methanogenic bioreactor BR | place: Japan: Kochi | collected 2016-12-09
GATGCGCGACCAGCCGGACCGCATCTCCGAGTGGATCCTGTTCGTCGAGGCGGTCGACGCGGTAAGTCTGGTCGCTTTGCGGAGCGGAGCCCTGACCGACGCGGATTTCGGCCGCCTCGGTGCGGAAGGTTCCCTCGATCGCGGGATCTATTGCCTGCAATTCGCCCTGACCCGGCAGGAACTGAACCAGGGTTCCTAGCGCCTCATTCCGCCGCAGCGATGCGGCGGCGGAAGAACTCGGTCCCTTCCCTGATCTTGTCGAGCACCGGCTCGCCACCCCACCAGAAGCGCTCGCGGATGTCGTAGTCGATGGCCCGCGACGCCATGGAACCGAAGGTGCCGAGCTTGGTGTGGTAGAGCTTGGCGAGCGCCGGATAGCCCATCAGTTCGGACACCGCCGCGGTCACCAGAAAGGCCGAAAGCTCGCGCGCCAGTTCCTCGTGGCGCGGCCAGGAACGGTACATCCAGGCATAGAGGTCGGGATGGAAGTTGGTGAAGACGCCGCTGTATCCCTTGGAGCCCGCCTGCATCGCCTCGAGGGCGATGGTCCCGTTGGCGTTGATGATCGCCAGCGGCGTGCCCTCGACGATGCGGATGCGCCGCTTGACGGTCTCGAGATCGCAGCAGACGTCCTTGAGGGCGACGATGCGGCCGGTTTTGGCGCAATAGTCCAGTTCCTCGTCGCTCAGCAGCCGGCGATACGGCGCCGGACATTCGTAGAGACCGAGCCTGAGGCCGGCCGGCAGCCGCTCCAGCAGCCAATCGAGATTTCGTCTGAAGGCCGCGGTTCCCTCGTTCTGCGGGTCGAGGCGGTTGGTGATGAGGATCAGGGCATCGGGGCCGGTTTCGGCGATCGCCGTCAGTTCCTCCAGCTGCCCCTCCGGCGTGTCGCTGACATGGCCGGACGATACGACCGGGACACGGCCGCGCGTCTTCTCGACGACGAAGCGGGACAGGGCGACCCGTTCCTCGAGGGGCATGAACAGCATCTCGCTCGACTGACAGACCGCGAACAGCACGTCGACGCCGTTGGCGAGGTACCATTCGATGAGCCGTTCGAGGCCGGGGTAGTCGATGGGCCCGTCCTCGCGGAACGGGGTCAGCATGACCGCGACGATCCCCTCAGTCCTTTTCTCCGCCGTTTGCCCGTTCATCATCTTCTTCCACGCAGTTCAGAGGTTGTCGCGATAGTAGATTGTGTTTCGCCGGCGGTCAGGCAATCCGTTCGCCGCTCGCGGGGTCGAACAGCACGGCCTTGGTGACATCGAACAGCAACCGGCGTTTCTGCTGCGGCCTCGGTTCGGAACCGGGGTGGACACGACTGATCACCCGCTTGCCGTTCAGGGTGGTGAAGACCATCGTATCCGGCCCGGTCGGCTCGACGACATCGACGCTGATCTCGACCGTCTGGTGCTTTTCAGGCCCCGGAGCGAAACTGCTGCGGTCATCGAAAATGCGTTCGGGCCGCAGCCCCAGCACCACGTCCTGCCCGATCCGGCCCTGCGTCTCGGCGGATGCCGTCGGCAGGGCCAGGGCCGTGCGCTCGATGCCCGAATCCAGCTCGAAACCGACCCCCGAGCCGACCCCGACCAGCTTGCCGGGGATGCAATTCATCGGCGGCGCGCCGATGAAGCCGGCGACGAACAGGTTGGCCGGTGAATCATAGACCTCCTGCGGCGTCCCGAACTGCTGAAGGGTACCGTCGCGCATGACGGCGATCCGTTCGCCCAGGGTCATCGCCTCGATCTGGTCATGGGTGACGTAGCAGATGGTGGTACCCAGCCGCTGATGCATGAGCTTGATCTCGGCCCGCATCTCGACGCGAAGCTGGGCGTCGAGATTGGAAAGCGGCTCGTCGAACAGGAACATCACCGGATCGCGCGCCAGCGCCCGGCCCATCGCCACCCGCTGACGTTGGCCGCCGGAAAGCTGGCTGGGCTTGCGGTCCAGCAGGTGGGAAATCTGCAGCATCTCCGACACCCGTTCGACGATGGCCTGCTGTTCGGGCTTCGGCACCTTGCGGATCTGCAGGCCGAACGAGATGTTCTCGCGCACGGTCATCGACGGATAGAGGGCGTAGGACTGGAAGACCATGGCGATGTCGCGATCCCGCGGCGGCAGGTCGTTTACCACCTTGTCGTTGATCAGGATCTCGCCTTCGGTCGCCGTTTCCAGTCCGGCGATGATGTTGAGCAGGGTCGTCTTGCCGCAGCCGGATCCCCCGACGAGGATTAGAAACTGCCCGTCCTCGACATCGATGTTCACACCCTTCAGGGCGGCCTGCCCGTTGGGAAAGGTCTTGTGGATGTTTCTGATCGAGAGGTTGGCCATGTTCTGAACCGTTTTCCTGAGAGCCTTCAAATCCACGTACCGGGAGGTGAGTTCGTCCTCGACGGCGCGCCCTATCCCTTCATGGCGCCGGCCATCAGGCCGCGCAGGAACAGGCGGCCGCCGACGATGTAGACGAGCAGGGTCGGCAACGCCGCGATGAGCGCCGCGGCCATGTCGACGTTGTATTCCTTGACCCCTTCCGAGGTGTTGATGAGATTGTTGAGGGCGACGGTGATCGGCATCGAATCCGCGCCCGAGAAAATGACGCCGAAGAGGAAGTCGTTCCAGATCTGCGTGAACTGCCAGATCACGCCGACCGCGAAGGTCGGCCAGGACAGCGGCAGCAGGATGCGGAAGAAGATGGTGAAGAAGCCGGCGCCGTCGACCCGCCCCGCCTTGATCAGTTCGGCGGGTACGCTGACGTAGAAGTTCCGGTAGAGCATGGTCGTGAAAGCCGTACCGTAGACGATGTGAACGAAGACGAGTCCGGCCAGCGTGTTGGAGAGCCCCATCTTTCCAAGCAGCAGGGCCATCGGCAGCACCACCACCTGATAGGGGATGAAGAAGCCGATCAGCAGCAGCGTGAAGATCAGGTCGGCGCCGCGGAAGCGCCAATGGGCGAGGATGTAGCCGTTGAAGGCGCCGAGGATGGCCGAGATCAGGACCGCCGGCACGACCATCTTGATCGAGTTCAGGAAGTACGGCGCCAGGCCGTCGCAGCGGACACCTGTACAGGCCGTGCTCCAGGCCTTGGCCCAGGGGGCGAAGGTGATATCGGCCGGCGGCGCCAGCATGGTCCCGACGCGCAGTTCGTCGAGTTCTTTGACCGAGGTCGCGAGCATGACGTAGATCGGGAACAGGAAGTAGACGGCGAAGAGAATCAGGAGCGCGTAGAGAACCCCGCGCCCGACGTCCATCCTAGGCTCCATGGCGCGTCCTCCGGGATTCGACGTACATCATCGGCACCAGCACCGCGACTACCGTGAACAGCATCATCATCGCCGACGCCGCGCCGACGCCGAGCTGGCTGCGGTCGAAGGCGAAGGTGTACATGAAATTGGCCGGCAGCCAGGACGCCGTTCCCGGGCCGCCGGCGGTCAGCGCGACGACCAGATCGAAGGTCTTGATGGTGATGTGGCAGAGAATGAGGGCCACGGAAAAGAACACCGGCCGCATGCCCGGAATGACGACCTTGCGGTAGATGGTGGGCAGGGTCGCGCCGTCGACCTTGGCGGCCTTGATGATTTCGTCGTCGATGCCGCGCAGCCCGGCCAGGAACAGCGCCATCACGAAACCGCAGGACTGCCAGACGGCGGCGACGACGACGCAGAAGATGGCCCTGTCCGGGTCGCCGAGCCAGTTGAACGAGAAATCCTGCCACCCCCAGCTCTGGACCAGACGCTCGATCCCGAGGCTGGGATTGAAGATCCACTGCCAGGCGGCGCCGGTCACGATGTAGGACAGCGCCAGGGGATAGACGTAGACGGCGCGCAGGGCACCTTCGCCCCGGATCTTCTGGTCGAGCAGCACGGCGACCAGCAGGCCGACCAGGATGCAGAAACCGATGAAGGGAATGCCGAACCAGGCGAGGTTGGCCGCCGCCGACCACCAGATGTCGTTGGAGAACAGCTGACGGTAGCGCTCGAACCCGACGATCGCGTACTTGGGCAGCAACCGCGAATTGGTCAGCGACAGCCAGGCCGTGACGAAGATGAAGCCGTGCACGAAGACCAGGCTGATGACCAGGCTAGGCGACAGGAGAATCTTCGGCATCCATCGGTCGGCAAGGGCGGCGACGGTCGGGGTCCGCAGACCGCGCGACCGGGACCTGTCTTTCGAGGACGTCTCCGATGGATCGGCCATGGGTCAATTCCTAGCTGTCACGTCCGACAAGCCGGCCTGCGCCGCAAGAAGACTGCCGCCGGGCCGAGGAAAACGAAAGGGAAGGGTGTCGCCGGCGGCTACACTCGCCGGCGACACCCTCGGGCGAGTTTATTTTACTGCGGCGGCGAGTTTCTTCACCGCAGTCGTGGAATCCTCGTCGGAATTGATGAACTTGGTCACCACGTCGCGGATGGCGCCGAGGGTGGCGTCACGCTGGGCCATGCCATGGGCCAGCGAGGGGATGAGCGTGTCCCCCTTCATCGCCGCGACGAAATCCGTATGCGACTTCTGCGCACAGGCATCGAATCCATCCATCGACACGTCGCTGCGGGCCGGAATGGCACCCTTGAACAAGGCCGCCTTCTGCTGGAACTCGGGGCTGGTGATCGTCTTGGCGAGGGCCACCTGCCCGTCGGTCCCGGTCTCCGAGCCGTTCTGCGCGAAGAACATGAAGGAATCCGAGTTGAACATGAAGGTGTCGGCGGTGCCGGGCCGCGCCACGCACAGGTAGTCCTTGCCGGCTTCGAGCTTCGCGTTCAGGAACTCACCCTTGGCCCAGTCGCCCATCATCTGCATGGCGGCCCTGCCTTCGATGACCATGGCGCTCGACAGGTTCCACGACCTGCCGGTATGGCCCGGATCGAAGTAGGTGGAGATCTTGCGGACGGTGTCGAATACCTCGACCATGGTGTCGGAGGTCAGCGTCGCCTCATCCAAATCGATGAGGGCCTTCTTGTAGAAATCGGCGCCCTTGCCGAGGACGACACCTTCCCAGAGGTTGAGGTCCTGCCACGGCTGGCCGCCATGGGCCAGGGGAACGTAGCCGGCCGCCTTCAGCTTGTCGGCAAGCACGAAGAACTCGTCCCATGTCTTCGGCGGCGTTCCGCCCACCTCGTCGAGCAGTTTCTTGTTGATATACAGCCAGTTCATACGGTGCACCCAGAAGGGCGCCGCCACGTAGTGGCCTTCATACTTGAGGAACCCGAGCAGGGTATTCGGGATGACCTTGTCCCATCCCTCGGTCGCCGCATCGATGTTGGCGAGAACCCCTTCTTCGGCCCATTCCTGAATGGCGACACCCTTGATCTGGGCCGCGGTCGGCGGAGTCCCGGAAATGACCCGGGCCTTGAGCACCTTCATGGCGTTCGAACCGGCCCCGCCGGCAACGGCGAAGTCCTTCCAGACGAAGCCCTTCTCTTCGACCATCTCCTTGAGAACACTGGCGGCCTTCGATTCCCCGCCCGAAGTNNGGGCAATGCCGATCAAGCCAACTGCGCAGAAGGCGCAGGTCGTTGCACGCAATCCCATTTTTGCCTCCTTCATCCCTCCGGGAGAGATGTCCTCACCCGGGAAAACCTTTTATGGAACCGGTTGCATGCCGGACTTATTATTGTATAATTTGGCCAGTAATTCCTTACTTGTAACCGGTTTCAGAAAAAGTTAAACAGATTTGGGATGGCGCTGTCAATATGGAATGCGGAACCCCCCGCGCAGCGGCCACCCGGAAGATGGTTTTTGCAAGACCGGACATGCATCGCCAGTCTATAAATCGGACAGCAATCAACCGACGGCGCCACGACGGCCTTGATATTGGCGGCGTTATGTCAGTGCGGGGCTATTGGTTCGAAACCTGGCGCCTTCCGGAAAGAAGCTAGAGGCGGGGATCGAGATGAAGGAAACGAATCGACCAGCCATGCAGCGTCCGAAACGTTCGAAGGCCGCCAAGCCGAAAGGCGACGCCGCGGCCCCTCAGGCGACAGGCTCTCCGGCGCGGGACGGATCGCGAAAACCGATCGGCCTGCGCGACGTTGCCCGGGTGGCCGGTGTGTCCACCGCGACCGTTTCCCGCGCCATCAACAATCCCGACATCGTCTCCGAGGAACTGCGGGCTCGCATCTCCTCGGTCATCCAGCATCTCGGATGGGTGCCCGACGGGGCCGCGCGCGCCCTGACGACCCGGCGCACCGGGACCATCGGCGCCGTCTTCCCGACCCTGTCGCACGGTGATTTCGGCCGCGCCATCCACGAACTGCAGAGCGAGCTGACGGAAAGCGGGCGTACCCTTCTCCTCGCCTGTTCCGAGTACGATCCCGACCAGGAGTTCCAACAGGTCCGCAAGCTGATCGAACGCGGCGTGGATGGGCTGGTACTGGTCGGTCAGGCGCATCACTCGGAACTCATGGAGTTCATCTCGCTGCGCAACGTCCCCTTCGTCAACACCTTCGTCTACAGCCCGGAAAGCCACGGCACCTGTATCGGTCCCGACAATCACAAGGCGTTGTACCGGCTGACCAACTACCTGGCCGATCTCGGCCATCGCCGTTTTGGGGTCATCGCCCAGTCGACCGCCGACAACGACCGCGCCCTGGCCCGTCTGCAGGGCACGCGCGACGCCCTGGCCGAACGCTCGATCGCGATCCAGCCGGCGCATTTCGCCGAGGGTTCCTGGCGCATCGGCGAAGGCCGGGAACTGTTCCGCCGCATCATCTCGCACAGCCCGGCGCCGACCGCGGTCATCTGCGGCAACGCCTTCCTGACGATCGGCGCGATGCTGGAGGCCCAGGCCCTCGGGCTGCGGGTCCCGGAACAGCTTTCCATCGTCGGCTACGACGACATCGAGATGATGCGCGAACTTCCGGTGCCCCTGACGACGATCCGGGTCTCGAGCGAGGAGGTCGGCCGGCGGGCGGCGCGCTTCCTGGTCGCGAAACTCGAAGGCCGGGAACCGGATTTCCCCTTCGAATGCGAGGCCGAACTCATCATTCGCGCCTCCTCGGGTCCACCCCCCGCCGAATGAGGCTCAATCATGGCGTCACCAGACACGGTCGATTTCGTTTCCGGAACCACCCGCATGTACGGAATCGTCGGTCATCCGATCGCCCAGGTGCGCTCGCCGGAGNNGATGGTGCCGGTTCACATCCTTCCCGACGAATTCGATACCGTCGTCCCGAACCTGATGAGGATGCAGAACCTGGACGGCCTGATCTTCACCATTCCCTACAAGAGCCGGGCCTGTTCGCTGGCCGGGGAGAAGGGACGCAACGCCACGATCACCGGCGCCATCAACGCGCTGGCCCGGACGGCGGACGGAACCTGGCGCGGCGAGGTGTTCGACGGCCTCGGCTGCGTCGAGGGATTCCGGCGGCGCGGGATCGGTTTCGCCGGCAAAAACGTCATGCTCATCGCGGCCGGCGGTGCCGGCACGGCGATCGGCGTCGCCATCGCCTTCGAAGGGCCGGCGTCGATGCAGCTTTACGACATCCTTCCGGAACGCGCGAACAAGCTGGCCGAACGGATCCGCAAGATCGACCCGGCGATCGAGGTGACGATCGCCGCGCCCTCGGTCGAGGGGAAGGACATCCTTCTCAACGCGTCGCCCATCGGCATGCTGGACGATCCGAACCTGCCGATCGAGGCCGAGAGCCTGCCGCAAGGGCTGATCGTTTTCGACGCGATCGTCAAACCGGAGATGACCCCCCTGCTGACACTCGCCGAGCGCTGCGGCTGCCGGACCCTCTTCGGAACGGAGATGATGGCGGGGCAGATCTCGAAGATGGTCGACTACTTCGGCCTTCCGGAGAAAGCGGCATCCTGACCGCCTATACCGAGCCCCCTAGTCGTCCACCTCCGCCGTTTCCAACAGCACGTTCAGCAGCACGTCGGCGCCGGCCCGGATGTGTTCCGGCGCGGTGTATTCGGCCGTGTTGTGGCTGATGCCGTCCTTGCTCGGAACAAAGATCATGGCGGTCGGGCAGTTGGGCGCGAACATCTGGGCGTCGTGCCCGGCGCCGGACGGCATTTTCCTGACCGAATGGCCGAGCCGCTCTGCCGTCTCGGCGACCCGGTCGACCATCGCCGGATCGAAGCCGACCGGCGCGAAGCGGGCATGCGGCGTGACGGTGAGCTTGCAGCCCTCTTCCGCTGCAACCCGTTCGGCGAAGGCGACGATGCGGTCGTTGGTCGCCTTCAGCGCCTCGTGGTCGGTGTTGCGCAGGTCGGTGGTCACCACCGCCTCGCCGGGGATGACGTTGACCAGGCAGGGCGACACCCGCGAGAAGCCGGCCGCCGCCACCTGGTTGCCGCCGGTCTCCAGCGCCGTGCGGCGCGCCTCGACGGTGATCTGCGCGGCCACAAAGCCGGCGTCGTGGCGGCTTTTCATCGGCGTGGTTCCGGCGTGGTTGGCGACGCCCTCGATGCGGTATTCGGTCCAGTAGATGCCCTGCACGCCGGTCACGGCGCCGATGGTGATGCCCTCGGCCTCGAGCACCGGCCCCTGCTCGATGTGGAACTCGAAATAGGCCTTCGCCTCGAACTCGCCGACCGGTGTGTCGCCGGCATAGCCGATGCCCGCGAGGTCGTCGCCCAGGGTAGTGCCGTCGATGCCGGTCTGGGCCAGCATCTCGTCGAGATCGAGCGCGCCCTGGTGGACACCGCTGCCCATCATGTCGGGATGGAAACGCGAGCCCTCCTCGTTGGTGAAGAAGGCGACGGCCACCGGATGGCGGGTGCGGATGCCGGCGTCGTTGAGCACGCTGATCACCTCGAGGCCGCCGAGCACGCCGAGCGCGCCGTCGTAGATGCCGCCGGTGGCCACCGAGTCGATGTGCGAGCCCATGACCACCGGCGGGCCGTCCTCGGTACCGGGACGGATGCCGACGACGTTGCCGATGCGGTCAACGGTCACGCTCAGGCCGAGTTCGCGCATCCAGCCGGTCACCAGGTCGCGGCCCCGCCTGTCCTCGTCGGTCAGCGCCAGGCGGCAGACCCCGCCGCCCTCGAGCGCGCCGATCTCGCCGAGTGCCTTCAAGCGGCCGATCAGCCGGTCGAGGTCGATTCCGAAGTTGCGTCCTTTACCCTGGGCCACGGCGGCACCCTCCAAGCGGCAAAACAGATGAAACCCGATTAGCAGAGGCGGGCCCCGGCCCGCCAGCGCAAAGCGGTCCCGGACTCGAAAAAAACTTCCCCCGGCACCGCCGATGGGAAAAGCTGTCGGCGGCCGACAATAATCTGGGGAGGAAAGACCGATGGCCGCTTCCGGAACCGTGCTCATCACAGGCGCCGCCGGCCTGCTCGGAACGCATCTCAGGCCGTATCTCAGGGACAGGGGATATACCCTGCGCCTGCTCGACATCGAACCCGACGAAGCCGAAGGCATCCTCGCCGCCGATCTCGCCGTCTACGATCCCGCCTGGGCCGCGCATTTTGCCGGTGTCGGCTNNCCGGCGACCCCTCGCCCTGGTCGGGCTGGCAATCGATCACACGGAACAACATCGACGGTCCCCTCAATGCGCTGCGGGCGGCCGGCGAGAACGGCGTTAAACGCTTCGTCTTCGCCAGTTCCAACTGGGTCCTCGGCGACCACCGCTTCGACGATGTCCCCCTGACCCCCGACACGCCACCGGCCCCGGACACGCCCTATGCCCAGGCCAAGCTGTTCATCGAGCGGACCGCCAAGTGCTTCGGCGAGATGTACGGCATGAGCGTCGTTTGTTTGCGGCTCGGCGCCTGCCGCCAGGGCCCGGCGGGCGAGCACCCCTTCGAATCTCTGGGCTGGGGAACCTGGCTGCAACATTGCTGGCTCAGCCCCGGTGACTGGTGCCGCGGCGCCGAATGCGCCATCACCGCCGAGGGCGTCGGTTTCGCCATCGTCAATCTGGCGTCACGGGTCGAGGGCTCGCGCTGGGACTTGGACTCCGCCCGTGCCTCCATCGGCTACGAACCCGCCGGCTCGACCGGAATGCGCCTCGCCCCCGACCAGCGCCGCCGCGAGGCCCTGAGCCGCCTCTGGCACCGCTGGGGCAAGCCGCGCTGCGACCGCTTCGAGGACTGGATCGACCGCTTCACCCAGGCCCCGCGGGCGTCGAAGCCGTAGGGGTTCGGCCGGAAACTACCGCCGCCGCCAGTCCCAGGGGGGCGTGCAGGCGGTTTCGCCGGCCCAGACGCCGAGGTTGGCCTTGCGGGCCGCCGCCTCGTAGTCCTCGTAGATGCCGTGGCCGCGGCGGCGGAAGTCCCAGGCGAAGCCGGCCTCGACCATGGCGCGGCCGAGATCGGGAATCGCCGCCGTATGGCACTTGCCCTCGACATAGGTGCCACGCCTCAGACCGACCGGAAAGCAGATGACCTTGTCGCGGCCGACGAGGCGGCGCAGGGTCTGGGTCGCCCAGGCGCCGATGGGGGCGTTCTGGCCGAGGATGCGGCAGGTCTGATCGGGCTCGGGCGCGTCGATGCCGTAGAGGCGGACCCGGTATTCGCCGAAGCCGAGGGTATCGCCGTCGGCGACGAAGGGCAGGCCCGAGATCTCCTCGGCCGCCGCGCCGCCGGCCACCGCCACGGCAAGCGCCACCGCCAGCAGGCAGCGCCGACTCCGGTTCCGGCAACGGGCGGCGAGGATCATCCGAGTCTCCGTGAACGGCATGTTTTCGGATTGTGCCGTATTTCCAGCGGCGGAACCACCGGCTCGACTTTCCACGCTCCGGAAATCTTTGCACCATTCGGGAAGTTTTTTGAGATCGGCCTTGCGAATGAGTGTCCTCAGCGGCATAACTGGACTCAACGACAATATCAATAATATCCCTTAGCAGGCATAAGTACCCAATGTCCTCGCCCAACCAGAACACAATCGACCCGGAATCCACCCTCCCGCTCGATATCGCCCTCAACCCCTTCGGCCTAGGCCGCAAATGGGGTGCCGTCTACGAATCGGTGAAGCGCAGCATCATGCTCCAGGATCTGGCCCCGGGAGACGGCCTATCCGAACTGGCCCTCGCCCGCCAGTTCAACTGCAGCCAGGGAGTCATTCGCGAGGCCCTGCTCCATCTGCAGGAGGACGGGCTGGTCATCCGCTCGGGCTATCGCGGCACCTCGGTCTCGCGGACCGATCCCGAAGAGGCCGAGGAGATGGTCCTGCTGCGCTGCAGCATCGAGGCGCGCGGCATCCGGCGGGTCATCTCGCGTCTCGACGAACAGGCCCTGGCGGCGCTCTCCGAATTGATCGACCGCATGGAAGAAACGGCCGAGACCGGCGATGCCTACGCCCTGTTCCAGATCGACTGCGCCTTCCATCTCGGCCTTTTCCGCATGGCCCAGCTGCCGGCGCTCGAACCGGTCCTGTCGCGCTGCCTGCTGCACAACAACCGGGCCAAGATGGCGGCCCCCGAACGCCGCACGCTCAGTTGGATCGCCCGCCGGCACCGCCGGATTCACGACGCCCTCGCCGCGCGCGACACCGAACGGGCGGTCGAGGTCATCAACCGTCACATCAAGACGATCATCGACCAGGACTTGGACGGCGACGACTGATCCGCCGCCGCGCCGCCAACCTAACTCCTAGTGCAGCTTGGGCCGCTTGAGGATGTCGTTGCGGTCGATCGACGGAACACCCAAGGAAATCGCCTCGCCGTCGCGCCACAGGGTCAGCGGCACCTGAACGCCGGCCGGCCCAATGGCCCAGACCCGGCGGAACATGTCGGCCAGGCTCGATACCGTTTCGCCGTCGACCTCGATCACCCGGTCACCGATCTCGACACCGGCCAGGTCCGCCGGCCCTTCGTCGGCGAGCCCGACGACGACCAGTTCCTCGTCCGCATCGGCCGTGTACATGCCGAGCCAGGGGCGCGGGTCCTTGTTGACGCGGCCGAATCGCAAAAGGTCCTCGTAGATCGGGCGCAGGATGTCGATGGGCACGATCATGTTGCCTTCCAGCGGTTTGGCCTCGCCGGCCCGCGGCAGTTGGACGAACAGCGAGCCGATTCCGGCCAGCCGCCCGAAACCGTCGATCAGGGCGGCGCCGCCCCAGTTCGGATGGGCCGGGGCGGTGAAGATCGCCTCGTCGAGCACGTACTCCCAGTAACCGGCGAATTCGCGCTTGGCGACGATCTGCGCCTTGGTGGAATGGGCGCGCCCGCCGAAACCGGCAACCACGATGCGATCGCCGACCGCAACGTCCCCGGAGCGGCCGAGTGGCATCGCCGGCAGG
>NPIF01001692.1_pt2 | contig 12169 bp, 9 predicted proteins | sample 8637461 | NCBI WGS metagenome assembly NPIF01 (sample SAMN07420641, study PRJNA396082) | bioreactor metagenome | isolation source: sample BR12 brine-fed electro-methanogenic bioreactor BR | place: Japan: Kochi | collected 2016-12-09
GGTTCCTTAAGGGCCGCCATCGACACCTCCGGCCCCCGCATCATCGTGTTCGAAGTGGGCGGCGTCATTACCCTGAAAAGCGATCTGCGCATTTCCGATGGCTATGTCACTATTGCCGGACAGACGGCTCCTTCCCCGGGGATCATGCTCAAGGGGTACGGGGTGCGGATTACAACTTCCAATGTGCTGATGCAACATCTCGCGATCCGGGTCGGGGATGACGGGCGCAGCGCCGACGGTTCCTGGGATAATGCCGACGCCTTGCAAATTATTGGCAGCGGTTCCAGCCATATTGTTATCGACCATTGTTCCTTATCCTGGGGTATCGATGAAAACGTGAGCGTGTGGGCCTCTAACGCACGGAATATTACATTCAGCAACAACCTGATCGGAGAAGGGTTGATGGATTCCGTCCATACAAAGGGCGTCCATTCCAAGGGGCTGCTCATTGGGGGTGAGAGCAATAATCCGAAAAACATTGCGATTGTCGGAAACCTTTTTGCTCATAATTTGGATCGAAATCCTCAGCTTAAAGGAGGAACATCTTCTTTTATCGCGAACAACCTTGTTTATAACTATGGTGGCAATCCTTATACAGAATACGGCTCAAATTTAACGCGTAATTATGTCAGCGAAAAAACTTTGGCAACGTTTATAGGGAATGTTTATGTGGATGGCCCAGATACGCCTTCCAGCTGTTATGTCATTGCAGCAAACTCGACCCTGACTTCGGATTCAAAGATCTATGTCTCTGATAATCATAATATGACCCGGTCATCGTACCTCCTTAACAGTTCTGCCAAAACATTCCAGGTAAGTTCGCAACCTATATCTAATGCTGATTATGTGCCCCTGGCGAGCGACCAGGTGGTGGATTCGGTGCTGACTTATGTGGGGAGCCGTCCAGCTCAGCGGGACGCTGTGGATGCTCGGGTTGTCCGGGAGGTTCTGGCGGGAACAGGTTCGCGGAAAAACAGTTCGGCAGGGCTGTGGCCTTCGTATCCCGCGTCCAGCAGAAGTTTTGATGCGTATTTGCCCATCGACCCCCATGGGGACGACAACGGCGATGGTTACACCAACATCGAGCATGTGCTGTATGACCTGGCCCGTCAGGTTGAAGGACATTAAAAGCGCTGGGGCTGAATTCGAAAATTATATCAGGCGCCTTCATCTGCAGGGGGAAGAATCATTTGATTCTTCCCCCTTTCTATATCCCCTTAAAACCCCACTTTCCCTCCATCAGGAATCAGCTGATGGCCACCCAGATGGTTGGCTTGTGAGCCACCTAAGTAGCTGTTTTTAAAGGCTTGTCACTTATTGGCAACAGCCCGTTCCCGCTATCGCTGGGGGGTTTGGAATCTGCCTCATTAAACTGTCGTGGATAGGCAACAATAGTTTGCAAAAATGTATTCTGAAGCAATCCCCTGCATGGAGGAACAAAAAAAATTCTGGTTTGTGAGCCGGATATGGGTCTGATTAAGGTTTTTGGAAATTAAAAAAAATATACGACGTCATTTCACTCATAGAAAAGACAATAATTCTCCATAGCTTTTTCGTCGTTATAACTATTTACAATTATTGGATTAGCGGAACTCTGAACCATTAATAAAAATTATTTTTCTCTTCCCATATCACATTCATCACTTTCGCCTTCGATATAAAAAAAATCCAACAGATGTAAGTAAGCGAAAACCTGTTCCCGATAGTTCGAAATAAATCTATCTCTGAAAATTTTCTATGAATACTTGGTACGCGGTTTGCTCATGACCTCCGCAAGGTAGTTGCATGGGCGTTGTTCAGACATTATTTGAATTCTTTTTTGTAATACAGATGGCAGGAGGGTCAAGGTCGTTTAGTAACCGTCTTTCGGTCCCTTTAACCTAAGAGCATAAAGAGGTCACAGAACTTTATGCAAGGAAGAGTGAATGATGAAGAGAAACATATTTAAAAAAAGTTGGCTGGTATTATTTGCAGCCGTATTTTTGTTGAATGGCTGCGGTGGTGGCGGTGGCGGGGGGAGTGATAGCCCTTCGAGTGAGGCAGGTACCGCCGGTGTGGCGGTGGACCCTTATATCCAGGGAGCCATCTTTGAAGAGGTGGCAACGGGTGGAGAGGTCTTGCAGACCTCTAACGCCTCGGATTCTACGGGCCGTTTCAAATTCAGTAAAAAAGTTCAACAAGACTCTCTTATACGCATGAAGTCCAATCGCCAGGGAACTCACAACGGTAAACCCTACCTTGGGAAACTGAAAGCCCTTGGCACCGACACGGATAACCCCGGCAGCGGGCTGAGCGTTGATGCTGGCGGCCTTGTGGTTTCGCCCATGACCACACTGCTTGCCAACGGATTCACCCCAGAGCAGGTGATATCCATGCTGAGTTTTGCCGGCATCAGCAATGTGCAGGAATCTGACCTGTACAGGGACCCGATGGCGGAATTGACAGGTCTGGAAACGGTTACGGATGACGAGCTGAACCTGCTGCAGGCTTCCATCGCCATCAATGCCTTTTTGTTACGCCTGGATAACTTTGCCTGGGGCCCTGACGATGAAGGGGACGTTGCACATTTGGCCGAGTCGGCTGAGATGGTCAAAATCTGTCTTAACCAGAACCGCAAACAGCAGGTCGCCACGCAGCTCGACAGTACCTTGAACGGGTTTGGCAATCCTTTGACCATTGATCACTTGATAAGCGCCAGTTCCAATATGGTCGAAACCATCACCCTTGCTGCCAGAAATGGCGAGATCACCGACCCCGTCGCTGAAACCGAAAGACTTGTCGACAGCCTTCCCGAACTGACCCTGCATTATTATGTGCAACAAAACCGTGGGGACGCCGCTATCGAGGAAGCTGTTTCGTATGAAATCCTCCCGGATATCAGCACCGCACAATATCCCCAGATGGATCTCAGTGGCGCGGTGACCCTTGATACGAATCCAGTTCCGGTCACGGAGCCCGAAGATGAGGCCCCCACTGAATCGGAGCCGGCTGTCTATCCTGCGCCGATTCTGCAGACGGTGGAAGTCGACGGCAGCAATCTGGTTCTGAGTTGGACCCTCCCCGCAGGCACCTCCGGTGTCCCTTCCGGTGGCTACGATGTGATTGTCAACGGCACCGATACGGGAACCACCTGGCGGACCGAGAAGACCAGTGCTGTGATCAGCGGGCTGCAGGCCGGGGTGGAACATTCCTTCCATATTCAGGCCCGTTGGCTGCAGGCGGACCCCCATCAGGTGCCCTACAGCAATGAACTGTCCGGAACGATTCCGGCGAGTTCCAGCGACGTTGCGGATCCGACCGGAGACGCCCCTTTGCCGCCCAGCCCGTCCTTCAGCGGTCCGGTCAAGGCGTTTCCCGGGGCGGTTGGGTTCGGCTCGGAGACGGTCGCCGGCCGTGGCGGTCAAATCATCAAAGTCACCAATCTCAATGACAGCGGCACCGGTTCCTTAAGGGCCGCCATCGATGCCTCCGGCCCTCGCATTATCGTGTTTGAAGTGGGCGGTGTCATCAATCTCAAGAGTGATCTGCGAATTTCCAACGGCTATGTCACCATCGCCGGACAGACATCCCCTTCACCGGGGATCATGCTCAAAGGTTACGGGGTGCGGATTACAGCGTCCAATGTCCTGATGCAGCATCTCGCAATCCGGGTCGGAGATGACGGACGCAGTGCCGACGGTTCCTGGGATAATGCCGACGCCTTGCAGATTATCGGCAACGGCTCCAGCAACATTGTTATTGACCATTGTTCCATGTCGTGGGGAATCGACGAAAATGTCAGTGTCTGGGCCTCGAACGCACGCAATATTACCTTCAGTAACAACATTATCGGGGAAGGGTTGATGAGTTCTGTTCATACAGAAAAACCTCACTCAAAGGGTCTTCTCATTGGCGGTGCGAGTAATAATCCTAAAAACGTCGCGATTATCGGTAATCTCTTTGCCCACAATCTTGATAGGAATCCACAAATAAAAGGTGGAACATCGACATTTATCGCGAATAACCTTGTTTATAACTATGGTGGTAATCCCTATACAGGATACGGCTCAAATTTAACGACCAATTATGTCAGCGAAAAAACCTTGGCAACGTTTATAGGGAATGTTTATATCGATGGCCCTGATACGCCTTCTAGCAGTTATGTCATTGCATCAAATTCGACCCTGACTTCGGATTCAAAAATTTATGCCTCTGATAATCATAATATGTCACGGTCATCGTATCTGCTGAACAATTCGGCCAAATCATTCCAAGCTAGTTCGGCTCCTGTTTCTCTTTCTGATTATGTGCCTCTGGCGAGCGGCAATGTGGTGGATTCAGTGCTGACTCATGTGGGGAGCCGTCCTGCGCAGCGGGACGCAGTGGACGCCCGGGTCGTTGCGGAAGTTTACAGCGGCGGTGGTTCCCGCAAGGACCATTCCAGCGGATTGTGGCCTCATTACCCTGCGTCCAGCAGAAGTCTTGATTCGTACCTTCCCGCCAATCCCCATGGGGATGACAATGGCGATGGCTATACCAACATCGACCACATGTTGTACGAAATGGCCCGTCAGGTAGGACAGCGCTAAGCGACCGTTAGCGGCATGAACAGGGGAAGCAGAACCGAGACTGGTGCTGCTTCCCCTTTTTTTATTGCGGTTCATTTTCCCAACCTTGTTTTGGGCCTCCACCACGATTTAAAGTGCCAGGATCTATTGTTGTTCTACTTCTGCCGCCATTCGATGCAGCACTTTTTCGATATTGGAATATCCGTCTCCAGAAAAATCTTGATGGGGGAACCATGGCGAGTGGAATTTTCTCTTGGTTGGTTGCACTTCAGGCCATCCTCCCGGCGCCGAATTGAGACACCCTTCAACGCAATCGATCTGTTTACCGGAGCGGCTTCTGACCTGCTCGATTATACGTTGGTCGACCGGATCACCATGAACGGTCCCCCGTTCAGCGGGCCTGGCGCCCGCATTTCTCAGAATAGACTCTTCAAGACCAGCGAACTCCGTAATCTGCAACTCGGCACAAGGCATTGGAGGTGTCGAAACCACAACGCCGGTTTTGGTAGTGTCTCTGGCTTTTGCCGGTGACGAATAACGATCGCGACGGATGTGCAGATTGTTGCGTTGAAAGAATTTTGATCCCGGATCGAGGTTTCGGGCCATGGCGAAGACGTTCCTGGCGGTGGTGGCGGGACCGTCGATAAACAGGTTGTTTTCAAAACAGGCCGTTATCGGTCCTCCGCCGAAAGGGTCTGTGAGGTCGATATAGTCGTAGGCGCCTCCCTCATAAACCAGGTTATTGACAACGGCGACGTTGTTGCCCCCCTGTATCTGCGGCACCCGATCAAAATTATGCGCCAACAGATTGCCTGTGATGGTTATGTTCCCCGACCCCGGACCGATCAGTATCCCCTTTGAGTGGGGTTGCTTGCTGTGCACCGAGTTATGCAGACCTTCACTGATAATGCAGTTGGAAAAGGTGGCGTTGTCTATTTTCCCACCCCAGGTACTGACATTTTCATCAATGCCCCAACTGGCGGAAACATGATCGACAACCACATTTCTGGCGCCGGAGTTGAGTTGGATGGCGTCCAGGTTGTCCCACCTCCCATCTCTATTTTTTCCTTTATCCCCCGGTCTGATCCGCAAATGCTGAACCAAAATATCGTGGCTGGCGATCCTCAATCCATGATTAACAAGGGTAATCCCCGGTGGTGGGGCTGTCTGCCCGGCAATGGTGCAATGAGGATTTCGGATCCGTATGTCAGAATTTAACTCTATGATTCCGCCCACCTCAAAAACAATGATTCTTGGCCCGCGGGTGTTGATAGCGTGACGCAAGGAACCTATTCCTCTGTCTGACAGATGGGTCACCCTGATAATTTCTCCTCCACGCCCTGCGGGTGTGTCCGTGCCGAATCCCTTAGCGTTTGGAAATACCTTTAAGGTCTTGTTTCTGAGGGGTGGGGAGAGGACGGAAGGTCTGCTAAGTGCAATACGGTTTCCGGTAGGGTCTTTTTTTAAACTTGAATGGTCATTTGACAGATACCGGTTGTCGAAAGGTCTTTCGGCTGAATGGTCTTCGACAACGTTTTCGTCGATATTTATTGTTCCAGACTTAGAAACACCAACCAGAGACACATTGAAAAAAATTGCGAGTAAAAAAATTAAAACAAAACAAGATTTAAATACTATAAACGGTATATTCACAATGTGATTTCCTTCCATTTGAAATGCGAAAAAATCAAATATAAGCTGTTTTTTAAAGACTCAGTCTCAAAAAACTTTCCCTGTTTATCCGAAATTCTTCCTGTGTCTATCGAATATCATGATTCATCAGAACAGAAAGCTCCTCAAGTAATTTCACAGAGGCCCCTTGAATCGCTTTGCAAGTCGTTTATTGTTTTAAGCATATACGACCTTGATGACGTCGCCGCAGAAAGTTTTCCCTGCGTCGTGAAGGCATTTTTTCAGGCCCTGTCATAACCGGTATCTGTCTTCACGGGGAAAAAACGCCAAACCTTGTGGGTCAAAAATTTTGTTTAGCCATCCTGCAGGTTTTTGCCAAGGCATCGATTTTCAGCAAGTCTACCAGCGATAGACCCGATTTGAAAATGGGCATGCTCTTTTCCCGGCAGCGGACTCGGGTGGCTCAACGGCCTACGGGCCGACAGAGCTTTTAGAAGAAAGTTTTTTATTTTGTCGTCAGTCGCCCCTTCGGGTTCAGAAAATATCCAGGTGCATGATCCTCTGATGGGGGCAGGCCATATGAGCGTTAAACATCCAATAGTGAGTTGAAATAAGATGTTATTAAGACACAGTGCGTTTTATTTTCTTGCTGTCGGATTGTCTGGCGTCGTCAACCTGGCGGCTATTCCCATTTTGACCCGGCTGGTTTCACCGGTGGTCTACGGTGAATACGCTCTGGTCGTTGCCGGNNTGGTCCTGTTTCGCTGGCTGAGTCTGGGATTATTGCGATTTTTGCCGGCCTATCAGGAGCAGGAAGAGGTCTTTCTTTCCACCATTTTTGTCGGCTTTGTCGTGTTGGTCGGCATAACCGGATTTTTCACCTTTGTTGCACTCGTCCTGTTGGACGATCCCACTCATCGTTGGTTGGTTTCAGTCGGTCTCATCGTGCTTTGGGGCAGCGCCTTTCTGGAGCTGAACAAGGAACTGGTGCGATGTCGATTTTCACCCAAACAGTACGGTGTACTCTCCTTGGTAAAAGCGGTGATCGCTTTAGTTATCGGGGGGAGCCTGGCTTATTTTGGGTTTGGGGCCCGGGGGTTACTGCTCGGGCTCGGCGTTGGTCTGCTATTGCCCGGGATCTGGATGCTCTGGCGGGCTTGGCTGCCGGTGCGCTGGACCCTGGCAAGCCCGGGACTGTTTCGCCAACTCCTGATTTACGGACTGCCTCTGACGGCTACTTTCGCCTTGAAATTTGTGGTTAACAGCTCTGATCGCTTTCTGCTGGGATATTTCCTCGACACCGAAGCGACGGGGTTGTACGCCGTCAGTTACGATCTGGCCAGTCATTCGCTGGGAATCTTTATGATGGTTGTCAATCTGGCCGCCTATCCTCTGGCCGTCAGTGCCCTGGAAAAGAGGGGCAGGGAAGCGGCCTGCGTGCAGCTGAACAACAACGTGATTTTGTTGCTGGGGATTTCTCTTCCGGCAGCCGCGGGATTTGCCCTGCTTGCGCCAAACATTGCCGAGGTGTTTCTGGGCGAATCCTTTCGTGCCGCAGCCACGACACTGATTCCCTGGGTCACGCTGGGGGCTCTCCTCGCCGGAATCAAATCTTTTCACTTCGATCTGAGTTTTCAGCTGGGGCGGTATACCATGGGGCAGGTCTGGGTGGCCCTGGCGGCCGCCATTGTGAATGTTATCCTTAATATGGTCTGGATTCCCGCTTATGGGTTCATGGGGGCCGCTTATGCCACTGTGGCCGCCTTTGCCGTCGGTATCGTCCTGAGCATTGGGGCGGGCAGACGGGTCTTCGTACTGCCCTGGCCCGGCAAAGAGGCCTGCAAACTGGTCGTAGCCACTCTGGGGATGGTGCTGGCAATGTTGCCGATCGCCTATTTGCGGGGAAGTTGGCAACTTGCCGTGCAGGTTGTCTGGGGGGGGAGCATTTTCGGTGCCCTCATCTGGCTCTTGGACATCGGCGGTACACGGGCTTGGTTGGCACGGTTTTCACAGCGTATAAAAACGCCGTAGGCGAGGGCGCGACCCTGTTCTACAAAAACAGTGTGCAAGCACCCCGCGGGTGGGCCGAACCCATCAAGAACGACCTGCAGGAAGGGATAGTTAATGAAGTCTTCGTCGAATCGGGTCGCCTTGTTTTTACCCCTGCTGGTAGGGGGAGGCGCTGAGCGGGTTTTTTTGAACCTGGCGCATGGCCTGATCAGCAAAGGGGTGGAAGTGGATCTCGTGCTTGGCAAAGCCGAAGGACTCTTTCTGGAGCAGCTGCCTGAAACAGCAAGACTCGTGGATTTAAAAGCCAAACGGGTGCTTACCAGTCTCCCTGGATTGATTCGCTATCTCCGCCGGGAGCGTCCACGGGTCATGATCTCCGCATTGGACCATGCCAATATTGTCGCCATCTGGGCCAGGAGCCTTGCGAGAGTTCCAACCACAACCGTGGTCACCCTGCATACCACCATTTCCAAACGAAACAAACCCTCCGTCACAGCCTTTAAACAAAGAATGATGTTGACCCTGATCCGCCTGTTCTACCCCCGAGCAAACCAGCTTGTTGCCGTTTCCAACGGTGTTGGACGGGATTATGCTCAGACGATCGGAATTCCAATGAATCGTATCACGGTTATCTACAACCCGGTGGTCACTCCTGGCCTGCTGGAAAAAGCCAAAGAACCGTTGACGCATTCATGGTTCAAGCCCAACGAACCACCGGTGATACTTTCCGTCGGACGGCTCAGCGAACCAAAAAATTATGCACTGTTGATCCGAGCATTCGCTGAAGTCGTAAAAAAACACCCTGCCCGGTTGATGATCCTCGGCGAAGGCGAGCTTCGCCGGCCCTTGGAAGAGCTGGTTTGTCAGTTAGGGCTGGAGGAAGCGGTGGCCATGCCTGGTTTTGTGACCAATCCCTACAAATATATGGCCCATGCCGCTGTCTTTGTTCTTTCGTCCAACAGGGAAGGTCTGCCGACGGTACTGATTGAAGCGTTGGCATTAGGGCCACGGATTGTCTCAACCAACTGTGAAAGCGGACCGGAGGAGATCCTGATGGGGGGTAAGTTGGGAACACTGGTTCCGGTAGACGATGTTCACCAAATGGCGAAGGCCATTGAAGGTTCTTTGTTCAGTAATCAGCAGACGAACGAAAAGGCCGTTTTGGAACAATACGAACCCGGTTGGGCGGCCGATGAGTATTTAAAAATCATAGAAGGGGCCAGTTGTGGATAAGTGGACTTTTCGACTTCTGTTATTTTTAGTCTTTTCGATCCCGGCCGAGAACATGGTCGTTCTACCGGGTTTTGGAACGATTTCCCGTACCATCGGGCTAGTTGTAGTCGTTGCGGCCATGGGGTTTATGTGCAAAAAGCAAGGTATAAGAAACTTAGGGCCCGTTCAGTGTCTTTTTGGTGTTTTTCTTATCTGGGTCATGGCCAGTTTTTTTTGGAGTATCGATCTGGAAGGCAGTAAAGACTCGATTTCCATCTATGTAAAACAGGGGGTATTTTTATGGATAATCTGGGAATTCTCTCAGTCTGAAAACCAACAAATTCAATTGATGAAGGCCTACATCCTTGGAGCGTTTATCCCTATTTTTAGTATCATCTCAGCATTTCTGCAGGGACTTCAAAGCTCTTATTTCAGGTATTCAGCTGCGGGATTTGACCCCAATGACATTGGCTTGACCATCGCTCTGGCAATCCCCATGGCCTGGTATATCGTCACGGCTACCCAAAAAAAGATTTTCATCTGGATCTGCAGTTTTTACATACCTCTGGCCTTTATGGCCATCATCCTTACGGCTTCTCGGGCGGCGTTTGTAGCGTTGATGGTCGCTTTGGTTTTTGTTGTTTCGGGGATCCCCAAGCTGTCTATGTTTAAAAAATCACTATTTTTGGGGCTGATTTTACTGTCTGGGATTCTGGTAGCCAAATTTGTCCCGGCTTATTCCTGGGACAGATTGTTGACGATTGGCAATCAGGTTGCTGAGGGAGATGTCGGGTCGCGGGTAAACATCTGGCGGGGCGGGATCGAGGTTTTTGCCGACCACCCACTGCTGGGGACCGGAATCGGTAGTTTTCGAACCAGCTTCGAATCCTATTTTGGAATCTGGGTGTCGCCCCACAATCTTTTTCTGTCGGTTATGGTCGATATTGGACTCATTGGCCTTTGCCTGTATTTGGCCATCGTCGCAGCGGCGCTTTATGGCACCAGACATATGGACAGATTGAAAAGAAAAATGTGGATTTTTATTTTTCTCACCTGGTTTGTCGGGGTTATGACCCTGGGTTGGGCCCATCGTAAACCGACCTGGTTTCTGATTGGTCTGCTTTCGGTTCAGGGGGCTGTGCAGGTAAAAAAACAGGAGGAAATTAATGGCGTGGCAACAAAGCCTTTACCATGAAGACCGAAATAGAGCTGTTCATCGACCAGCGAGGTGGGCGCTGTGAGCCTTAAGATACTGCTTATAGGCACTTTGCCACCCCCGGTAGGCGGGACCACGGTTTCGTTGAGACATCTTGTGCGGGCCCTTGCTGGACGTAAAGATGTTCGAATCCGGGTGGTAAATACCGGAGGCATTCGTGGTAGCCGGCTGCAGGGGGCACGGCAATTTATCGGGGTTCTCCGAAAAATAACCGCAGAGGTCCGAGCCGTTGATGTGGTCACTTTGCATGTCGGGTTGCATGCCTTGCCCCTGCTGGGTCCATTTGTTCTGTTGATCTGTCGTTTATATGGAAAGCCACTGATGATACGCCGGTTTGGCGGAATGGATCATCGGGAATTGAAAGGTATTTCGTACCTTGCAGGGAATGGGATCATCAGGCGGGCTGACCTCTATCTGGTTCAGACCAAAGCCCTTAAAAGAGCGGCGATCGATGCAGGATTGGAACGGGTGGAGTGGTTTCCCACCAGCCGCCCGCTATCGGGCCCGCAAGCCGTGACTGGACAGACAAAGACAGTCTGCAAACACTTTGTTTTTTTAGGACATTTACGGGCGACCAAAGGCATCACCGAAATTATTGCCGCCGCCGAACGCCTGCCGGAGGATGTCTCGGTGCATGTTTATGGTCCTTTTTATGACGGCTTAAACGAGGATATGTTCAAACCATGCAAGCGGGTGCAGTACTGTGGCGTGGTGGAACCGGATGCCGTGCCGGAGGTGCTGAGTCGCCATGACGCCCTTTTGTTGCCGACTTATTACGAGGGGGAAGGCTACCCCGGGGTCATACTGGAAGCCTTTAATGCCGGGATTCCGGTGATCACAACCTTGTGGAAGGAGATCCCTGAAATAGTGGACGAAACCTGCGGGATACTTATTCCACCCCGGGATGCCGAGGCGCTTTTTCAAGCGATGTCTGCGCTGGTGGAGGACGAACTGTTTTATACAAATCTGTGCCGAGGGGCGATGGAACAAAGAACCCTGTTCGATTTCAAACAATGGACCGAATATTTTGTCGGTTTGTGTCAAAACCTGTCGATGACTATCCGGAATAAACAGAGGCGAGGATATAAATGCTGAAAATTATCAATGTGGTGGGGGCCCGTCCTAATTTCATGAAAATTGCGCCGATTATTCAGGCCATGGACCGGCACCCGGATCGGATAAAACATCTTCTGGTTCATACCGGGCAGCACTACGACGAAAAAATGAGTACCGTCTTTTTTGATGAACTCGGTATGCCGAAACCGGATATGGACCTGGGAATCGGATCGGGGTCCCATGCTCTGCAAACCGCCGGGGTCATGGTCGCTTTCGAAAAGGTTTGTTTGGAAGAGCGACCGGATCTTGTGGTNNATCAAGGTCGCCCACGTCGAAGCCGGACTGCGCTCCCGGGATATGGACATGCCCGAAGAAATCAACCGGCTCTGTACCGATGTGCTCTGTGATTACCTGTTTACCACCGATCGGATTGCCGATCAGAACCTGAAAGACGAAGGCGTTTCGGAAGATCGGATCTTTTTTGTCGGCAATGTCA
>NPIF01007767.1_pt1 | contig 12153 bp, 12 predicted proteins | sample 8637461 | NCBI WGS metagenome assembly NPIF01 (sample SAMN07420641, study PRJNA396082) | bioreactor metagenome | isolation source: sample BR12 brine-fed electro-methanogenic bioreactor BR | place: Japan: Kochi | collected 2016-12-09
TGCGGTGACTCCTCCAGCTAGAGTACAGCAGAAGACGGCGGTTGCCAGCTTCGGGTGCCGAACCGCCCAGCGAAAGGGGCTGGCCCACAGGGACTGGGGACGAGCAGCAATCGGCTCGCCAGCCAAGTATCTTCGGATGTCAGCGGCCAGTTCCTGACTGGATTGGTAGCGTTGCGACGGTTCCTTCTCCAGCGTTTTGAGGGCAACGATCTCCAGGTCGCCACGCAGTTTGCGGTTTATCTTGCTGGGTCTTAGGGGCTGTTCTTCGTGAATAATGCGAGCGGCCTCGTAGATCGAGGACTTGCGGATGTCGTAGGGCAACCGACCGCATAGCAATTCGTAGAGGATGATGCCCAATGCATACACGTCACTGCGCGTGTCGATCTTGTCCGGGTCGGCGTCACACTGCTCCGGACTCATGTATTGCACGGTGCCGACGAGCTGGCCGACATCCGTGAGCATGGTGGTTGCTTCCAGGTCTGAGTCGGTCGATCTGGCCACACCGAAGTCAATGATCTTCACATGCCCTTCACCGTCGACCAGGATGTTGGCGGGCTTCAGGTCGCGATGGATGATCCCTTTCTGATGTCCGTGATGGACCGCTTCGCAAACCTGGATGAAGAGTTCCAGTCGATCACGCGTGCCGAGTTGCTCCTGTCGGGCGTACTCGGTGAGAGTCCTGGCGTCCTGGATGTACTCCATAGCGAAGTAAGGAATGTGCCTGCCTTCGTGACCGTCTTCGCGATGTACGCCCGCTTCGTAAATCTGTGCGATATGGGGGTGTTGCAGTCGAGCCAGTATCTCCGACTCGTATTCGAAGCGTCGGCGGGCTGATCTGGACGCGAGGCCCGAATTCATGACCTTCAGGGCGATGTTTCGATGGGGATGCTCTTGCCACGCCAGATACACGGTGCCCATCCCCCCGGAGGCGATGACGGATTCAATGCGGTACTGACCAACGAGTGTTCCGATTCGTCGATCTGATTCTTGGGGTTGTCTGGCGGACGCGGCTGGGCGGGGCGGGCTCAGGAACTTCTCGGATGCGACCTGATCGTGTTCCAGTAGCGACTCCACTTCGGAGCGCAGCTTGGAATCACCCCCACAAGCTGAGTCGAGAAATGCAGACCTGTCTTTCGGGGCGAGTTGCACAGCCTCTCTGAAGATCGCCTGCACTCGCTCCCAGAGTTCAGAGTTCGCCATCGGAGTTACCTGCCTTGGAACTCCCGTCCGAGAGTTCGCGGTGCAGCCACGCACGGGCCGTGCGCCATTCCATGTCGACAGTCCTCGGTGAAACGCCGAGTGCGCTGGCAGTCTCGTCGACAGTCAGTCCCGCAAAGTACCGCAGATTCACCACATCCGCCTTGCGAGAGTCTATCTTCCGCAGTCCTGACAGGGCTTCGTCCACCGCCAGAACCTCGACCGGATCTTGGTCAAACGCGACGGCGGCATCATCGAGTGGCTCACGCTGCTGTCCGCTTCGCTTCCGCCTCATCCGCTTGCGTGCCTCGTCGATTCGAATCCGACGCATCGCTTCGGCTGCGGCGGCAAAGAAGTGGCGGCGATTGTCGAACGAAGCACTCTGCTTGCCGAAGAGCCGCATATACGCTTCATTGACCAAGGCGGTAGGCTGAAGGGTCCGCCCCGGTGCTTCATGAGCCATCTGTCGATGGGCGAGTTCACGGAGTTCCTCGTAAATGGCCGACCAGAGCCGCTCATGTGCTGACCCATCACCCCGGCCAACGGCGTCTAGAAGTTGAGTGATCGGGTTCTCTGCCGGGGACTCCATGGGCGGTTTCTCCTCACCTTCCAACAGCTTGCATCGTAACATGACAGGGCCGTTGGAATCATCCCCGGGAGGTCGTTTTCTCGTCCTCCCCCGGCCAGTTTTTGCTGTTCACTGGGATACCACGACCAGTCACCGCAGTCTCTGGGCCAGCAGGAATCTGGTTCTCCGAGGGGAACAACGACTGGCAAATCCGACTCGATCTTCTTGATTCAGGCTTCAAGATTCGGATTCAAGAAGCAGCTGTTGTTCCCTGCGGGCGTACAATCCTATGATGGCTCAACCATCCAGAACTCGACGCATTCTCAAGTGGACCGGACTCCTCTTCTGCCTGCTGATCGTCGCCGTTTGGGGAATCACGCTGTTCTGGGTGGTGAGCTATTGGTGGAATGGCGGCGGCATTGGAGTCGGTGAATGCGGAGCATTTTTCTTCTGGTCGCCCGGACGCCCGGCGGAGCATTGGCGGGTTTCGTCAACGCTGGACCACTTCCGCCATATCCTGCCGTCGATCAGGCATGCACCTTCCCGGGTGAACAAGCCCCCACTGATGACGACGCGATACTGCGTTCCGCTATGGATCATCCTGCTGGTGATCGGGATTCCGACCGCATGGCTGTGGTATCGTGATCGTCGGCGATATCCACCGGGGCATTGCCAGCGGTGCGGGTATGATCTGACGGGCAACGTGAGCGGTCGATGCCCGGAATGCGGGGAGGGAATCACGCCATCGCAGTTGGAGACGAAATAGGCTGTCGTTTAGCCCACCGAAAGTTGCGGACGCAAGACGGAAGCAATCCTCCAAACACCAAAGCCACCAAGATCAGTAGTACCAACAAAAACCACCACGCACCCCAATATCCTTGGTTCCCGCCAAGGTATCTCTGTATGCGATTTCGGGACCGCTGGCCTCTGAACGCAGTACTTGGGAGATCACAGTTGAATACCTCTAAGGCCAAGCCTGAATTAGGGTAATTACCCGATTGAATGCCCTTGTAGCTCTTTTCTAAAATCGAAATTGCGTGTTGAAGTATGCAACTCGCGATCCTAAGACTCTGCATCGCGATCAGTACTTCTTTCACGTCACTTTTTTATCTCGGCGAAATTCGACTATAGACGATGCAGCGGGGGTTATGAGAAGTCGAATTCATCAAAGGGTATTTCTTAATTCGAAAGCCGAGACGCTTGCGGAGAAAATATGTGCCCGCAGTGGTTCGGAGCACTGGCAGACTGAGAATCTAAACAATTATAAGGAGGAATACAATGCCATTCTTGCCGCTCTTTATCACCCTTGTGATTGACTGGCTACTCGCTCCGTTCAGTTTCATGACGGGGTTTATCACTAGTCTGATCATCTAGAAGGAGACCTGTCATGACTTGGCTAAGAGGAAAAACTCTGTTCTTGCTTATCGCGCTTCTGACGTGTACGGGGTGTGGGAGCTTGCACGGTTTCTGGGCCGGGTTCGGCTTTGGCGAAGCTCTGGTCCCATCAGATAGCTCCCCAGCTGCACAGGACCCGCTGCCTAATGATGTTGTCATCATTGAAGATGACGTTACTCTCGACGGCGATAAGATTATTCTTCCGAACACCGCAGCCTATGCGAAGCTCAAGAAGGGGGACATTGTTGTTGGTTCATCCGGGCATGGCTTCCTTCGTCGCATCGAGGACATTCAAACCGACAGCGGGGCTGGTACTATCACACTGACCACGAGTCAGGCAGCAATTACCGATGTTGTTCAGGATCAAACTGTTTCTACGACGATTCAACTTACGCCTCAGACTGCAACATCGCGACTTAAATTATTGCAGCGGGCACAGCTACTCGATAGTGGCCGAATCGACCTAAGTGGAACCGTGCTGGTCGATGACTCCGGGCTTCATGTAGAAATCGTCGATGGCTACGTTGAATTTACGCCAGATTTCCAGTTCGACTTGGATTTAGGGTGGTTCACGGTAGACGGCCTGATGTTCGCCGCCACGGGCACACTGGATGTGAGCATGGACGTAGTGGTCACGGCCACGGCCTCAGGAAGCTATCATCCGAGCACCACGCTGGCGGAGTTTGAGTGGGTCTTTGTACAAGTGATTCCAACCGTTCCCCCTATTCCGCTGGTGGAGACTGTTCAGCTAAGTGTCGTGGCGGGCATCGATGTCGAGGCGAGCGTCACTGGCACACTTCAGGACGGCTGTCAGGGCAATGCCAGCGTAAGACTTGGCGCAGAGTACGATGGTGCCACAGGTACGTGGAGCAATATCTCTGACCGCACAATCGGGTTTAGTGCAGAGGATCCCGCATTAGATGCGGAAGGTAAGCTAGATGCCCAAGTTTATGTAAGACCGGAAATCAACGTCCTGCTCTATGATGTGACTGGACCCAACTTGAATATAGGTCCGTATCTGGGGTTTAACGGCACCGCCGATCTCTGTGGTCTCGATTGGATTCTCAATGCGGGGGTCACCAGTGATGTTAGCTTCGACGCCCAAATACCTGTTATCGATGTTGATCTTGGCAGTTTTGGTCCTTTCCGGTTGATCGATTGGGCGATGAGTCCTCCTCTTGCATCTGGAGAGATGGATTGGTGTATCGATGTTCCACTAGTGGGCGGCTCAGGTAATTTCAGCACGACAGATGGGGACTTTGAAGTAGCTGTATCGCCGATTGACGGAGATGGCAACTTCATTGGAATGGACTTGGGACAAGAGGCGTTCAGTTACCAGGGCGTGGTTCTAGATCCAGATGCCGAAGGGCCAGATATTCCGGTCAACGCCGTGGTGACCGGAATCAACGTAGACGAACCAGCACCTGGGCAGGCTGTCACGGCGGTACTCATCTTTGACAGCTCGGGTAGCATGTCCGGCAATGATCCTGGTGCCACCGGGCGGCGTGCAGGAGGAGCGGCTTTCTTCGACCTCTTGACGGAGGACGACGAAGTAGCTGTGCTGGACTTCGGTCCTGGCGTAAGCGGTGGATTGTCGGTATCGCGGTTGCTTCAAGATTTTACAAATGATCGACTGTTACTAGACGCGGCACTCGATCAACTTGCAGAATCAGGTGGCACGCCGCTGTATGAGTCTATCTTAGATGGACTGGGGCTCTTGCATGACGAACTAGGCGGGAACGGTGGTGTCTTGGTTGTCCTGACGGACGGAGAAGCAAACTCGGATAATGCATTTGATACGGTAGTGAATCAGGCAAATGCGCAACAAGTTCCAATCTATCCAGTCGGATTGGGAAATAACATTGACTTCTCTCAGCTTCAGACTTTAGCACAGCAGACTGGGGGAACGTTTGCGGAGGCCAACAATGCGGCAGGGCTCCAGGCTGCATTCGAAGGGATTGGGCTTGCGGCGACTGTTGGAAAAGTCACCGTCTTCGGGCATTGCACATACCAGGCTGCAGACCCGGGACAATACACCGTTCGGGGACAACTAGTCACGGCGAGTGGTGCGATTAACGTCATTACTCCCTTCGATTTCACGGCTGAAGTTGTGCCGTGATTGAACTTGCAGCGGATGCCTCATCGTTGCCATCGTGACGGTGGGGCATCCGATCTTGCCAACTTCCAAAGCCGAAGGCTTGTAGCAGTAGTGAGGCGGTAATGCCTCAAGCAATAGAGCAGACGTTCGATGGCGTAGTGCGTCAGCACGAGTTGCGATTCGTCACCACGCTCGCGACTCAGGTTGCAGAGACGCCCTGTGATGGACGCGGCAATATCCTTGGGCTTCCGCTTGGTCATGTCAGCGACTCCAAGTACGGACGCATGACGTTTGCGACGCGGCATACTTTGGCGCAGTTCCAAAGGTCATCCATGCTGCCCTTCCTTAGTCGTCGATAGTCGCGTAGCGCTTCGAGCGCAACGTCGAGACCGATTCGATTACGGAACTTGAAGCAGTCGGCGACGGTTTTGGCAGGCGAGTAGAGTTTCACCGTCACGCCTTCGATCTGGTGCTTCTCGACTCCAGCGCGAAGCGCGGCGCGTGAGAGCCGAACAATCCGAAGGGGGGGATAGTCAGAGACGGGTCGCCACGCATCACGGTCAATCGCCATCCATACCTCGAAAGGAGCCTGAGTCGTCAGACCGTGAAATCGCAGCGATGACAGCAGACAGACAATGCCGTTGGGTACGCGCCGACTCGCTTCGGCAAGAGTGTGATTCTCGGAGATGTCGGCGTCCGCGAGGATGTAGAGACCACGAGCCACGCGTTGCAGCACCCCCGTCGCGACGAGTTTGCGAAGGTACTCGCGAGAGATGCCCAGCCGTTCAAGGTCGCGGGTACGTTGAACCCCCCGCTTGCGAAGATGCTTGACGATGGTTGGACGTAGCTCTGCCGGTCTGCCCTTTTTAGTTGACATATCCTACGCACTTGTACGTAAGTGCGGAGGTTTTGTCAACTTTATCATGATTACCGGACGAGATGCTAGAGCTGTCCGCCCGCCACGGAAGTATCAGAAGACCGCCCACCCTGAATTACCCTAACACGTTCCGAATGAACGACTTAGCACACAATGATCGCCGAGTAAAAGCGCCAACTAACCGCCAACCAGATTCCGTAAGTCCTTGATTGATAAGCTGTAAGAAGTGAATTTCCGACTGGCTGGCATTCTACCACTGAATTACGCCCGCAGCAGGCAAAATCGCTATCCAGAAGCATTATCGAGGGCCGCGCCGCCCCGGTCAAGGCTCGGATGGAGCCGTTTCGGGCAACCGGCAACGGTTTCAGGCAGTACGTGACAACGGAACCGCCAGCTATGGATGGATGTATTGCCAATGTCGGCAGCGGAGAGGCCTTCGGAGTGTTGAAAACGCAGCTTTCCGGGCTACGGGTGTCGGACATTGGCAGTGCCGCCATCAATAATCGCCAACTTCTTGCGGCGTGTCCGTGGACCCGGATAATCGCACCCTCAGAGCGCCTTTGGCATGAACGACTACGGGACGAAATCGAGCCATGCTGCTGACGATCACGACAACCCGATCACCTGCGACCGACCTTGGTTACCTGCTCCACAAGCATCCGGACAAGTGCCAGACGTTCGAGCTGTCGTTCGGCTGCGCCCACGTATTCTATCCCGAGGCTAATGACAGTCGCTGCACGGCAGCCCTGCTGCTCGATGTCGATCCGGTCGGCATGGTGCGGAACCGGCGAGGGCCGAAGGGCGAGCGGGGCACCCTCGATCAGTATGTGAACGACCGACCCTACGTTGCGTCGTCGTTTTTGAGCGTTGCCATCGCGCAGGTTTTCGGCTCAGCGCTCGGCGGACGGTGCAAGGATCGACCGGAGTTGATCGGTCAACCGTGGCCGCTGGAGGCCCGAATTGCCGTTGTCCCTTGTCGTGGCGGCGAGGCGATTCTGCGTGACCTATTCGAGCCGCTCGGATACGAAGTGGGAGCGCTGCGCCATATGCTGGACGCGAAGTTCCCCGATTGGGGGGAAAGCGCCTATCACACAGTGACTTTACGAACAGAGCGACCACTAAAGGAGCTTCTGGCGCACCTCTACGTGCTTATCCCGGTCCTCGACAACGACAAGCACTACTGGGTTGGCGATGATGAAGTGGAGAAGCTCCTGCGCTTCGGCGAGGGCTGGCTCGCCGAGCATCCTGCCAAGGAACAAATCAGTCAGCGTTATTTGAAGCATCAGCCCAGTCTGGCGCGGCAGGCGATTGCCCGTCTCGTTGCTGAGGAGAATCCCGACACAGACGCCGTGGAAGAAACTCACGACGAACAAGAGGAGGCGGTTGAGGAAAAGATCAGCCTCAACGACCAACGGCTCGGAAGCGTTTTGTCAGTTCTGAACAGCGCCGGGGCAAAGCGGATCATCGATCTCGGCTGTGGCGAAGGCAGGTTGCTCCGAGAGTTGCTAAAGAACAAGGCATTCGAGGAAATCGTCGGTCTGGACGTGTCCCACCGGGCTCTTGAGAAGGCGACCGCTCGCCTCCGACTGGATCGGCTGCCCACGCTCCAACGTGAGCGGATTAAACTGATCCACGGCTCACTCATGTACCGCGATCAGCGTTTGGCAGGTTTTGATGCAGCCACCGTCGTTGAGGTGATCGAGCATCTTGATCCTCCACGCCTGGCGGCATTTGAACGCGTACTGTTTGAATGCGCGAAGCCAGGCCTCGTTATCGTGACAACGCCGAATGCCGAATACAACGTGCGCTTCGAGGCGCTGCCTGCGGGTAGAATGCGACATCAGGATCATCGTTTCGAGTGGACGCGCGACGAGTTCAAGAGCTGGGCAAACAAGATCGCCGACCGATTCGGATTCGATGTGCGGTTTCTGCCTGTCGGTCCCGAAGACGCGGAAGTGGGCGCGCCGACCCAGATGGGCGTATTCCGGGCGGAGAGTGAATATGATCACTGAGGAGATCAAGCGCGGCCTCAACGTAGCGTTCAATGAAGCAAGACTTCTTGGAGTGGAGGTGTCAGAGTCTCGTCAGTTAGCTGCAATCACGCTCGCCCTGCTTACCTTGCCAAGTGATGCCGCCAACGCGACTGAGGATTCTCGCGTCTCTGTGCTGCTTGAAGGGGTGAGTCGAGTCGCCGTCTCTTTGAGAGAGGGCAGATGGGATGATCATTCGGCTCGGGTACTACCGGTCACACTCCACTCGCTACTCGAAATAGTCAGGTCTTTCAGTGGCCAAGCCGTTTATGGTTGGGAGTTTTTTGACCAGGAGGAGGACTTCTTACAGTGGGCGGATCGGCTTAGCATCGACGCAGTTCTGAGGCCCGAACCGGGGTCACACTCGCTCACATTCTTCCAGGAGGCCGAGAATCGCCATCTCGATATTCGCTTGTGGTTTGAACAACTTCGTATGACTGACGCTGACAGAACTCCGCTCGACTTGAAGGAAGTCATTGCGGGCGGGCAACGTTGGTGGGAAGCGATGTACAAGGGCGACCCTCGAACACAAGCGGCCGGTATCTTCCCTCTTGATGAGGATGAGGTCGATGAAGATTGAGATCCCTGAACTCTCCCTCGTCGTCCTCATCGGCCCGTCAGGATCGGGAAAATCGACGTTTGCAAGATACCACTTCCTGCCAACCGAGGTGCTGAGCAGCGACTATTGTCGCGGACTTGTCGCCGACGATGAGAACGACCAGAGCGTAACCCCGGAAGCATTTGAGCTGCTTCATTTCATCACCGCGAAGCGACTGGCGAAGGCAAAGCTCGTGGTTGTGGACGCAACCAACGTCAGACCCGAAGACCGCAGACCGCTCGTCGCGTTGGCCCGACAGTTTCACTGCCTCCCGGTAGCCATCGTTTTCGATCTTCCCGAGAAGATCTGCCAAGAACGAAATCGGGGACGTGCCGACCGCGATTTCGGCCCACACGCCATCCGGGGCCAACGAAGCCAGATGCGACGCTCGCTTCGGGGCCTCAAGCGGGAAGGATTCCGTCATATCTTCACGCTTGAGTCACCGGAAGAAGTGGACGAGGCGTCTGTCGAGCGCGTCCCATTGTGGAACAATCGGAAAACGGAGCATGGCCCGTTCGACATCATCGGGGATGTGCACGGGTGTTATGACGAGCTGATCGCATTGCTCTCACAGCTCGAATACACCTGCGCCACGCCTGCCGGTGCGTGGCTGCACCCAGAGGGTCGCAAGCTTGTCTTTCTCGGCGATCTTGTGGACCGCGGGCCGAGGATCCCGGAAGTCGTCCGTCTGGTCATGGACACGGTGAATGCAGGCGGCGGGTGGTGCGTCCCCGGCAATCACGACGCGAAATTCATGCGCGCTATCCGCGGGAAGAACGTCCAGATCAAACATGGTCTCGCCGAGTCACTCGAGCAGTTCAGGGCATACGAAGATCACCATCGGGGCTTTAGCCGCGAGGCGGCTGAATTCATCGACAGTCTCGTCAGTCATTACGTATTCGACGACGGGAAGCTGGTGGTCGCCCACGCTGGGATGAAGGCTGAGATGCAGGGACGCGGTTCAGGCAAGGTCCGCGAGTTCGCCATGTACGGCGAGACTACCGGCGAGACTGACGAGTTCGGTCTGCCCGTCCGACACAACTGGGCAGCCGAGTACCGTGGGCCAGCAATTGTCGTCTACGGACATACCCCCGCCCCCGAAGCCGAGTGGCTCAATCGCACGATCAATATCGACACAGGCTGTGTCTTCGGCGGGAAACTCACGGCGCTCCGATATCCCGAGAGACTGCTTGTCTCAGTCCCGGCAATCCGGACTTACTGCGAGCCCGCAAAGCCGTTCCTTGAGGCTGAGGAGCAGGCTCCGCCGCTGAGCGCTCAGCAGATCCACGATGACCTGTTGGATATCGACGACGTGATCGGAAAGCGGATCGTCAATGCGCGGCTCCGTTCAAACATCACCATTCGTGAGGAAAACACGATAGCCGCCCTGGAGGTAATGAGCCGTTTCGCCGCCAATCCGAAGTGGCTGATCTATCTTCCCCCACGATGTCGCCCTGCGAGACATCAAAGTTGCCCGACTACCTGGAGCATCCCACTGAAGCATTCGCGCATTACCGGGGCCAAGGTGTTGGCAAGGCGATCTGCGAAGAGAAGCACATGGGCTCCCGGGCAGTTGTTATCATCTGCAAGGGTGCTGATGTTGCCCAACGGCGGTTCGGCATAGCCGATGGGGAAACCGGCATCGTATACACCCGGACTGGTCGCAGGTTCTTCGATGACATGGACGTGGAGAACGGGCTGCTGGATCTGACTCGTGCCGCGTTGTCGTCGTCGGGTTTCTGGGACGAATTCTCTACCGAGTGGGTGTGCCTGGATTGTGAGTTGATGCCGTGGTCGGCCAAAGCGCAGGAGCTTCTCAAGCAGCAATATGCAGCCGTTGGCGCTGCCTCCCAGGCGGCGATGGGTGAGGTGGTTCCGGCTTTAGAGGCGGCGCGTGATCGCGGCGTGGATGTGGGCGAGGTTCTGGATGGCTATCGCGAGAAGACCCGACAGAGTGGTGCGTTCGTCAGCGCGTACCGTCAGTATTGCTGGCCCGTCGAGTCAGTCAAGGATCTGAAGCTGGCTCCATTTCATGTTCTGGCTACCGAGGGCATGGTTCACGTCGGCCGTGATCATGTTTGGCACATGGAGACGCTCGCCAAAGTATGCGATGCGGGAGAGGCAGTTCTGTTCAAGACGCCTTTCAAGGTGATCGATCTGGCAGACCCCGAGAGCGAGCAGGTTGGCGTGGATTGGTGGCTCCGCCTGACCGAGCATGGTGGCGAAGGCATGGTCGTCAAGCCTCTGGACTTCATCGTGCGTGGTAGGCGCGGGCTGGTCCAGCCTGCTGTGAAGTGCCGAGGCCGCGAGTACCTTCGCATCATCTATGGCTCGGAGTACACGTCGGCTGACCACCTTGAGAGGCTGCGCGCTCGCGGCTTGGCAACCAAGCGATCCCTCGCTATTCGCGAATTCTCGCTTGGCATCGAGGCTCTCGAACGATTCGTTCGTAACGAGCCCCTTCGCCGTGTTCATGAATGCGTATTCGGAATCCTGGCAATGGAGAGTGAGCCCGTCGATCCGAGGCTCTAGAGAATCATGTTCGCGCTCGCCCGCGTTCCCGCGTCAGCTTTTCGATCACGAACTACGCCGGTCCATTAGGATGCCAATCTTCCTCGCAAAATCCTGATATTCCCCACTCACCTCTACATCGAGGTGCTTGATGCCGGGCCACTTGGGCAACATCTCCCCACCCGGTGACCTGAGCAGTCCCTTTGCCGTCTCCGAATCCAAGGGAAGTTCAAACCAGTGGCGGGCTGGAGCAAGACCATGCGTCTCTCGCAGATACGCGTTGTACAGGCAATCCCGCAGGAACAGGCTGTCCCGACGCATCACGCATTGCCAACCCGAGGACGCCCGGCGACAATCGATGCGGTCCTCGGTGCCGTGACTGGACCGATCGTCAAGGCGTTCGGCTGACTCTCGGCCGCATCACAACGGATGCAAACCATGTTTTTCCTGCAAGTTCTGGCCGCGATTGGCATAATCGTCCTGTACTTCATCGTCTACCTCGCGACGGTACGTTACATGTGTCGTCATCTGCGGCGATCGGCCCCGGAGGTTGAACGGCTGCCGGAGGATCTGCGCGACAATCTGCTTACGGATTTGGTGACGAAGGATCTCAGATCCGAAGAGGAAGATACATCTTGGGGGGCGAAAATCCGCACGAAGGGCTTCCGCGTTGCCATGACACTGGGCATCATTGGCGTGCTCACGGTGATCAACATGCTCGGGCTGCCGCTGTTCTGGACGGCTATCGCCGTCGGGGCTGCCTTGGGGCTGCCTCTGCTCATTTTTCTGTGCTATCTGTACCAACGGCCGCGCATCAAACGCGCCCTGCGCGAGCGATTGATTCAGCATGGCATCCTGATCTGTCCGCACTGTGCCGCA
>NPIF01000962.1_pt1 | contig 12147 bp, 12 predicted proteins | sample 8637461 | NCBI WGS metagenome assembly NPIF01 (sample SAMN07420641, study PRJNA396082) | bioreactor metagenome | isolation source: sample BR12 brine-fed electro-methanogenic bioreactor BR | place: Japan: Kochi | collected 2016-12-09
CAAGTCCGACTGAAGCAGGACACCCCCTAAACTAATCGTGTTCGCTGAATGAACCACACCCTTGCGTTGGGGGGTGCTGTTCACGCGTCGGATGCCGGAGGCTCGACGGGCGGCGCGAGCTTCTGCATCCATTGGTCAGGCAGCCGGTCGTCGATTTGGTCCGCGGTGAGGTCGCGGGCGTTGGCGAGCAGTTGCGTAAGGTAGGCCTGCGGATCGATCTCGTGGCGCAGGCACGCGCTGGTCAGGCTGCGTGTAGGTCGCGGTCAACTATCCGCGCCCTTGGAGTTTGCGTCCCGCCCGGCCACCCGCTCTCACGGCCTGTAAACCGCGTAACTTGCTGTAGTATATTGGTTTATGCTCCAGCTAGCGTTTGAAACTGGTTGCGTTCGGGGAGATCCGGCCCGCAGGCGAAATCCGCGGGCCTTTTTTGTGGTCGGGTCGGGTGGCCATGGGGCCGGTCGCCCGACGCTCGTAACTATCGCCGCCGGTAGGGGTTTACGAGCACCCGCCGAGCCGCTCGCGCTCTCGCTCCTGATTCCCGAAATCGCATACCCGAAGCCAATCCCCACCGTTGCGGCCGAATCCTCCCGAAAAACTCTCCAACTCTCTGCCTCTCGGCGTGAACAGATCGAGTTTGTCAACATGACGGTTGCGACCGCGCCGAAACGCACCATCGAATGCTGGCTCGCAAAAGCGGGGGCGACAGACCGAGTCACTCAACTCGACCCTCCCCCGAACATCAAGCGGGTACCGCCTCAGGGCCAAACCGCCCTTCCTTGCTTCCTCCAGTGACTTCCACCGGTCAGAGGCGAATCCGGCGGCGACCATGACCGGTCAGTGCAGCCAAACCGCTCAGCATAAGGATGGACCCTGTTGTCGGTTCGGGCACGTCGGCCGCAACGCGAAACCCCATCAGGAATAACGCTTGTTCTCCGTACAGGTCGGTGCCAAATCGAAAGCCCGATGACAGGCTTGCATGGCGTACGTTGTATGAGCCACCGCGTTGGGCTCGAAGGAAGTCGGCCGGATAGTGTCCGTCGTAGTACGGACTCTCCATCCACTCCATGGCATTGCCCATCATGTCGTAAGTACCGTTGAGCTCCTCGCTGCCACAACCAACTGCCCAGGGGCCGCGGGGATCCAGGGCATCACCGTTTTCGTAGTAATTCCACCCGAACCCACTCGCACCATCGCCCTGATGAAGCGATTCGCCGGGCTTTGTCGCGTAGGTCTGCAGATTCGTACCGTTCCAGTAGGCGGCCTTCACCCATTCGTCCTCAGTGGGCAGGTAGTACACGGCGTCCTTGTGGCGGTACAGGTTGGTCCCATTATCCGCCTGATCAGTGCCCCAGGTTGAAAGCGTATAGTCGCTCGTTCCTTGTGTGCCGACGAAGCGATACGCCGGCGCATGTCCGGTGCTGGTATTGAGCCAGTTTACGAACTGCGCCGCCTCGTACCAGGTAATCTCATTCGCCGGCATACTCGGCCCCACGTGGTAAATCGATTCCCCGTACGCGTACGTCGGATTGCCGGTCAAGGGCACGCCCAAGGAGGCCTTGAACGCGGCCCATTGCGTCTGGTTGATCTCGTGAACGCCCATGCGAAAGTCGGCTGCAGGATCCGCAAACACTTTCCTTTGGCCGATACGGACGCCATTGACGCTGCGCGCATCCCCCTTTATGGGTACAAAATCAATCGAGAACGCATTGGGGCCGGACCCGAATTGGTCCGCCGACACGGGCATAACCCAGCCGCACGTGATTGCTGCAGCCATCGACAGTGTAAGAATAGTGCGCATGTTTTTCTCCTCGCCTATGTGCTCGCCGACCGGACCCGCCGAGGCAGCAGCTTTGAATCCGTATGATCATGCCCGTTTCCGCGGCCTTCGCATGGCAGGGAGGGTGAGCGTCAATATGAGCAATGATGATGGTTCTGGCAATCGCGCAGCGACGCGGAATCCGAGATAGATTTCCTCTTGGTATGCGTTGGCAGGCACTCCGTGGTCCAGTGCACACCATTCAAGTTCGCTAATTTCCGCTCCTCCGCGCGTGCCGCGCGCGTGGCTATAGGTCGTGGAGAAGTCAGTCTCTGTCCACTCATAGACGTTGCCCATCATGTCATAAGTGCCGTTCAGTTCACGGCTGCCGCTGCCCACGGACCACGGTCCCGGGGGATCGGTGGCAAAGCCGCCGTCGAAGTAGTTCCACCCGCTACCGCTGACGCCGTCTCCCTGGTGCGTGGTTTCACCGGCTCGTGTGGCATAATCCTGCAGCAAAGCACCGTTCCAATGTGCCGCCTTGACCCACTCGTCGTCGGTGGGCAGAAAATAGCGCGCATCCTTGTGCCGAAAGACATTCGTGTCGTCCTCGGCGCTGTCCGCATCCCATGTTGCGAACGTGTAGTCGGATGTTCCTTGCGTGCCGGTAAAGCGATATGCGGGTTGGTGCCCGGTGCTGACGTTCAACCAGTTCACGAACTGGGCTGCTTCGTACCAACTCACGTACTGAACAGGAAGATTGGGCCCCGTGAAGTATGAATGCCTGTCATACGCGTGCAACGCCTGACCATCAACTGGTCCGTACGCGTTTTCAAATGCCGACCACTGGCTGTTGGTTACTTCGAAGACGGCGACGCGATAGCCGCTGGCGGGATCTGCGAAGCTGCTGCGCCATCCAGTCGCCGTACCATTGGCGCTGCTCGCGTCACCGACGATCGGAACGAATTCGATCGAAAACTGCAGCGCCCCGGAGCCGAACGAGTCGGCGTGACAGAGCGTGGCCGCTGTACAGATCGCAACACCGACAACTATTTGCATACGACGCATGGTTGTTGCACCTCGACGGAAGCGAAAGGTTGTCAGGGCCCGCCGCGACGGCGGTTTCAACTGGTTTTCGATGAATCGGCAGAAAGTAGCGAAAAGCTGAAGCCGCGTTTCCCAAGACCCGCATGGCAGCATTGGGGTGGCGCGAAGATGCCGGTTGCGCACCCTCAAGAAGGGTCGCATTCGAAGACGCCTTCATCAGCTGCCTCCTCGCTTTGGGGGCTCACAAGCGCCCTGTCTGTCGGTCCGCTCATCCTGCGAACACTGCCTCATCTCGTTGGGCGCAGAGGTTTCGTTCGCGCCCCTGGGACATTTCGAAAATCCCCCGCGTATGTATAAAACGGACAGAGAGAGCTGCATCGACGCAGCGATCGACCTGCCAGACGCCTGACCGAGCGTGAAGCGCACGTCGGCGTGGGCCGTTTTGTTTCCGTGCCATCGGGTACGGGATTCTACGGAGGACCACGCCGATGCATTTCGATCCCGACGATCCCGCCCGACTGTCCCCACATGATCGGCTGCGCGAACTGGCCGGCATCCTCGCTACGGGGGTGCGGCGTTGCCGCGGTCGCGGGGCGGATTGGGGCCGGGGCGGTCAAAAAGGCCGTTTTTCGGGCCCTGAGCAGGGTTTTTCGTCGCCTCCTGGCCTTGAGTTCCTTCCGCACTCTCACCCTGATGGGTGTTGTCAACGTGAGACGTCGCCCTCTCGAGCGGCTCGTTTGCCGGGACGCCAAGCGGCGCCGCCGAGCCGGCCGGGGGCGGAGTCGGCGACGCGACCATCAGGCCCCACGCGAGAGGATTGAACCATGGCTGTCAATGTCACCAAGACCCTGAAGGAGCTCGAACGGACGCCCGTGCCCAAGCTCAAGGAGCGCTACGCCGAGGTCTTCGGCGAGGCGACCCGGTCGAACAACAAGCGGTTTCTGATCAAGCGGATCATCTGGCGGCTCCAGGCGCTGGACGAGGGCGACCTGTCCGAGCGGGCCCGGCGGCGGGCGGCCGAGCTCGCCCGGGACGCCGACCTGCGCCTTCGGCCCCCCACCATGCCGAGGAACGCCGATTCCCGGTCCGGCGCAGGTCGGCCGCCGGATCCGGTGGTCGTCTCCCCGTTTCGCGTACCGGCGGACCAGCGTCTGCCCATGCCCGGCGGGCAGCTTACCCGCAGGTACAAGGGCGAGTTGATCGTGGTGGAGGTGGTGCGCAACGGCTTCGAGTACGAAGGCGAGACCTACCGATCGCTGTCGGCGATCGCCCGGAAGGTCACCGGCAACCATTGGAACGGGTATCACTTCTTCAAGATCCCGAAGCCGGGCAAGGAGGCCCAGAGCGCATGAGCAGAGCCGCCCGGAACATCCGACGTAACGGGAGCACCAACGGCCCCGGCCGGTCGTCGGCGGGCGAGGTCCGCTGCGCCATCTACACCCGCAAGAGCACGGAGGAGGGCCTCGACCAGGAGTTCAACACGCTCGACGCCCAGCGTGAGGCCGGCGAAGCGTACGTCGCCAGCCAGAAGACCGAGGGGTGGGTATGCCTGCCCGACCGCTACGACGACGGCGGATTCACTGGCGCGAACATCGAGCGGCCGGGCGTGCAGCGGCTGCTGGCCGACATCGAGGCGGGGAAGGTCGATTGTGTGGTGGTCTACAAGGTGGACCGGCTCAGCCGCTCGTTGCTCGACTTCGCCCGGATGATGGAGACGTTCGAGCGCTACAAGGTGTCGTTCGTCTCGGTGACCCAGCAGTTCAACACCACGCACTCGATGGGGCGCTTGACGCTCAACATCCTGCTGTCGTTCGCCCAGTTCGAACGCGAGATCATCTCCGAGCGCACGCGGGACAAGATCGCGGCCGCCCGCCGCAAGGGGAAGTGGTCGGGCGGCAAGCCGATCCTGGGCTACGACCTCGAGGGCGGGGCCGGTGCGTCGAAGTTGGTGGTCAACGCGGCCGAGGCCGACCAGGTGCGGGAGATCTTCACGCTCTACCTCGAGCTGCAATCGCTGGTGAAACTGGCAGGCGAGATAGCTCGCCGCGGCTGGACCACCAAGCGCTGGACGACCCGCAAGGGCAAGCTGCTTGGCGGGAAGCCCTACGACAAGAACAACCTGTTCAAGCTGCTGACCAACGCCCTGTACGCCGGCAAGGTGCGTTACAAGGACGAGCTGCATCCCGGCGAGCACGAGGAGATCGTCGATCCGAAGATCTGGGACCAGGTGCAGCACCGGTTGCGGGTGAACGGGCAGACTGGCGGTTCGCAGGTCCGCAACCGCTACGGGGCGCTGCTGAAGGGGCTGCTGTACTGCCGGCCGTGCGGGCTGGCCATGGGCCACACATTCACCAGCACGAAGAACGGGCGGCGGTATCGCTACTACACCTGCTACGGCGCCCAGAAGCGGGGCTGGGATTCGTGCCCGTCGAAGTCGGTGCCGGCCCACCAGATCGAGCAGTTCGTGGTGGACCAGGTGCGGGCGATCGGTACGGATCCGGCGGTGCGCTCGCTGGTGCTCGAGCAGCTTCGGGCCGAGGGCGATGGCAAGGTCGCGGCGCTGGAGGGGGAGGCCGCGATCGTGCGGCGCGAGGTGGCGCAGCTTCACACGGAGATCCGGCGCGCCGGGGCAGACGGTGACGCCGACCGCCTGGCGGACAAGCACGACCAGCTCGCCCGGGCGGAGGCGCAACTCGCGGAACTGCACGAGCAGATCGTGACGTCCGGGCGGGTGAACGCGTCGAAGGCCGAGGTCGACGCGGCGCTGGAGGAGTTTGAGCCGTTGTGGGAGTCGCTGCGGCCACGCGAGCGGATTCGCGTGCTGCGGCTGTTGATCAAGCGGGTCGAATACGACGGCGGGGCCGGCAAGGTGGCGATCACGTATCACTCGAACGGGATTCGCGCACTGGGGCAGCGCGATGACCGCGGGGAAGCGGAGCTGGCATGATGAGTGACGCGTTCACGGTCGAATACACGATGCACGAAAAGCGCGGCCGGTCTGGACGCCGGCAGCTTCGCAAGGGCGAGAAACCGGCCGAGACGGAACTGCCGCCGGGCCGCGTGCCACGGGTGGCGCGGCTGATGGCCCTCGCGATCCGGTGCCAGGACTTGGTGCACGGCGGCGAGGTAAACGACTACGCCGACATGGCCCGTTTGGGTCATCTGTCCAGGGCTCGCATGTCCCAGATTATCAATCTTCTCAACCTTGCCCCCGACATCCAGGAGGACATCCTGCTGATGCCGCCGGTGCAAGCCGGTCGGGACCCGGTCGGCGAAGTGCAGTTACGCCCGATAACATTGGTCCCCAATTGGCAGGAACAGCGACGGCGCTGGTGGCGGCTGTACCGGCCGGAATCCGCGCAGGAAATAGGGTGAATCCCTTGACAGCTCCGATACCAAACAGTATCCTAACAAACGATCGGTCAGCAGGATTGACCGATGCCAGCCTGGTACGCGGTGGTAGGCCAAGGAATCGCCACCCAAGGATGGGGACCGCCGACGCATGAGGAGCGTTTGTTCCGCTCGCACGTGCGGGCGGACGGGCATGCGTCGGCGCCATGGATTGCACATCACGCCCGACAATTCCACAAGAGCACCTGCTGGCGGCCTGGAGCCGGCGGCGTCGCGATCAAGCGATTCGCCCGCTGGCTGACTTGGCTGACCCAATGGTGCCCCACACGACCCCTCGGCGTAATCCCAACGCGGAAGTGATCCCCCTGGGGACGGTCCGCGTTCGCCGACGGCATGCCCGACGTTCTTCTGCGAACTCGACGTGTGCGACCTTCCGAGGTCGCCGTATTTCGGCGTAGGTTCGAGCAGTTTCGGAAGCGGTTGCCCGCGCTGCCGAAGCCGGCGTGACCGCGTAGTGCCGCAAGTCGGAGGGCGAAAAGTGATGACCAGGAGTTACAGGATGGCCAAGCGTGGTGCGACGCCGGATGGGCGTGTTCGTTCGCATGTCGAGGAGGATCGGTGGAGGGGGAGCGGGCGCGAGGCGGTCCGACGGTCGCCCGCCCGTTCCCGGGGTTCGCAGGATGCCCCGACGAAACGGCAGGAGTATGTTGGTGGGGCGCCAGACGCGATGACGCCCGAGTCGGCCGTGCTGCCTGACGACGTCCTGCTGCAGATCTGCAAAGCCGCGCCGGATGCGAAGGAGGTCACACACGAGTGGCTGGCGGACATGCGCTACGTGACGCGGCTGATCAAGGAGACGCCGGAGCGGCATGGTTCGCAACTCGGGCGCGCGATGTCGCTGCTGGTTTCGCTACTGGCCCAGCTCCCGCAGCACCGGCTCACGCATCTGCTCTTCGGCAATCGCGGACCGCGCCTGGTCACGATCGGCTGGCTGGATCGCGAGGCGGTGGAGCAAGCCGGCAAGCAGATCGTCGGACTGATCTGGGAAGACCAGCAACCGGAGGCGGTTGCAGAGGCGGTGGAGGCGGCGATCGCGCGGGCGCTGCACGTGGGGTTCCTGGAGCAGCAGCGCTACGACGCCTGGCGGCCGGGAATGCGCAGCGGTTCCGGTTGGCGGTCCGCGCTGCGGGCGACGCCCTACGGCGCGCGGATGGCACGGATGCCGGTTGAGCCACCGCTTCCGCCTCCACCCGCGCCCGAGGCGCAGCCGATGGTGGAGCTTGGTCGTCCAGGGGAGCGGTGCCGCGTTTGCGGACAGGTAAAGAAGTCGCCGACCCATGCCCAGTACGCGGTTGTCTCCGCGCTGATCGACGCCGGCGAGGACGGGCTGACAAAGGACGCCCTGGAGGCGGTGCGCCCCAGCGCCCGACGGATTCTGAAGACGCTGAGCAAGGATCCGGACTGGGCGCAGGTCATCGTGATGCCTGGTCAGACCAACGGGCGTTATCGCATCCGGGCGTAGGTCCACCTGCGCCCACCTTTGCCCACCGGTTTTGTGCACGTATGGGCACGAAGGTCCACCGGCCTTTGTGGCAGAATCCTCGCAGCATCGCAATGGGGCGGTGCGGGAAGTACGAGGATGCCGCGATGAAGACAGCTATACGACTGCCGTATCGATTCCGGGACTTACCCGAGGCCCATCAGCGCCTGATCCGGACCATGCAGGCGCTGGGCTTCGGGAGCGTGGGGTTTCATGTCCAGGATGGCCTGCCCGACCTGGACCGGCCGTGGTGCACGCATCAAACGATCAAGATGAGTGCCGCGCCCAACGGGCCGCGACCGGAGTTGCGGATGGGCGACTTCGAACTCTGCAAGGACCAGGTCGTGCTGCTCGAGCAATTGGCCCGCGTGCGTGATGGCGCCCGCGTGACCGTTGAAGTTCGCCACGGCCTGCCGTTCACCATCAACATCGAGCAAACGCACCGGGCGGCGTAGCCCGAACAACCAGACCAGTCAGTACACAGCGCAACAGACCGGCCGCGAAGCGGAGGCGTTGCGGGTGTCGCGGAAAACCGCGAACTCGCAGCGCCTTTCTGTTGCGCGGACGTTCCCCGACACCCCTGCGCCTCCTCGGCCCCGAGGAGACCGCCATGAGCAATGCAAGTGACATCACCCTGAACGAGTACGCGCTAACCCTTATTCGCTTCAAATCCCGCCAGCTTGTCGGCCGGTACGGATTCACCCGCTCCGACAGCGAAGACATCGAGCAGGACCTGATCCTCGATCTGCTTACCCGACTCGACCGCTACGACGCGCGCAAGGGTCGGCCGGCGACCTTCATCCGCATGGTGATCGACCGTCGGGTGGCCAGTTTGATCCGCGAGCGCACCTCGGGCGCCCGGGATTACCGTCGCCGAGCCGCGTCGCTGGATGAGCTCAGCGATGCGTTCGGCGACAGCAACCTGGCCGAGCCGGCAATCGATGATCGCCCGCAGCGCGATCTCGAAATCGATATCGCCGAAGCGCTCGTTTCGTTGACCGACGGCCTGGGCACGATCGCGGAGGAATTGCGCGATGACACGCTTGCCAGCGTGGCTCGCGCGCATGGGTGCAGCCGCGAGGTTATGCGCCGGCACGCGAAGGAAATCCGCCAGCACTTCACGCGGTGCGGGCTGGGGGAATACGTCACCGCCCACCAAAACGGCGCGGCGCAGCGTATGTAACCGGTACCGAGCGATTCACCCCTGGTGAGGCATTCCACATGACCGACTCCGAAAGCAACCCGGCGAGAATCGACCTGCGTTTCCTGATCCGTGAACCGGCAGAGGTTTACCACGCCAGGGCGAATGACTGCCTGTCGGCGCACGCGCTGGCGGAGTTCCGGCGGTGCCCGGCGTTGTATCGGAAGAAGGAACTCGGCCTGGTACCCGACCGCGACACAACCGCGTACGTGGTCGGCCGGGCGGCGCACACGTTGATTCTGGAGGGTCGCCAGCGCTACCAGCGCGAATACGCCGTCGGCGGCCCCGTCAATGCCCGGACCGGCAAGCCGTACGGCGCCAACACCAAGGCCTTCGCCGCCTGGGCTGAGCGGCAGAGCAGGCCGGTGCTCAGCGACAATCATTCTGCGCTGGTCGAGCAGATGGCCGCCTCCGTCAAGGGCCACGTCTTCGCCCGCGAACTGTTCAGTGACGGCGTGGCCGAGGGCGTGGTGCGCTGCACCTATGGCGACCACCCCTGCCAGGCGCGCATCGACTGGCTCAATCCAATCGCCGATCGCGGCATCGTCGACCTCAAGACGGCCGATGAGATCGATTCGTTCGAGCAGTCGATGCGCGCCTTCGGCTACCTGTACCAGGTGGCGTTCTACCGCGCCATGGTGGCCCAGGCCTCGGGCCACGTCCTCCCCGTGCACATTGTGGCCGTCGAGAAGCGCGAGCCGTTCCGCTGCGGCGTGTGGCAGATCGCGCCGGCGGTGCTCGATGAGGCCCAGCACGTGAACGAGGGGGCGATGCGCGACCTGGTCCGGTGCCGCGAGACGGGCGACTGGTTCACCCGTTACGAACCCCTGCGACTGATCGAGGAACTCTGAGCCCGGGCGCACGCCCGGATTGAATGACCGGTAAAGGAGGAGAACTGCATGAGCCTGCTTGAGATGGTGCAACGCGGATGTACCACAGCGCCCCGGCGGACGCTGGTGTACGGTACGCACGGCGTGGGCAAATCGACCTTCGGGGCGATGGCCGAAGATCCCATTTTCATCGCCACAGAGGACGGGCTGGGCGGAATCGACTGCGCCCGCTTCCCGCTGGCCGGCGACTACGGCGACGTCATCAACGCGCTGTCGGCGCTGTACAGCGAGCAGCACGACTTCCGCACGGTGGTAATCGACTCGCTCGACTGGCTCGAGCGGCTGATCTGGGCCCGTGTGTGTCGCGATCGCGACGTGGAGACCATCGAGGACATCGGGTACGGCAAAGGGTACGTGTTCGCCCTCACGCAGTGGCGCGAGATTATCTCCGGTCTGGACGCCCTGCGCAACGAGCGCGGCATGTCCATCATCCTCATCGCCCACGCCCAGATTGAGAAGTTCGCTAACCCGGAGACGGACACCTACGACCGCTATTCCCCGCGGTTGCACAAACAGGCCTCGGCGTTGATCCAGGAATGGTGTGACGAAGTCCTGTTCGCCACCTACGCCATCCACACGAAGACCACCGACGAAGGCTTCGGACGCAAGCGGGTGCAGGGCTTGGGCACGGGCGAACGGATCATCCGCACCACGGAACGGGCGGCGCACGTCGCCAAGAACCGGCTGAACCTGCCCGAGCAACTCCCGCTGGATTACCGCGTCTACGCGGCGGTCGCCCGCGGCGAGGCAGCGGCCGACGGCGGCCCCGACAGCGAGAATCCCCACCAGGCAGCGTGAGCAATTCAGTTCTGACCCCTACTCGAGGAGCATGAGACATGGCGAATCTGCAGGGTTTTAACGCCAATGAGGTCGATCCCAACTTCGCATTCGAGCCCATTCCGCCGGGCAAGTACCTGGCGGCGATCACCGAGAGCGAGCAGAAGGACACCCAGGCGGGTAACGGGCAGTATCTCCAGTTCACCTTTCAGGTGCTCGAGGGTGAATACAAGGGCCGGTTGCTGTGGGCGCGGCTCAACCTGACCAATGCCAACGCGACGGCGGTGAAGATCGCCCGCGCGGAACTGTCGGCCATCTGCCGCGCGGTGGGCGTGCTGGCGCCGCGGGACAGCGCCGAGCTGCACAACATCCCGCTGGTCATCAACGTCGCCCACAAGAAGCGCAAGGACACGGCCGAGCTGACCAACGTCGTCACCGGCTACGCGAAGAAGGACAGCGCGGCAGCCGTAGCGGCGGCACCGGCCGCGGCGAGCAACGGAAAGGCGCCGTGGCTGCGTTGACGCGCCAGTTCGTGCTGCCCTTTCCGCCGTCGGTGAATCACTACTACCGGCGGGTGGGGCAGGCCACGCTCATCAGCCGCGAGGGCCGGCGCTACCGCACGGAAGTGGTGGCCCGCCTCGCGGCGACGGGTGAGGAGTCGATGCGTGGGCGGCTTGCAGTCGCGCTCGATCTGTATCCGCCGAATCGGCGAGCGTTCGACATCGACAACCGCCTGAAGGCGGCGCTCGACGCGATGGAGCACGCCGGGGTGTACGCGAACGACGGGCAGATCGACCTGTTGACGGTCCGTCGCGGGGCGGTGTGTAACGGAGGGGAAATGGATGTGCGCATCGAAGCGTTCCCGCTGTCGCGATGCCCCCTGTGCGGGGCGGCCGGGAACGGATGAGGAGTGGAGGGAGATCGAAGCGTGGTTCCGCGTGTGGTCGTTCCGCCTGTACTACGAGAAGTGCTACGCGACCGAGCTGGACTGCACGCTGCGGTTCGCCAAGGCGCTGATCGCGTCCAGCCGACCGATCCGCGACCGCGCAAAGGTTTATCAGTGGTACCGCGCGAAACAGAAGCGACGTCAGTCTCGGCGGAGTGAGCATGGAACTTCGGCCCTATCAGTGTGAAGCGGTGGAGGCGGTGTATCGCCACCTGCGCGAGCGGGAGGATAATCCCTGCGTGGTCATTCCCACCGCCGGGGGCAAAACGCCCATCGCCGCCACCATCTGCCGCGACGCCGTGCAGCTCTGGAACGGACGGGTGCTCATCCTCGCGCACGTGAAGGAACTGCTCGAGCAGGCGGCGGAGAAGCTGCGCCTGGTGGCGCCGGACCTGCCGGTGGGCGTGTACTCCGCGGGCCTCAAACGCCGTGACCTCGGATACGCGGTGACCATCGCCGGGATCCAGTCGGTCTATCAGAAGGCCGCCGACGTCGGGCCGGTCGATCTCGTTCTGGTCGATGAAGCTCATCTGATTCCCGCCGACGGCGAGGGGATGTATCGCACCTTTCTGGCAGACATTCAAGTGATCAACCCGCGGGGGCGGGTCATAGGGCTGACCGCGACGCCGTTCCGTATGA
>NPIF01002898.1_pt2 | contig 12137 bp, 12 predicted proteins | sample 8637461 | NCBI WGS metagenome assembly NPIF01 (sample SAMN07420641, study PRJNA396082) | bioreactor metagenome | isolation source: sample BR12 brine-fed electro-methanogenic bioreactor BR | place: Japan: Kochi | collected 2016-12-09
GCCGCATGATCGACTCGTACATGTTGGTCGCGATCGGATCGCCGGGAGCCCGGCCCATGCGCCGCGCCATTTCCATGTTGAGCTGGCCGCGGAAGATCTCCTCGCCGCGCCCGCCGTGGCCGTACTTGCCCTTGATCGCCGCCTTGTCCATCTGCTGCATCAGCGTGCCGTAGAAGACCGTGCCGACGAACTCACCTACGTGTTCGCGAATCTGCTTCGCGTCGACGCCCGCCTCCAGCGAGCGCGCCGCGAGGCTCATCTTCGCGTAGGCGGCTTCGCCCCGGATGGTTCCGAGGTCGGCCGCGGGCAGGGTTGTCGACGTCACACCAGTCATGTCACTCATTCCACGATCACCAGCTTGGCGTTGATCTTGCCGAGCCGGTGCAGGTTCTCCACGATTTCGATGATCTCGTTCGCCGGTACGTTCAGTTGATTCAGCGCCGCCACCAGCTCCTGGAGCTTCGCCGTACCGCGCGGATTGCGCGGGGCCTCGATTGCCACCGCGTGCTGCTCCTGCACGATCGGTTGCTCGGGCGACGGCAGCGGCGGCGGTTGCGTCGTCATGATCGACATGCCGTTGTGCGAGATGACCGCCGGGCCGATCTCGACGTCTTCGCCGATCGCGATGGTGCCGGTCTTGCGGTTGATGACGATGCGCGCTTCGCCCGCCGGCATGAGCAGTTCCGTTCGCTCGATCCGCGCGATGAAGTCGGCCGCGTGATACCGCTCCTCGAATGGGATCTGCACAACCACATTCTTGGGACCGATCGCGTGTGCGATCTGCCGGACCTGGCCGACTTCGGACGCGTTTTCGTTGATCACCTGCGCGATCACCGACGCGAGCGCGTGGCTGGCATGCACGTCCTCGAGCACCAGCGTGATCTCCCACTCGTCGCTGATGTAGTTGTGGATGATGTCCGCTTCCATCGTCGCGCCGTCCTTGACGAGACCGCTGGTGCCGATCTTTACGTCCGGCAGCCGCACCGGCCCGCTCGCGAAGGCGAGCACGCGATCGAGCCCGATGCTCTGAAGCGGCGTCATGACGAGATGTCCGCCGATGAGGCTCTTTGCGGCGCCGACTGAATTGACCCGAACGTCGATGCGGTCGCCCTCGCGAACGCCGTTCTCGGGGATCGTCGCCTCGACCATCACAATCGCGACGTTCTTGGTGTCCTTCAGCGCGCCGAGCGGAACGGGAATCTCGAACTTGTCGAGCATCGCCTGCAATTGCAGGATGGACGGCATGTACTTACCGCCGTCGCCTGTGCCGTTGAGCCCGATCACAAGCCCGTAGCCGAGCAACTGGTTCTGGCGGCGACCCTTGAGATGGGTCACGTCGGCGACGCGCGTCGCCTCCGCAGGCGCAACGCCGATCAGCATCGCCGCCGCGCAGACAACGGCCGCCGCGCGGCGCAGGCCGCGCCGTCGATTCGTCCGTGCTTCAGTTGTCCCTGCCGCGCAATCGCGCATCGTTGCTCCCTCAGAACGGTTTCACGTCGTCCAGGAGTTCCTTGAACCAGCCGCGTTTGATCGCATCGCGCACCGAGCCCTCGTTCATGGTCTGAACGTCGAGCGCGAAGATTTTGTCACTGATGACGGTGTTGTCCGCCGTGATGTCGTCCTTGCGGCATTCGCCGGTCAGACGCAGGTACTGATTCTCGTCGTCGATCTGCATGTGCGACCACGCGACCAGAACGAGGTTGCCGTTGGGCTTGATGTCGATGACCTTGCTCTGCAAGCGCGTCTCGAACACATCGTTGCGATCGGCGTTGCCCTTGTTTTCCAGCTCGTTCTCAGACTCGAAGTCGATTTCGGGAACGCCGCCGCGAAATGCCTGCTGCTGCCACTTTCGATCATGGATGCGGAACCAGGCGCTGAGTTGGGCATTGGTCTCCCACTCACTCTCCTGCTTGAGCTTGGCGTCGCTCTTATGCCGCAGGCGATAGCGGACGATGATGCCGACCAGATCGTGAACCTGGATGACCTTCGGCTCCGGCACCGAGACCGCCGTAAGCGATGTCTGAAGCAAGGCGGTGTTGCGACCCGTCGTTTCCGGCGCCGCCGCCCCGGCATCGGAGCGCAGTGCGCCGTTGGCGGCGGGCTGCGTCGCCGCCGCCTGCTGCCTGGCCTTCTCGGCCTCAGAGGAGAGATAGAGCGATGAACTCTGCCCCAGCGCCCATGCAGCCGGGCCGAGCAGCAGAACCATAATTGTGAGTGTCGTCTTCATGACATCCACCTTGCGTATCAGCGACGCACCATGCGTCCCGCGCCGTCGAGCGACACCGTCGCCGGGCCCGTCACCACCGCGTCAATGAGATCCTTGCGATCCGTCACGCCGTCGCGCCGCACCGAGATCACGTCGCCGAGCCGGCCGTCCTGCTGGGCCCGGCCGGTCGTCTTGATGACCAGTTGCCCGCGGCGGCTCCAAATCGTCACACGGTCGCCGCGATCGACGATCGGCTTCTCTTCAACCTGTCGCGCGGCCAGCATCGTGCCTTCCTGCACGAACGATTTCGCCTGCCGGCCGACGGCGGCGGCGAGGTCGGTCATGCCGATGTCTTCCAGCCGCGTGAATCGCCGCTCTTCAATCTTGAGATCACGCCCCTCAATCGTCTGGCCGTGGTTGATCGGCCGCCGCGCGACGACGACATCCTTGAGCATCGTGACTTCCGCGATGATCGGAACGGTGCGTTCAAACCGGGCACCGCGGAAGAGATCGACCTCAAAGCTGAGCAGCCCCAGCGTGCTGTCACCGCGCGGGTGAATCTTGAACGTATACTCGGGAGACGCGAGCGCGAGCGTGTTGCGATTTGCGGGACTGAAGTGGATATCGAGTTTGGCGTCGCGATCGGCCACGCGCGCCGTGATGAAACGAGGCAGGTCCGCCTCGAGCGTGCCGCCGTCAACGTTCTGCTTCTGTGGTGCAGCAATTCGGGGTGCAGGAGCGGGTTGCGGCTCCGGTTCCTCGGGCTCCTGCATACACACGCGTGGCCGCGAGACCTTGCATCGCGATGAACCATAGAGCCGGGTCGTGGCGAGGTTTGCCCCCGCATCGTGCAATGCGCCGCGGATGTCGCGCAACAGGACGAGCACCTGCCCGCCCTCGCGCGGCGCGGCCTGAACGACAATCGCACCGAGTCGGCACTCGGCGTCGGGCTCGAAACCGCTCAACTCCGCGACGTCACCAAGCGTCACGGCGTCGCCCTGCACCGTCGCCGTCGGCCAGATGCGGATGGAATCCGCCTTCACCGAATCCGGCGACAGCGCCAAAGCGCCGATCGCGGCAAGTGTGAGAACCCAACATCCATGTCGTGTTCGTGTCATGGTGACGTCTCCGCCGTCGCTTACATCAGAAAATGCTCGCTAGCGCTACCTCCTCAGGTTGTTCACCGTCTGCATGGTCTGATCCGCGCTCTGGATCGACTGCGAATTCAACTCGAAGGACCGTTGCGTTCTGATCAACTCAACCAGTTCGCGCACCGGGTCCACATTGGACGTTTCGAGAAACGCCTGCTGGAGCACGCCGAGACCGTCCTGCGAAGGATTGCCGGTGATCGGCGGGCCCGAGGCTTCCGTTTGATCGAACATGTTTGCGCCAAGCTGCTTGAGGCCAGCGGGGTTCACGAACCGCGCCAACTCAATCTGGCCGACATCCTGGAAATCCGTCGCGCCGCTGACGCGCACCTGCACCAGGCCCAGCGGGGAGATCACCGTCTCCACGGCGTCCTGCGGAATGGCGATCGTCGGCTCGAGCCGCACGCCCTCGCTGTTGGCCAGCACCAGTTCGCCGTTGGCGTTCAAGGTGAAATTGCCGGCCCGCGTATAGACTGTCTTCTCCGTCCCCTCGACAACAGCCTGCACCTGGAAGAAGCCGTCTCCCTCGATCGCGAGATCAAGCGGATGCTGCGTGTTGTCGAGCGAACCCTGGACCATGTTCAACTGTGTGCCCGACACCTCGACGCCGAGACCGACCTGCTTGCCGGTGGGGAGCGGATCGTCGAGCCCGTTCCGCATGCCGGGCAGTTCAAGCGTCTGGTACAGCAGATCCTCGAAGTTCGCCCGCGAACTCTTGAACGCGACCGTCTCAACATTCGCCAGGTTGTTCGCGACGACGTTGAGCTTGAAGTCCATCGCCTTCATGCCCGTCGCCGCGGTGTTGAGCGCCTGAATACCCATGCCTTACGTTCCCTTGCCTGCCTTCTTCAAAAACTCCGTGCTATGCCACGCGCCCCAGTTCGCTCACCATCCGGCCGAGCGATTCGTCCTGAAGCGTGATCATGCGTGCGTTCGCTTCGTAGGCCCTCGTCGCGGCGATCATCTCGACCAGCGCCTGAACCGGTTCGACGCCCGATGCCTCGTAGACGCCCTGCCGGACGTTCGCCTGCGCCAGCGTCGCCTTCACGCCTTCCGCCGCGTAGAGGTCGTCGCTGGTCTTCTCCAACGCCTGAAGGTCGCCGAATTCAAAGACACCGAGCTTGCCGATCGTCTGCGGCCCCTGTCGGATCAGGCCGGTCTCATCGATTTTCACCGGCGATCGCGAGCTCAGATCGACGAACATCGCGTTGCCGTCCTCGTCGAGCACCGGCCGATTGCTGGCGAGATGGACGATCATGCCTTCGTGATTCGTCACGAGACGGCCGTCGCGCGTGTAACGAATACCTTCGCCCGTCCTGACGCTCAGAAAGCCGTCGCCTTCGACGGCGACGTCGAGCGGGTTGTTTGACGGGATCAGGCTGCCTTGCGAGAAATCTGTAAACAGCGGCGCTTCGTAGAGGCCGCCGGTCATGGCATCGAGAGCGGGATGACGTACGCGCAGATCGCCCGAGGTCATCGCGGCGTTCAGGCGTTCCTGGAACGCAACGCGATCGGGCTTGAAACCGGGTGTCTCGGCATTCGCGAGGTTGTTGGCTATGACGGCCTGGCGGTATTCCTGCGCCTGCAACCCTGCAGCAGATTGCCACAGTCCGTAGATCATGGGTCATCCACCCGAAAACTTACGCGGCGTTTCCACCGCCGCGTCCAACTCCGAACGGCCTCCCGCCGGTCGGATCAGATGAAGAGAGGCTGCCATCATCGCAACGCCGCGCAGCCGGGCACCGATCGTTTTCCAATCGGGAAGTGCCACTGCACTGTCATTCTTCTGCGATTCACTTGCCTTGTCGTCGTTCCGCATGATCACGACTGCATCTCCTCATCCGTTTGATGCACACACAGCGCATCCGGCCGCCCCTTCAGGCATGGGGCGTGCCAAAACGCTTTGCGCGTCCACGCGGCCGTTATTGCGCGATCGCTAACTCGCGCGTTTCGACGGTGTTAGATGAGATGGAGCCGGAAAAATCGCTGCTCACGCAAGGCCCGCGCGCAGAAGTTGCGCGGCGTCAAACGCGCAAGTCGTGCCGCGGCGCCTGCACAATCAGCCGCCGGGAGGGGTGTCTGATGGGTTCTGAGACGGATCGGCAGGATAGAAACCGCCGGCATCGGGTTCGCCGGAATCGCCTTGCTCACGGGGGCGGGCATGCAGGCTTTCCGCACGCTGCGGCAGCGCGAACACCACGCGATAGACCTCGTTCGGGCCCGTCGCCGCGACGAAATAGGAACGCCCCCCGACAAAACGCTTCGGCGCGGCGGCCTCGTGCGGATGGAGTTGGCGAAAGCCCGGCGGCGGTTTGCCGTAGATGAATGCCAGTTGATCGGCCGGTTCCCCCTCACTCCGCACCGACTCGAGTTGCCAGAGCAAGCCGTCCTCCTCGCTGGCCACCGCGAATTCCGTCACCCGCGGCCGCCAGAACGGCCGCGGCCATCCCTGATGATCGACGATGAAGCGCACCGGCCGCGTGGTCGTGTCGACCTCGATCGTTCCGGGCTGATTGCAGCCGCTGTAAAGCAGAAGGAAAAGCAGGATCGGCAATAATCGCGCTTGCATCGAGCAGCCCCGTGCCAACGGCCGGCTGGAAGAACCCATGGGTGACGCGCGCCCGCTCGATTGATCTCAACCGAATCGGCGGACGATGCGCCAGCCGGCGGGCAGGGCCGTCGCCGCCAGTAGAATCTTCAGCACATCGGCCGGCAGAAATTGCGCGAAGCCGACGATCAACGCCTCCTGCGGCCCCACAAAAAGGCTGAGCCACAAGGCGCCGAGCGTCAGAATCACAAGCTGACCCAGCCCGAACGCCGCCAGCGCCGTCACAAAACGGCGATCCCAGCCGCGTTCCGCCAGACGGCCGACGAGAAACGCCGCGATCGGGAATGCCAGCAGGTACCCCCCCGTCGGACCGGCTAAATAGGCCGCGCCCGCCGCAGGACCTGAGAAGACCGGCAGGCCGATCGCGCCCTGAGCCAGATACGCCAGCAATGCCGCCCCACCGCGACGACTGCCAAGCACGGCGCCGATGAGCAACACCGCGAACGGCTGCATGGTGAACGGGACCGGCCACATCGGGACCTGGATCTTGGCACAGAAGGCGACGAAGAGACTCCCCCCCGCCACCAGCAGAAGATCCCGCACCAGTGACGCCTGTCGCGTACCGCCGAGTCGAATCGTGTCCGCCATGGTCTGCATGATCGTCGTTCCCGATCTCAAACAACAATGTCCGTTCCGCGTATTGTCTTTCCCATGACGCGGACGCGGGAGTGTATCGCGTCAACGCGGCATCGTCTACGCGGCCGCTTGAATCGCACGCGGAGTCCCAAAGTAAGGCCGACTAATGAGAGTCCGCGGTCGGCTGATCTTCGACGGCAACGATGGCGGCATCCGCATCGTCCCGTGCGTCGCCGCCCCAACGCGGCTTGTAGATCACCATTTCCGAGCCGCCGCAGACAACATTGAACGACAATTCGACGGAGTTGACGCGTTCCAGCACATCTTCGCGTTGAGCAAGATCCGGATACCAGCGCGGGAAGATGATCACGTAGTCGGGATCACGCGATTGAAGGTAGCCGAGCAGATCGCCGCCGGCGAGAAAGTGCTCCACGATGCGTGGTTCGACCAGACCGATGGTGTCGCAGATTTCGCGCTCGCCGATGAACGCGAAAGCACCGATGTCGTTCGTCGCGATCAGCGCGTCTGCCGGCGTGTTCTCGCGAATCCACTTGCCGATGCTCACCTGCATGTCGTTGATGTTGGCAACCGATTGCACGGCGATCAGTCCCCACAGCAGCGTCGGCACGGCGGCCCACACACACGCACTGCGCATCTGCGCATTCAACGGCAGTTCGCGCCATCGCCACCAGTTGCGATGGACCATCGCCCTCGTCGCCGGGATCGCGCAGAAGACAACGACGATCGCCAGCGGCATGATGTGGGCATAGTAGCGTTGCTGCTGAAACCACATCATTCCCAGTGAATCCACGAAGCCGCGCAGAAACGGATATCCGATCAGAATCAGCAACGCCAGGCGCCGACCCGCCGCCGAATCACTGCCGTCGCGCCAGGCTGCTTCCGCACCTTCTTTGAGTCCGAAACCGAGCGGCGCACAGTTCAACGTAATGGTACAGCCCGCGAGGAACAGCATGGCGAGCGGCCACACCGTCGACGCAAGCAGCAGGTGAAACAGATTGCCGCTGCGCAGCGACGCCGGAACGCTGTCCAGCCACGCCGGCCGGCCGATGCCGGGCACAACAAACTTCGCCCCGAACGTGGTCGGAACGAAATGCCCGGTCTGGTGCAGGTGATAGCCGACATACAGCGCGGCGATCATCGCCCAGATAATGCCGTGCGGCACGATCTCTCGCACGATCACGCCCAGCCTGAACTTGCCGGCACGCCGCAGTGCGATCAGCCGCTCGATGACAATCAGCGGCAGGATGACCGCGAACTCGGGCCGCAGCCAGATGCACGCGGCGAGCAGGGCGGAGGCGAGCAGTCGCCGGCGCGGCTTCGCATACAGCCAGACAGCCACGAGGCACAACAGGCTGTAAGGGCCCGCCTCCATCCCAGTGTAGGCCTGTACCACTGTCGGATTGACGATCACCGTCAGGATGCCGGACCAGCGTGCGAGATCACAACGGCCGGTCCACGCGCGGACGATGCCGTACACCACCAGCGCGGAGCCCAGACTGCCGATCAACCCGAGGACATACGAGGCCGCATACCAGTCGCGAACCACGGCGTACACGCCCGCAAGCAGCATGGGATAAAGCGGGGCCGTCGAGCCGCTGCTCGGCACGCCGCGGTTGAAGGCCATCTGCCCGTCGTGAAACAGGTTTCGCGCGAATTGCAGATGAATGTAACTGTCGTCGAGCGGAAAGCCCGCCCGTCCGCTGATCAACAGCACCAGCGCCCAGTAGGCGGCGCTGAGAATAACGAAGAGAACGACGATGGATCGAACATCGCGCCCGACATCGTTACGCACCCCGACCTCATCGTTGGTATCAAAGACGGCCTCGGCCATTCTTAATATTCAGCCCTTCCGCGCGAGGTCACCCCGGCTTCCAGCCGGTCTGAGAACGACCCGTCTCGCGAGGTGTCCGACGCCGCTTCCGCTTCAGGCGGCGGGCGTCGTATCTTTCCCCTTCGGCACTAACGAACGAACGCGATCGTACGCAGCCGCGTTCGGCTCCGCGAAACCCTTAACGCCCATCTGCTGGCAAATCTCGGCGTCTTTTGGGATTTCTTCCAGAAAGAACCGTTTCATGGCGGCGACGAGTTTCGGATCGGCCGCCGGGCCCGCCACCAGGATGCGTTCGGGCACCGGCATCGTCGTACCCAGAACGATGAACTGATCTTTCGACGGCCCCGTGATGAAGTTGCCGCCGGAGTCCGGCATGGCCGCGTAGGCGATTTCATCTATCACACCGGCATTGACCGTCAGGTCTCCCAGCAGGGTCTGCACGACTTCGCCGCCGCGATAGAGCCGCCCATCGAAGGCGAACGGCGGCGGCAACAGTTCCTTGACCAGTTCCTTCGGCGGAACGCCGGCTTCTCGCAACGCTTCCTGTGCCGCGTAGTCACTCAACGGATCGCCGCGCGTGCCGAACGCGAATCGCCTGCCCTTGCAATCGGACAGTTGCTTGATGTCTGTGCCGGCCTTGGCGATGAGTTTAGCCGACAGTGTCGTCGAGTCATTGCTGTTCACGGCGCTGGCCAGCAAGGTAAGATCGCCCGGCTTCTCCACCTGTGCGTATTCACCGGCGGACAGGATGGCGAACTGGATGTCGCCGTTCGACAACAATTGACCGATCGCCGCACCGTCCGGCTGGGTGCGGAAGAAAACCGGCATGTCGAGTTCTTTCTCGAGTCGAACGTGCAGGTTGCGATAAGAGGCGGGGATCCCGAACAGACTGAGTTTCGTCGTGCCGATGTGAACCATGTCATAGGGCGCGCTGCCTGCCGTGTTCTGGCTGCATCCGGCACCCAGCATCAACGCGATCAGCGCCAGACTCAGCGCGGCTGTTTCCATCCTGGCCATGATATGAACTCCATTGCCTCGAACGCGATCCTTACGGGTAGACCGCTGAAGCGCGGAGTATACCGCCCACGGACATTCTTGCTCAAGATCAGGAAATCCGCCCCCCCCTACACGCCCCACGGAGGCCGGATGCACAGGACGCCGAATGCGGGAGGCGCAAAGAAAACGCCCGACCGATGCCGGGCGTTCTGTTCGATTAACTCGAAGCCGTTCGGATCAGCGATCTGGGAAGTGAACCGTGTTGTCGGACTCGTTGGTCACGAGCCATACGACCTGGTTCCGGTTGTTTTCCACGGCATCCGACGAGCGGTTCAGGACAGTGACGACCAGCGAGCCGCCGACCGTGTACTGGAACGCCTGCACAAAGCCGTCCTCGAGCGTCTTGTCGAGCCGCCATTCAGGCGCGGTGCCGAAGCCCTCGTTGCAGATGGTACCTTGAATGCGCGAGGCATTCGCGGGCTTGCCGACGGAAACGCCGCCCGCATTGACGTAGATAAACCCACGCTGCGTGCAAAGATCGCCGACCTGAGCGCCGCCCGTGCAGATGAAGTCCGGGTCGTCACCGCCCAGCACGATCAACTCGGGCAGCGGGATGTCGAGGCTGCCGGTATCGCGGCGGCGAAGGTCGAGATTGGGGTTATCCGCGGATTCGTCGTCGGGATCGGCCTTGGCGGGGATCCGTGCGCCGGCTCCCTGGTTCACGCCGAACTCCATGATAAGCAGCCTGTTGCCGCCGAGGCTGACGGTGTCGCAGCCGATCACGGCGGTCGCGCCGGCGTCCGTGTAGCCTGCGCTCAGGTAGTCGTTCACGACGTCGTCGCAGACGAAACCGCCTGCACCGGCGGAAGCGACAAAGGTCATGGAGAATTCCACCGCCTGGGCGGACTCGTTCTCGATGGTCACGCGAAGGGTTCGAAGCTGCGCCTCCAGATCGCACACCGAATCAAGAGTCGTTTCATCCGTGTCGTCTCCCTCATCATCATCCGCCGGAATCCCGTCACGCTCGATGGTCGTCAGATCCGAATTCTGCGCAAAGAAGAGCGAAGCGTAAGGGCTGATGCCGCCGCAGGCCTGAATCAACAGCACCGTGGCGGCCAGCAGAAACACGATCCCACAGAGTGTCGTTACACGATTCGTGCGTGAGAACATCACAAGATTCTCCTGGTGACCTCGATTTTGCTTTTCCTGATAACAGCGAGGGCGGGTAGCGATCCTGGCGCCATTCTGCGAAACCAGTCATCGCTTGTGCTTCTGCTCGTCTGCCCCCTGCCAGCAGACGCCCGGGCAGGCATGCCGGTCGGGCTTTCCCGGGTAACTCCGCCGCGACCGCGTTCAATGGATTGTACCGCCACCGAAGGGCGGAAGCAATCTCTCTCTGCGCGTCCTTTGAGTGAATCGAGGTATCGGTCCCCGCGAAGTTTACGTATCACGGCCCGGTAACATGGAGCCGACCGTTCCGACTGCCTGCCGCGGCCGGAATCGGGCTGTCAGAGTGGCAGAAAACGGCCCAAACGGCGGCGTTCTGAGCCCATTCAGGCCGCCCCCGCAGACTGGAACGGCTTATGCATCATGGCATTCCGGACCTTTACCCGGAAGATCGAGGTAGTGCTGAATGCAGATGGACAGATTCACAATCAAAGCAGTCGAGGCGATCCAGAACGCCGACCGGATTGCGCGCGATCAGGAACACTCGCAGATCACGCCCCTGCACCTGCTCGCCGCCATGACCACGCCGAACGGCGGAGGCGAAAACGGCTCGCAGACCGGCATCGTCGGCCCCGTTCTTGAGAAGGCCGGCGCGAATCTCAATCAGGTTCGCTCCATCACCCAATCCGAGCTCGGCCGTCTGCCCAAGGTCTCCGGCGCCGCTCTCTCGGCCGATCCCGCCCTTCAGAACGTGCTGCACAAGGCCCAGACGCTCGCGGAGAAGATGAAGGATCAGTACGTCTCCACCGAACACCTGCTCGTCGCACTGGCGGACGTCAAGAGCGAGGCCAAGGAAATCCTCACCGTCAGCGGCGCGGACAAGGACTCGCTGCTCAGCGCGATCAAAGAAATCCGCGGCGGCGCGCAGGTGACGTCGCAGAATCCCGAAGACACCTACCAGGCCCTTGAACGATACGGCCACGATCTGGTCGCCATGGCCCGCCAAGGCAAGCTCGACCCCGTCATCGGCCGCGACGAGGAAATCCGCCGCTGCATGCAGGTGCTGGCGCGGCGCACCAAGAACAACCCCGTCCTCATCGGTGAACCGGGCGTCGGCAAGACCGCCATCGTGGAAGGACTCGCGCAGCGCATCCTGGCCGGCGACGTACCGGAGGCATTGAAGGACAAACGTGTCATAGCGCTTGACATGGGCGCACTCATCGCCGGTGCCAAGTATCGCGGCGAATTCGAAGAGCGGCTCAAGGCCGTCGTGCGCGAGGTCGTCGAATCGGCCGGGCAGGTCATCCTCTTCATCGACGAATTGCACACTGTCGTCGGCGCGGGCAAGACCGAGGGCTCAATGGACGCGGGCAACCTGCTCAAGCCGGCCCTGGCACGCGGCGAACTCCGCTGCATTGGCGCAACGACGCTCGACGAATACCGCCAGCACGTCGAGAAGGACAAGGCACTCGAACGCCGCTTCCAGACGATCTACGTGGGCGAGCCTACGGTCGAGGACACAATCGCCATCTTGCGCGGGCTCAAACCGCGTTACGACGCCCACCACGGCGTGCGGATTCAGGA
>NPIF01001355.1_pt1 | contig 12119 bp, 17 predicted proteins | sample 8637461 | NCBI WGS metagenome assembly NPIF01 (sample SAMN07420641, study PRJNA396082) | bioreactor metagenome | isolation source: sample BR12 brine-fed electro-methanogenic bioreactor BR | place: Japan: Kochi | collected 2016-12-09
CTTCTGGAAAAAGAGCTGACCCGGCTGGGATACAGGGTCAAGCGGGCCGGAGGGTAAAGGGAGCACCCCCCTTTTTATACAACATGACACAGGAACATCGAGTTCTTCGCCTCGGCCCGACTCCGGAGACGCTTGTGACGGAATCGGGGCAACAGCTGAGTCCTCCTGCGGATTGGGCTTTTTTGGCTGCTGGCGACTCGGCGAACGGATCAGCCGCCACGCCACCCCGGTCGACAGCGGGACCGTGGCCCAACGAAGGGAAGTCCGCAGGCGGCTGGCGGCACAATCCCTGGAGCTGTTCCACCCCTACCGCCAGGGGTGGAATATTCCAGAAAACTGTCCGCTGAAAAAAGCCTTGGAAGAAAGCTTCGCCAATCAACCCGCCCGCTAACCCCTGGTCATTGAACCTTTCAACGCCTCGAAGAAAGTCCTTTGGCGTTATTCGCTCAGATGCTTACCTGCCGCGTGGATACCAAGAGAGTAGCGATGCGGCCCCGGTACGCCGGAAGAAATAAGCGCGACCTTGTCTCCGGGATGGATGCGAACCTCCAGGGAATGAGCGGTGTTATTGACAAACACCCCTTCAATCTTGTTTAGAGGCAGATCCAGCTCCCGAGCCAGATCAAAGCCGTTACAGCCTTCAGCGGGAATGTACAACTCCTGGTAGGGGGCCAGGCCCCGATTGCGGCGAATGGTGTGCAGCGAACCGAACATGCGGACTTTGGTATTGGGTGCATTGCTCATGGACAGCACTCTCCCTTGCAAATGAGGCGGGGCGGGGAAGCCCAGCCTGGAACAAAACAGCCGCTTGACGCTAAAAACAAGCAACAGCAGCTTTGACCTTTAACAATAGGAAGAACATCAATTCGTGTCAAATGAATTGAACTGATCTCTGATATCACTCTCAGCGATATCAGTCAGAAATGTACCGCCTGTCGTTCTTGCCTCACGGTTACCGCAACCTACGGCCCGACTCTGCAACCTTCCCGCAGAGCCGAAGACCTGTTGCGGAACAAAACCCGACGCCTCGCCTATCCCGCCAGCTCCGGCTCCATTCTCGCCCAATTTTCTCTGGCTTTTTGAAGATTCTCGGCCTGGTTTTCTTTAAACAGCTTCTTAATATCGAGATTGTATTGCAGCAGCAGGCGCCCGTCGACAATTTCCCAGGTCTCGATCTCTACCGGAAACAACACACCGATGGAGATGCCAAAGGCGCAATAGCCGCCGAAGGCCGGCAGATAGGGTTCAGGCTGCTTTTCAAAAAGGTCCTTGTTTTTCTCGGAAGTAAAACTGAATTTATAACCGGCATACTCAGCGAGGATGGCTGGGTTTCCTTTTCGAGCCTTGCCGTCCGTGTGAAAAGCCACCGGATCATAGGCCTGTAGTGCGATTTTGCCGTAGGGATCGGCGTTGAAAATCGGGGTCATGGATGCCTCCTTTTATTGCTGTAGCAGAGGGTTAGAAAAACTGACCGCTTTCTGATAGCCTGCCTCGCTCCATCGGTTGGTCTCTGCGTATTTTGGCAGGCGACCCGAAAACCATGCCTGTTAACCATAGAAAGCGTGGACCATTCATGTCAAATGATTTAAAGTGATCCCGTTCATCATCGAAAACGATATTACGAGTCAGGAGAGTCTTCATGGACCTGGGATCTTTACGCATTTTGCTGGCGGTGGCCGAGGAGGGCAGCGTTTCCCGAGCGGCCGAACGCCTTAACTATGTGCAGTCCAACGTCACCACCCGCCTGCGCCGGCTGGAGGAGAACCTCGGCACCCCCCTGTTTGCCCGTACCGGCAGAGGCATGGTAGCGACCGCTGCCGGTAAAAGCCTGCTTGGCTATGCCCGGCAGATTCTGCGCCTCGTGGAGGAAGCTCGGCTGGCGGTGAGCGGGGCTATCCATCCCCAGGGGCCGCTGAGCATCGGCGCCATTGATACGGTAGCCGCGGTCCACTTGCCACAGCTGCTGACCCGCTACCATCGCCAGTATCCCAAGGTGGAAATCAGCCTGCAGACAGGTGCCAGCCAGGAACTGATACGCCAGGTCCTCAACTATGATATTGAGGGCGCCTTTGTCGGTGGCCCGGTGTCCAACAGTGAAATTGTTCAGCAGGAGGTCTGCGTGGAGGAGCTGGTGCTGGCGACGGCTCCGGATCAGCCAACACCTGCGGGTAACGGGCTTGACACCATTCAGGTCTTCCGCCCCGGCTGTTCCTGCCGCAATCGTCTGGAGCAGTGGTTGCGGGAGCAAGGGCTGACCCCTGTCCGAACCATGGAGTTCGGAACCCTGGACGCCATCCTCGGCTGTGTCGGTGCAGGGATGGGGGTCACCATGCTGCCCCGGTCCTTCGTCGAACGGGGCCCTTTCGCCTCTCTGGTGCAAATCCATCGGGTCGCCGAGCCCTTTTCCCGGGTTCCGACTCTGTTCGTCCGGCGTCGGGACATGACGGCTTCGCCGGCCCTTAACGCCCTGCTCGAACTGTTCCCGGAAACATGTGCAGGCTCCTAGAAGGCGGTCTCCGGGAGGGGCAAGGTCAATCAACCCGCACGAAATCGTAACGGGTCTGCAACTCGCGGGTGATGAGGCCGACTCCGCATCGGTCACCGACGGTCTCGATGACCACCACCGCATCGGGATCCTCAAAATCAATCCTGGCGGTATGGCCTAGTTCCCTGAGTTCATCAAGAATATAGGCGTCGAGAGCCTGTTCGATATCGGGAGAAATAATCTGACCTTTGAGACCCCGTCGCTCCAGGCGGACGTAAAAACGATGTTCGGCCAGACGCTCGATCCAGGGACGCAAGGCTTCGCAAAGCCGGGTCGGGAAACCATCGACCGTAAAGGTAAAAACCTGTTCCAGGGGCACCACCCGTGCCAGGTCCTGAAGCGCCATACACTGACCGGTACGTTTCTGCCGAATCGCCTCGAAAAAAAGTTCCATATCGGTAACCCGCCCCAGAGCTACGCCATGAAAACCGGTCTTGTGAAACTCGCCATACTCAGCGAGCTCATCCAGCAGATGTCGGTAGCGGCCATCGCTGGCCATGGTGACCAATACATTGAACTGCCACATGAGGACCTCCTCCGCAATGAGTTTAACCAAGCCGTGGAGAATCTCAAGCGCTCCGACGTCAGGCCGGTCTTGCAAGGCCGCCTGTGGTCTGTTATCTGTTTTTCATACGGAAGGAACAGGAGGCTGGAACATGGCCAGCGAGTATCGACGCAAATGCCTGGCGAAGATCCATATCGCCAAAAAAGAACTGGGACTTAACGACGAAGACTATCAGGATCTGATCCGGGTCATGGTACCGGGCAAAGACTCCGCTGCCGATCTCGACGATGGCGAACTGCAGTTGCTGCTGGACCGCCTGCAGGAACTGGGCTGGCGTCCGCGCCTGCCCCGCTCCGCCGACCGGCCCCTGCCGGCATCGGTGTGGAAGGCGCGCCGGCTATGGCTGCAACTATACGAACTGGGGGCGGTGCGCAACCCGCAATGGACCGCTCTGGCCCGTTTCGCCAAACGCATGACCGGAATCGGCGATCTGCGCCGACTGAGCGACAAACAGGGGGTGATCGTCATCGAGGCGCTGAAGCAGTGGTTGGAGCGGGAGGAAGAAAATAAACCAAAGGCGTAGGGCGCGATAAATTCGGTCCCGCGCCCTACGCCCTTGTCAGTCTAGCCAATATCTTTGCCGATAGAAAAGGCCTGCCCCAGATACTCTCCCACCCCGTGGTAGGTGCGGATCACCGGAGTAAAAATCATCGGCCGCACCTTTTCAATATCGGGTAAACCGTCCGTCGACAACACGGCTGGATCGGCCTTGACATCGACGATCTCACCGATGAACTGGGTATGGCCACCAACCTCCACCGTCTGCTGCAGGCGGCATTCCACGATCAGCGGAAACTCCTCCACATAAGGCGCATCCACCACCTCGCTGCCCACCGCCGTCAGACCGGCGGCGCTGAATTTATTCCCATTCCGTCCTGAAGCCATGCCGCAGAAGTCAGCCTGACGGGCAAAACTCTCGCTGGCAACATTGACGGTAAAGGCTCCTCTCTGCAGAATACTGTCGTGACTGTAGGTGGCCGGACGCAGGGAGATGGCGACACAGGGCGGCTTGGAGCAACAGATGCCGCCCCAGGCGATGGTCGCCAGATTGGGCTGACCGGCCTGATCGTAAGAACCGACCAGCCATACCGGTGAGGGTTGAGCCAGTGTTTTGATGCCGAGAGATACTTTTTTCATCAGATTTCTCCTTATGCTGGTTTGTCGTTAGCAGTCTGCTGTGCCATCAGCTGGTCGAGGGGCAGACCGCCGACGCCAATATTCTCCCGGGGCAGCTCATCGATGCACACCACGAACTTGGCCGCCGGGATGCCGGTGGCTGACGCGGCCGCTTCGGTAAGACGCGCAATGAGCTGCTGTTTGACTTCCGCAGACTGGGGGGAGATGGCGAGGGTAATGACCGGCATGACGATTCTCCTTAGGCAAGGGTGATTAAAGCTCAGCGACGCTCGGCCAGCAGCACGGCCCGCAGAGGAGCCGGATGGCCCTCGACGGTTTTCCGCGAATCCTGCGGATCGAGAAAATCGCTCAGGGATTCGCTCTTGATCCACTCGGTGCGGCGCTGCTCTGCCGGAGAGGTCCAGGTTTGATCGATACAACGGATATTCTCGAACCCGGCCCGTTTCAGCCAGCCCGTCAGACAGGCGACGGTGGGCAGGAAAAACACGTTGTGCATCTTGGCGTAACGCTTGGGCGGGCAAAAAGCCCATTCCCCGTCGCCTTCGACGATCAGGGTTTCCAGAATCAGCTCCCCGCCCCGCCGTAGAAGCCCGGCGAGTTGCTTGAGGGCATCGATAGGGGCCCGCTGATGGGAGAGCACCCCCATGTGAAAAATGCTGTCGAAACAATCGCTCATTTCAGGCAACTCTTCGAGCTTGAGGGGCCAGCACTGAACTTTAGATTCCCCGATCAGCCGCTGCAACAGCAGATACTGACAATAAAAAGGGGCATAGGGTTCCAGGCCCAGGGCCAGGCGCGGCCGGTCAGCAGCCATTCGCAGCAGATAATAGCCACAACTGCTGCCGACATCCAGCACGCGACGTCCCTCCAAAGCCCCAATCTGATCTTTGATTCGGTTCCACTTCAGATCCGAGCGCCATTCACTGTCGATCTCGATACCGAAAAGGTTGAAAGGACCCTTGCGCCAGTGACGAAATTCCATGAGGAGCTCGCGCAACGCTTCCTGCTGCGGCGGGGTAAGATCGGTCTCCCTCCCGATACGAACACAATCGGCGTCCAGATCGATTTCGACGCCCGCGACCTGCGGCAAACGCTCCAGGAGCGGCAGCAGCCGTCGGGCGTTTCCGTCTACCTCGGCGATGAAGCGCTGTTTATCGAACAGCATCGCCTCCAGCTGCCCGCGCCAGGGCCCATGGCCGAAAACCTCCAGACCTCTCAGCAGCCCCTCCATCATGAACCTTCCTTACAGGCCAGGAAGGCGGCAAAGTTGAACCATTTGAGCCACAGGTCGCGCTGTCGGAACCCGACCCGCTCAAGACGCTGCTCATGGTCGTTGACGGATTCAGGAATCAGCACATGTTCCAGAGCTTCACGCTTCTGGCTGATCTCCAGCTCCGAGTAGCCTCGCTCCCGTTTGAACCGGTAGTAAAAGTCCTGTTGCAAAACATCGAGAGAAGGATCGGGATGCAGCACCTTTTCGGTGAGAAGCAGCACCCCACCCGGACGCAGCGATCGGTAAATCCTGGCGAGCAAGGCCTCCCGGGCGGCGAGGGGTAAAAACTGCAGGGTCAGGGTAATCACAACCACCGAGGCATCCTCCAGGGTCTGTTCGCAGATATCGTTACAGACCAGTTCAATGGCCCCCCGGCAGGACAGTTCCTGCAGCCGTTCGTCGTAAATATCCAGCATCGGCCGGGAACTGTCCACCGCCACCATGCGAAACGCCTCCCCGGACATCTCCCGGCACAGTTGAAAGCCCAGGTTTCCGGTGGAACAGCCCAGATCATAGATACAACTGCCGGGCTGATAAAAATAACGGGTCAGCTGTGCCAGCCGCTTAATCAGTTCCCGGTAACCGGGCACCGAGCGGCTGATCATGTTATCAAACACGGCAGCAACCTGTTCATTGAATTCGAAGGGGGCAGGGCCCCCTGTGCCGGTATAGATATTGTCTTTATTCATAGGGCCTGCCTTTGTTGATTAAAATCCCGACCTTCGGCCGGACAGTTGGCGATTATAGCAAATCTCACCGCCAACATCAGCCCTTTTGCCAAGGCACCCGATCAACCTCCGAAAGTGTATGGTAGAATGGAACCGTTGCCAACTCACCTTAACAGGAAACACCAACAAGGAGATCACTATGAAAAAATTTATTTCGAGGTTGTTTTTGAGCGGACTTTTGCTCTTGGTCATGGCCTTTCCGAGCTTAGCCAGTAACCATAAGAAGATGGACCATCCCAACAGCAATTCTCAATCTTCCCAGGACGCCAGCCGTGGCCTGGAGCGGGCCGCCGAGCGTCGCGCCGACCAAGCGGGAGAGCATGGCATGGACGCTATGGAAAAACAGCGTCAGCAAATGGAACAGCAGGATCATAGACGAGCCATGGAAAGCGATCGAGCCAAAGAAAAAATGCAGAACAAGAAAAAGATGCACGATGCCGACGAAATGAAACGCGAAGGCAGAGAAATGATGAAAGACGCGGATGAAATGAAACATGAAGGCCGGGAAATGATGAAAAATGCAGATGAAATGAAGCGCGAAGGCAAAGAAATGATGCAGGAGGGGAATACCGAGAAGATCGATCAGGCTGAAAAAGCCCCCAGGAAAAGACGCTGGTACTGGCCCTTCGGCGACGCCGAATAATCTGTTAACAAATAAAGTAACAATCTTTGGGGGAAAGGGCCTGGCCCCTTTCCCCTTTCCCCTTTCGCGTAACGCGCTAAAGATAAGGCGAGAAGAGTTTGGCAAAACCGTCCCTCAGACGACTGGCCAACGACCAATGCTGGATTTGTTCCTCAGTCACCTGCCGAGCATTACCACGGACGTCATCAACGTGCCGGGTCAGGGCCCCCACCAGTTTCGCATCAAAAACCTCCAGATTGAATTCAAAATTCAATCGCAGACTGCGAGGATCCAGATTGGCCGAGCCCAGCAGGGCATACTGATCGTCTACCAGCAATAACTTGCTGTGAACAAAAGGAGGGGGCTGGTAATAGATGCGACAGCCATGCTCAAGGAGTTCTCCGAAATAAGCCCGGGAAGCCCAGGCCACGTAGGGTAGATTGTTTTTGGCCGGCAGCACGATATCCACCTCCACACCCCGCAAGGCAGCGGCATTAAGAGCGGCAAGCAGGGTCCGATCGGGAATAAAATAGGGCGTCATGATACGTAATCGACGCCGGGCGCAGCCGATGGCGCCGAGAATGATCCAGCGCAATTTCTCTAAATCTTCGTTGGGTCCGGCGCTGATGCCCCGACAGAATGCGCTTCCATCCGGCAGAGGTGGCGGATAACTGGTCGGCAGCGGGGAGTCCCCCGAAGCGAAATACCAGTCCTCCTTGAAGGCTTCCAGCATCTGTCCCACCACCGGTCCCTCGACGGCAAAATGAATATCAAAAATCTGACGCCGACTGTGGCCTGAGGCAAGATGGCGGTCGCCAATATTCATACCGCCGGTAAAACCGCTCAGGGTATCGATGATCAGCAGTTTACGGTGATTGCGTAAATTAAAATGAAGGCCTCGGCCGGACAGAGCCGGCGGCAGAAAGGGGACACAAGCCACCTTCGTGCCTCGGAACAGACGGCGGGCCATCNNGCCATCGGCCATGAATAACGCTCACCCAGACCATCCACCAGCACCCGGACATCCAGACCTCGCTCCGCCGCCTCGCTGAGCGCGTCAATAAAATTCTTCCCGATGGCCCCCGTGTCAAAAATGTAGCTGCAGAGATAAATCGATTGCCGGGCATTGGCGATAGCCTTCAGCATGGCAGCAAAAGCCTGCTCACCGTTGTACAGAGCCTGTACCCGGTTGCCGGGTAGCAGGGGGCGCCGGGTTACCGCGTCGGATAGGGAGACCAGCGCTGCGTAGCCTTCCTTGTTGAAGGCGATGCCCGGCCCCTGAAGCAGTGACCAGGAGCAGAAGCGGGCTTCGGTCGTGCCGTTGCAAGGCAGCTGCACCTGCCAGTCCCGGGCTCGGGTACGAATCCGGTTGATCCCCAGCAACCAATAACCGAGAGCACCCAGACCGGGCACAAACAGACAGATCACCAACCAGCCAAAGGCCGCACGGGGATCCCGCTTGTTGAGCAACACATGACCGGCGGCGGACAGGGAACCGGCCACCAGGATAATGAGAAGCAGGGCTGCCAGCAACGGGCCACCTCTTAACGATGCGAGGGAAAAAACGAAACAGACTCAGCGGCGCAGGTTCGTGGCGCAACGCGGGCAGGTAAGCATGCTGGTAGAGGGGACCTTGTGACCGCAGGTGGGACAGCTGAACCAATACCGGCAAAATTTACACTGTTGTTCGGACAGACCTTGTTTCTTCTTACATTTTGGGCAAAGACGATACATTTTCCGTTGTTCTATGTAGTCGCCAAACAGCAATCCGCAGCTGGGGCAGGCCTGGGCGTCGCGCTGGCGGATCTCCGTTTCGCAATTGGGCATCGGACAGACAAAAACCGTCTTGCAGCCACTACACCAGTATTTGCCTTTTTTCTGTTTGTTGCAGACGGGGCACTTATCCATGGCTTCACTCAATTTCCTGCTTCACTACAAGGAAATACCGGTCAGCGCCGGTTTTCAGAACCAACGCCGACCGGACTGACAAAATCAGATAATCTTTTTGAACATCTTGGGCCCGGCCTTGCACACCGTACAGGGGCCCTGAGGTTCCGCTTCCAGCGTGTTGCCGCAGATCAGGCAGACGTAGTAGTCGACGGTTTCGCTCTGACCCAGATTCTCCATCATATTCCGGTAAAGATTGGCATGAACTTCCTCAACTTCGTTGGCGTAGCGGAAGCTTCGCTCGGCGGCGGTAAACCCTGCTGCAGCGGCAGCTTTGATCATAGGCGGGTACATCTCTTTGAATTCGTGAGTTTCGCCACTGACGGCTTCCTTGAGATTATCCAAGGTTTTGCCGATACCGCCAAGAGCCCGCAGATGGGCGTGGGCATGAACCGTTTCGGCCTCGGCCGCTGCGCGGAACAGTTTGGCCGCCTGCGGGTAGCCCTCCTTGTCTGCCTGTTCGGCGAAAGCGAGATATTTACGATTGGCCTGGGATTCCCCGGCAAAAGCATCCAGCAAATCTTTTTCGGTTTGGCTGTTGGTCAAATCGGCCATCCTCGCAACCTCCTTATTTCGTAATGAATTTGACTAGTTATCGATACACCCAAGGTCTATTGTAACCAGTCTTCCGGCAATGTCAACCGAGGTTCAAACAGGGCTGCGCTCAATGTACCTGGCAGGCCTTCTCTACGCTGTCTGTTTTGCCGATCAATACCAGTAGATCGCTATCCTTGATCACATAGGCCGGCGAGGGCAGGGTGCAAAATTCCCCGGTCAAGACATCCTTGATCCCGATCACCGTGACTCCGAATTTCCGGCGCAGATCGAGATCGATGAGATTTTTGCCGATAAAGTGTTTCGGCGGGGCCACCTCGGTGATGGAATAATCGTCGGCGATCGGTATGAATTCAAGAATGTTGGAGCTGGTCAGGCCATGGGCAATTTTGATGGCCGTGTCTTTTTCGGGAAAAATGATGTCCGTCGCACCGACCTTTTCCAGAATGCGGCCGTGATCCTCATTCGCCGCCTTGACCAGAATCCGCCGCACATTCATTTCCTTGAGATGCAACACCACCAGGGTCGAAAGGTGGGAGCGCTCACCGGTGGAAATGATCACCGCGTCCATGTCGCCGATCCCCTGACTTTTAAGGAATTCCTTGCTGGTGGCATCGCCGATCACCGCATAGGAGGCGTAATTTTTGATCCGCTGAACCTTTTCCCGATCGAGGTCAACGGCAATGACATCGTGTCCGTCCTGGTAGAGGGTTTTGGCCACGTGAAAGCCGAAGTTTCCCAGGCCGATGACACAAAAACGTTTCATAAGGAATTCTCCCTCAGCAAAATAGGATTTTTTCGCAAAAACACACAAGATGAGTAAGTAAAAATTTCGCCCATAAACCGTCGCACAAACTCAGCGGCTGGCCGGGATCTGTGCCGACCGGCTCTGCTCAGCACTTCGGGCCTGTTTCAGCCAATCATGATGTTTTCTTCGGCATACTGCACGGCATCCTCCCGGGAACGGCGCAGCATGGTAAAGGCTACCGTCAGGAGCCCGACCCGGCCGACGAACATCAGCAGAATAATCAGCATCTTGCCCAGGGGCAATAACTTACCGGTGGCTCCCAGGGACAACCCTACGGTGGCAAAAGCCGACACCGCTTCGAAGGTATATTCGAGAAAGGCCCCCCGGCTGGCTTCGGCTGCCAGCCCCGGCAACTGCACCGCCAGCAGGGCAAAAACCGCCACCGCCAGAAACAGCATCGCGGTCATAACCAGGGTCAGCACTTTGGACGCCGCCGCTTCCGGCAGGGTGCGCCTATACACATTGGTGTGGGGATTACCCTTGAGGCGGCTGTGCAAAACGGCAATGAACAGGGCCAGACTGGTGGTTTTGATACCGCCGCCGCAGGAACCGGGGGAGGCTCCGACAAACATCAGAAAGGTGATCAGAAACAGAGTGGGGACCCCCAGCAGGTTGAGGTCAATGGTATTAAATCCGGCGGTACGGGCCGTCACCGATTGAAACAGGGCGGTCCAGAGGCTTTCGCCCAGCTCCAGTCCGGCAAAAGCGGTCGACCATTCGAGCAGGCCGATCACCAGAGCTCCGCCAAAAATCAGCAGGCCGCTGGTCAGAAACACCAACCGAGAATGCAGGGATAAACGCCAGCGGCGACCTTTCTGACGGGCTTTCGCATGATCGATGACCTCTTTCAAGACCAGAAACCCGAGACCGCCCAGCACAATCAGGCCGATGACGGTCAGATTGACCAGAGGTGTATGACGATAGGCCACCAGGCTGTCGGAAAACAGCGAAAAACCGGCGTTGCAGAAGGCCGACACCGCATGGAACAGGGCAAAATAAAGCCCCTTGGCCCACCCCATCTCGGGAACAAAGGCCACGGCCAGCAGGATTGTCCCGATCCCTTCGATAAGCAGGGTCAGCAGGAACACGCCGCGGACCAGATCTCGCACGGAATCGACGGGACTGTGGATCAGGGTTTCCTGAATCAGACAACGATCCCGGATCCCGACGCCCCGGCCCAGATAGAAAAACAGATACACGGAAAAGGTGGTGATCCCCAGGCCACCAATCTGCATCAACACCAGGACCACCAGCTGTCCGAACAAGGTCAGCCGGGTGGCGGTATCGACCACGATCAACCCGGTCACGCACTGGGCCGAAGTGGCCGTAAACAGAGCGTCGACAAAGGATAAAGGGTCGCCATGGGCGGCGATGGGCAAGGCCAGGGCGCAGCTGCCCAGCAGGATCGCCAGGCCGTAATAAAGGATCAGCGCCTGGCCGGGCACCAGATTTTTCAACCATTTGGAGGCTGTACTCATGGAATGTTTCCTTGCATCCGTTCGCTAAAAATGCGCGGCCTTTCCCGCGTTCTGTTTTCTTTCAGCCCGAACTGGAAGGCGGGGCGGTCAACCGAAAATCTGCATCACGTCAGGTTGAGATAAGGTCGCAGGTAGCGCCCGGTATAGGAGGCCGAGTTGCGGGCCACCTCCTCGGGGGTTCCGGCGGCAATGATGTAGCCGCCGCGACTGCCCCCCTCTGGACCAAGATCGATCAGATAGTCGGCGGTCTTGATCACATCAAGATTGTGCTCGATGATCACCACCGTATTGCCCGTTTCGACCAGCCGTTGCAGTACGTCGAGCAGTTTCTGGATATCGGCGAAATGCAAGCCGGTAGTCGGCTCGTCGAGGATATAAATCGTTCGTCCGGTGGCTCGTTTGCCAAGCTCTTTGGCCAGTTTGACCCGCTGCGCCTCGCCCCCAGAGAGGGTGGTGGCGCT